>JADMIO011545424.1_pt1 | contig 19845 bp, 26 predicted proteins | sample 8958161 | NCBI WGS metagenome assembly JADMIO01 (sample SAMN16585339, study PRJNA669376) | soil metagenome | isolation source: Crop rotation soil | place: USA: Cullars Rotation, Alabama | collected 2011
GGCTCCGTCTGCGCCTTCGTCTTCCTTCAAGTCGTCTTCATCTTCTTCTTCCGCCGCGCCGCCTCCTTTGTCGGCTCGTCACTTGTCTGGCCGCGAGTTGCTCCATGCGCTCGTGCCTCTGCAGCAGTTTGATGGATCGTTTCATTTGTCTGCTGCTCTGGCGTCCGCTGCTGGAGTGGCCTCCGCACCGCAGCTGGCATCGAGCGTGCCTGCGGAGCTTTCTGCGGCTCTGGGTGCTGTTGCTCAACAAGTATGGGCCACCGCAGTTGCGATTGCGGTGTTTGAGCTTGTTCTCGCTGACTTGAGGGAAGAATGGAGTATGGTCGCGGACAAGTCGCGGTCGTGGCTGCGTCGGACACTCAAATCCGTCCAGGGCGTGACGATGGAGGCGGTTATTGAGGCGGCAAACAAGGTGGTGCAGGCGAGGGTGTGAAGAGAATTATTATGCGGGCTGCGTTGTGAAATATCGTCTCGGAGAAGAGAGAGACGTGGAGGTGTGTAAATGAATTTATGAACACATATGTGTATGCACCGCAGATGATTGATTTCTCGGGTGGGTGGGGGAACCACGCTTCTGCAAATGCTGCGCAGAAAATGCAAGCCTCGTTTAATATTGGGGGATCCGGTTTTTCTGCCCGTTATGCATCATTGTTACTTCATGTGCCTCTACGAGCTGTCTTGCTGGTCATTTTTTTTTGAACTTGTTCCGGAGATTCAAGAGAGAGAGAATCTGCATTCGCGTGTGCCCGTCTGCAACCAGCGTCTTCCTGTTTGTCGTCGTCAGTGAATCGCGGAAATCGACCCCCATCGCCAAACGACATGCTTCGCACCAATTGGTCTGTTTTCTGGTGCCAGACCGCGCTGGTCGTGGTTGGACAGCTGTGCTTGCTGCCATCCGTATTAGCGACACCGTTCTCAGAGGTAAAATGTACTAAGCATACGCTAAAATGATTGATGCATTCATCGAACTCAACTTTCGCAGGCGCAAGCGAACAACGAAGCAGTGGGTGCTCGTCTCAAGGATCTTCCACACGGAGAGGAGCCGAGCAAGGAGGAATTTCGTGAGATGTATTTGCAGCTCATGTCGAATTCGGTGCTGGGATTGTCCTTGCCAAATTCGGAATACTCATTCGTGGAGTACGACCTTGGTAGTCTGATGGCCACCAGATTGTCGGAGGAGATGCGGCGTAATGGCACTGATTACCCGTTCATTGGTATTTCGGCCAGCGGAGAGAAGAATTTGCAACGATTGCGCAGCGTGCTGGAATCCAAATACCGCGACCTCAAGAGCGGAGACGCAGACGTGGTGAGCTGTGCGCCTTTTCGCGGAGGCACGGCGGTGTTTATGCGCGCCGTACTCCACTCGATGGGTGTGTACCAACATGCACGCGTTTTGATTCTGGGCCCGTTAGAGCCTCCGACATCAAAGAATCCAGAATACCATGATTTGCCCACATATCCGCACGAACAAGAGCTGGAGTCGCGTGCAGATCGGGCCTTGGAAGTGAGCCCTCTCAAAATGAGCCGGCCGCCAGCAACAATTGATCTCGGAAGCTACATGCGGTTGCAGTCTTCATCCCAATTCGAGGTCAAGAACAATATCCACTCCCATTTTCCTATCGTCCCTAACGAAAACGAGATACGGATCATTGACATGGACTCGTGTGAGGACGCAGCCTCTTGCGCTATCGATCGAAAAGTTGCAGTTCTTCACATTGGTCCCGCAGGAGCACAGGAAGCCGCCCAATGCATGTCGATCGTGCGTCCGATGCTTGCTCCCGGAGCAGTAGTGATAGCCGATCGGTGCTGGAGCGATGTAAGCAACTGCAAGGAAGCTTTCAAGTCTTCGGGTTTGGAGCCGCTGTTAGAAGGGCCTGTAGAAGCGCTGGAGAGTGGTGGAGGGATGGGAACGGTGAAGCCTTCACCTGAGGGTCAGAAGACGGCTGGTGCCGCGAGTGTGAAGAGTTTTGGCATCGCAATGATGCAGGATTCTTACGTGCTGCTGCTCAAGGTAAATAAATATCTGCTGAACAGAAACCGAGATCTCAAGAGCTCGTGTACTTTTTTTTTGCTTTTGATGAACATTCGAACAGGCGTAAAAGAGGTATAGTACTGTGTGTTTTTAAAAAAAGTAGCCTTATTGGTGCTCGGACAATCGATTTCGCGCTCACACATGAAGGAACATTGCTTTCATTTGAGACAGGCGTCGCTCCTGGGCACTGCTTTATCGACATCGGAATTCTGCTACAATTGGCACACAAATGAGACGTCACCGGTGCGGCCGAAGCACAGCTACCACCCGATAATACGTTATCAAGGGTGAGTTATTCTTGTGTTTTTTTGTTTTTTTTTGTGGTGAGCGTTTGGGAATGAACGATGTCCCCACTCCATGTCGCAGCCAGGACTGGCCGTGGATCGCCGCGACAATGGTGGGTACGGCACGCATGGACCAGCTTGAGCAGGTAGTCAAACCGTGTTTGTGGTAGCTAGATGTCAAATAGGCACGGTTCTCTGATCTTCTGGGTATTTTTTTTTTGTGTGTGTTTGCTTGCGTGAATGTGCAGATTCTGCGAGCTGTCGTTGAGCACAACATTCCCGGAGACTTTGCCGAGTGTGGTGCGTGGAGAGGAGGCGCTTCAGTGTTTACGAGGGGATTGTGGAATGCCATGGGCCAGCAGCATCGAAGGGTAGGATTTTTTTTTCTGGGTCAAAAATGATGTGGGATGATTCTTTGGAATTCAAATTATTCGTGGAATCGAGACCAAGTGCATCCACTAATTTTTTTGTGTCTTTCGTTTGAACCGCCGGGTCGTTGTGAGTTTCGGACTCATGATGATCACTTTAAGCGGAAGAGGAACAGATATTATTAATTGGACACTGGCAATCTCAAAGTTCTTCAACTTTGGATGGAATCTTCTGCCCCATGGCAATTTGGTTTTTTTTTGATTTGCAAATGTTGAAAATTTTAAAAATTGCAGGTTTGGGTTTTCGATAGCTTCTCTGGCCTGCCTCCGAATCGCACTGAGCATGATGGCGTTTTTTGGTCGGAGTTGGACTTTTTGCGTGTTTCTACGGCAGAGGTGAGGAAGTAAATTTCTAGCTTCACACTTTATTTGGTGATCATCTCTGCAAGCTTCCCCTTTTTATTTTGTGTTCCGCAGGTGTGGGACAATTTTCGCGGTCATAATCTTGCGACAGAGGACAATGTGATCATGATCAAGGGATATTTTGTGGACACATTGCCTTCTGCACCCATCAAGCAGCTCTCCGTCCTCCGTCTGGATGGGGATATGTGAGTTGATTTGAACGAGGCGATTTTCGGACCCGGTTAAATTTACAGGAATTGCATGAATTTTGCTTGTGATTTAAGAAACTAACGAAAATGGAGCCTGTGTAAGAATTAAGAGATTTTTAGCGACCGAGCCTTGGGTAGTTTCTTCTATCCGAGTTTCTAAATAGTTAGAACCCACTACCGTATGCACATTTATTCAGGTTTGAATCGACGCTGGACACTTTGACCAACCTTTATCCCCTTCTGGCGGTCGGCGGATATGTTGTTGTGGACGATGCACCAACCATCCCTGCTGCACAGCACGCCATCGCGCATTTCCGAGAGTTGAGGAAGAGAACGAGGATAACATTCTGGTCGAAATTCCCCCCCTTTTTTTTCTGGCATAAATATCTGGAGACATCTGTTTTTTAGTTCTTCTAACATTATTATTTTTCCAATTTTTGTTCATTTATCATTTCCTTGGGAATCCTGGCCAGCCTGCACGGCATTACATCCCCAATTACTGTTGTGCATAATAGCTTCATGGGCTGCCATTGGCGGAAGACACACGAAGTACGGATCAATCGTCGCTCGTATTCGAACCTTCTTCACGGTGAATTTTTTTGTAATTTCGTTGTAATCCTTCTTTCTAGGAAAGAATAATTGTTCTCATTCTTCTCCTAATCTTTTTTTATCGTTTTGGGCCTTGTTTGAACCTGCCCCCCTTTTTCCCCCTTTGTTGATTCCAGAACCCGAGCAGATCAAATATCAGACGATGCTAGGGGAGAAGGAGCAGGAGTGTATGGTTCAGGGAAAGAATATGAACTGCTGGAGAGAGTAAAATGCAGAGTTTGATGAATTCCGAGTGCAGCGCCCGGTTTTTCGATCGAGCAAATTCAAGTTGCCAAAAAAATACACGACTGCTTGTAATTTGCACCATGCACAATTGGAGAGCCTCCGACGCCGACGAGGTTGGAAAAAAATAAAAAGGTGGGATTCGATGATACCAACGGCATTATAAGGCGTTTATCGATGCCTTTCAACAACGCGTGGAGAGAAACACCTTTACAATTAGAAGATGCCAAAGAAATCAAAGGGTAGCACATCGGCAGCTGCTGAAGAGGATCAGCCTGAAGAGCACCAGCGAGGGGAGACGCATCAGGTGGCTCACGGAAAGTGTGCCAAGTTGCAAACGAATCAAGGCATCTACGTCTCGGACAATCAGAATGCTCTGGTGGCCGGTCCACGCGGACCAGTGTTACTGGAGGACTTTATGTTTCGCGAGAAGATCTTTGCTTTTGACCACGAAAGGATTCCAGAGAGAATTGTGCACGCTCACGGTTTTGGTGCTCATGGCTACTTTGAGACGTACGAATCGCTGTCTGACATCACCGTAGCTGATTTGTTCCAGCGGAAAGGAGAGAAGACTCCGGTGTTCGTCCGCTTTTCCACGGTAAAAGGAGAAAAAATTGAGCAAGTTTTGGGTTGTTCCTTCTTCTCTCCAAAAAAAAGGGATAGCTCTTTTTTTTAGAGATTGTATGTCTGGGAAGAGCGATCCGCCTTTTGTTTTTGGATAGGTCTCTATTGTGGAAATTGATTTTTCAACAGATTCAAAAAACAAAAACAAGGCTCGTAAACAAAAACCCAAAATCAATTTTTTTTTCCCACTGGGGGTTGCAGGTCCTTGGGGGCAGGGAATCCATCTCCACGCCTCGTGATGTTCGTGGATTTGCAACCAAATTTTACACCAAAGTCGGCAATTGGGACCTGGTAAAAGAATTTCTTTCCAACACAGAATTCATTTGCAAACCAAAAAAAAAAAAAAGGGGGAATAACGCCTTTTTTCCCCTAGGTTGGAAACAACATCCCTGTGTTTTTCATTCAAGATCCCATCAAGTTTCCCGATTTGATTCATGCTGGCAAACCCGAAGCACATAACGGTCAGATCGGGCAGATATTTATTTATTTCCCAATAGTTGTTTACTGCGTGCAATAATGTTTTGTATTTTGTTTTACTTCTTGTTTGTTTTTTAGAATGGGAAAAGCAAGTAATACTTTTTTTAACTTCTACTTTTTTTCTTTTAGAATGGGAAAAGCAAGTAATTATATATTTTAACTTCTTCTTTTTTTCTTTTAGAATGGGAAAAAAGTAATACATTTTTTTACTTCTTCTTTTTCTTTTAGAATGGGAAAGGCAAGTAATTATATGTTTTTAACTTCTACTTTTTTTCTTTTTAGAATGGGAAAAGCAAGTAATACATTTTTTTACTTCTTCTTTTTCTTTTAGAATGGGAAAAGCAAGTAATTATATATTTTTAACTTCTTCTTTTTTTCTTTTTAGAATGGGAAAAGCAAGTAATTGTATATATTTTTTAACTTCTTCTTTTTTTCTTTTAGAATGGGAAAAGAAAGTAATACATTTTTTTACTTCTTCTTTTTCTTTTTAGAATGGGAAAAGCAGGTAATAATACATTTTAACTTCTTCTTTTTCTTTTCGAATGGGAAAAGCAAGTAATTATATATTTTTAACTTCTTCTTCTTTTTCTTTTTAGAATGGGAAAAGCAAGTAATACATTTTTTTACTTCTTCTTTTTCTTTTAGAATGGGAAAAGCAAGTAATTATATATTTTTAACTTCTTCTTTTTTTCTTTTTAGAATGGGAAAAGCAAGTAATTGTATATATTTTTTAACTTCTTCTTTTTTTCTTTTAGAATGGGAAAAGAAAGTAATACATTTTTTTACTTCTTCTTTTTCTTTTTAGAATGGGAAAAGCAGGTAATAATACATTTTAACTTCTTCTTTTTCTTTTCGAATGGGAAAAGCAAGTAATTATATATTTTTAACTTCTTCTTCTTTTTCTTTTTAGAATGGGAAAAGCAAGTAATTATATATTTTTAACTTCTACTTTTTTTCTTTTTAGAATGGGAAATCGATATGCTTTTTCCTCCCCAATTAAGGACTTCTTGTTTTATGCGTCACGCGAAAGTTTTCTCTTCAGTTGTTGCAGTTGAATTGCTTTGCAGATTTGTCCATGGTTTTCAATTGCCTCGTACTGTTTTGAAATTCCCATTAGCCATTCATTTTTGTGGTTTCTGTACATTATATTTTTATTGCATATCTTTCTTGCATCACCTTTTTTTTCAAAACTAGGTGTTCCTCAAGCTGCAACGGCTCATGATACTTTTTGGGATTTTGTTTCGCTAATGCCCGAATCGGCACATATGCTGATGTGGATTATGAGCGACAGAACTCTTCCCAGATCTTTCCGCACGATGGAAGGATTTGGTGTTCATACTTTTCGACTTGTGAACGCAAAGTAAGAAGATGGGAAAGTTATTTGTTTTCGTTTTTTTGGATATTTCGAGATCTTTCCGCACGATGGAAGGATTTGGTGTTCATACTTTTCGATTTGTGAACGCAAAGTAAGAAGATGGGAAAGTTATTTGTTTTCGGTTTTTGGAGATATTTCGAGATCTTTCCGCACGATGGAAGGATTTGGTGTTCATACTTTTCGACTTGTGAACGCAAAGTAAGAAGATGGGAAAGTTATTTGTTTTCGTTTTTTTGGATATTTCGAGATCTTTCCGCACGATGGAAGGATTTGGTGTTCATACTTTTCGATTTGTGAACGCAAAGTAAGAAGATGGGAAAGTTATTTGTTTTCGGTTTTTGGAGATATTTCGAGATCTTTCCGCACGATGGAAGGATTTGGTGTTCATACTTTTCGACTTGTGAACGCAAAGTAAGAAGATGGGAAAGTTATTTGTTTTCGGTTTTTTGGATATTTCGAGATCTGTTCGCATGATATAGGGATTTGGTGTTCATACTTTTCGACTTGTGAACGCAAAGTTAAGAAGAGAAAGTTATTTTTTTCTATTTCCCGATGTTTTTCCGCACGATTGATGTTTTTTTGTCCCTTTTCCTTCATCATCCTTGTTTTCCCTCAATAATGTTCTTATTTTTTCCAAAGGGGAGAATCAACATTCGTCAAATTTCACTGGAAGCCCATACTTGGCTTGCAATCCACTGTAAGCTTTTTTTTCCCCTGTATATTTCTTGGTGGAACATAATATATTTTTTCTTTAAAAATGTTTAACTTTAATTTAGAATGTTTAACTTTGTTCTTTTATTTTCCCCGTTCGTATTCACTGATGGGTTGAGGATTTTTTGCTTTGTGAATCATTTTGTTTTCTTCTCTTCCAGTGGAAATATTTTATTTTCATTTTTCAAACTATTTTTCTTCTTTCCTTGGGTTTCGGATGATGTTCGTTTTTAAAAAAAAACTTTTTTTTCTTTTTTTTGTAACGCTGTTTTTTTTTTTCTTTTTTTTGTAACGCTGTTTTGTTTTTCTTTGTTTTCCGTGTGATAATGTTTTTGTTTGTTCAAACTACTTTTTATTTCTTTTATTTTCTTTTTCAGGTGTGGGATGAAACAGTTAAAATTTCAGGAGTGGATTCAGATTTTACGCACAAAGATCTTTTTGAGGCGATCGACACTGGAAATTTCCCCGAGTGGGAACTCGGACTTCAACTTTTTGACCAAAAGGTGAAATAATTTTTTCTATGAAACTGCTTTTTGATTTTTTTAGTAGAAAAGGTGGACATATATTTTCTTAAATCTATTTTAATCCTTTGGATTTTCTCAGCTTTCCTGCATCCCAATTTTTTTTTGAAAAAAAACTATTCCCTTATCTTTTTATCCAGTTTGCCGATTCGCTGCCCTATGACGTTTTGGATGCCACAAAATTTATTCCCGAAGAAATTCTTCCAGTAAAGATAGTGGGAAAACTCGTTTTAAACAAAAATGTCGACAATTTCTTCTCCGAAGTCGAACAGGCAAGATAATTTTTATTTTTTTTTTGATTTTTTAATGGGAATATCTTCAATATTTGTATTTCAATTTATTTGTTTTATTTTCTTTTTTTTTAAGTGGCATTTTGCCCTGCAAAATGTGATTCCAGGAATAGATTTTACAAATGATCCTCTTTTGGTCATAATTTGTCGTTTTTTTTCTTATTCGTTATTTAATCTAGTTGTCTTTATTTGCTTTAATATTTATTTTTTTGTTTATTCTTTAATTTTTTCCTATTTTTAGGTGGCATTTTGCCCTGCAAATGTGATTCCAGGAATAGATTTTACAAATGATCCTCTTTTGGTCATAATTTGTCGTTTTTTTTCTTATTCGTTATTTAATCTAGTTGTCTTTATTTGCTTTAATATTTATTTTTTTGTTTATTCTTTAATTTTTTCCTATTTTTAGGTGGCATTTTGCCCTGCAAATGTGATTCCAGGAATAGATTTTACAAATGATCCTCTTTTGCAAGGAAGACTTTTTTCCTATTTGGACACTCAACTTTCTCGATGTAAGAAATTTGAAATTAAATATGTATGTATATTTTTATGAGGTATTTTCAGAAATATCTTAGAGATTTTTACAAATGATCCTCTTTGAAATGAACACTTTTTCTTATTTGGATACTCAACTTTCTCGATGTAAGAAATTTCAAATTAATTCTATATATTTATTTTATGAGGTATTTTCAGAAATATCTTAGAGATTTTTACAAATGATCCTCTTTGAAATGAACACTTTTTCTTATTTGGATACTCAACTTTCTCGATGTAAGAAATTTCAAATTAATTCTATATATTTATTTTATGAGGTATTTTTCAGAAATATCTTAGAGATTTTTTTACAAAATGGTCCTTTTTTGCAAGGAACACTTTTTTCTTATTTGGATACTCAACTTTCTCGATGTAAGAAAATATTTTTTTGCTCTTAAATGTTTCCTCTTATTGATTTTATTATTTATTGTTCATTTTATTATTTATTATTCATTTTATTTTTTATTATTATTATTTTTCAGTGGGATCTGTGAATTTCCATCAACTTCCGATCAACCAGCCCAAACAATGCCCTTTCGGATTCGGGTTGAATTTTAACCGAGATGGCCATATGCAAACGCGCGTTTTTCACGGAAGGGCAAATTATGAGCCAAATGGTGCCCCCCCTTTTTTTTTATTGAGAAATATTATTCTTTTCTGTCTTTTTTTTTAATTCTTGTTGTGTTTTTTTTAGTTTGCTCCCTTTTTTTTTTTTTGAAAATTTGTCGTATTTTTTTCTCTTGATCTTTCCTTTTTTTCGCTATATTTTTGCCATATTGATTTTTTTTAATTTTATCTTTTTTTTCTTATTTAAAAGGATCGTGGGATTGAATGGGCCCAATTCCCAACATTCTTTATTTTTATTTTTTTAATTTTTTTCTTACCCTTTTTTGTGATAGGATTACTGGATGAAAAAGGCCCAATTCCCAACATTATGTTTATGTTTAATGTATTCATTATTTCTGATTTTTTTTGATAGGATTTCTGGATGAAAAAGGCCCAATTCCCAACATTATGTTTATGTTTAATGTATTTATTATTTATGATTTTTTTTTGATAGGATTGCGGGATGAAAAAGGCCCAATTCCCAACATTATGTTTATGTTTAATGTATTTATTATTTATGATTTTTTTTTGATAGGATTGCGGGATGAAAAAGGCCCAATTCCCAACATTATGTTTATGTTTAATGTATTTATTATTTATGATTTTTTTTTGATAGGATTGCGGGATGAAAAAGGCCCTTCTGCAAAAGCCGCGGCGGGAGCTGGAGCTTCTTTGGGTGCAATGATCGGTAAATGAAAATATTTATTTATTTATTATTTAGTTTTCTATTTTACTAAATTATCTATTTTACTAATTTATTTATTTATTTATTTATTTGTTTATTTATTTATTTATTTATTTATTTAATTATTTAGGAGCCGGAATAGGAGCGGGGATTGGAGCAGTTATTGGAGCTCCCGTTGCTGCTGGAGCCGTTATGGCAGCTGCAGGTAATTTGAAATATTCTATTTTTAGATAATGCATTTTTAATTTTAGTTAATCTATCTTTCCCTCTCTCAATCGTCTCTATATTTTTGTGTTATTGGAGCTCCCGTTGCTGCTGGAGCCGTTATGGCAGCTGCAGGTGAAATATTCTATTTTTAGACAATGCATTTTTAATTTCATCTATCTTTCTTCCATATCCCTCTTTCAACGTTTGTATATTTTATGTTATTGGAGCTCCCCTTACGGCTGTAAGTTATTTTTATGTTCATTATCTTCCCATATTCTCTCCTTTATATCTTCATTTTCCCATCGATTCAACCTTGCTCCATCCATTTTAACATTTGCCAAAAAATATTTGAAGGACTCCCCATCATAATTTTTGAAATATTTTATATTCTTCTTTTCTCAAATAAAAGTTACCCTTGGTGCTCCTGTTGCAGCTGCCACAGCCGTCGTTGCTGCAGGTACTATTTAATTTTCGCAAAAAAAGATTCTTTAATTAAATAATTTTTCCGCAAATGGCTTCCGTTAACATGAACTTTTGAAAAAAAGGTCATACTTTCCCTTGTTCTTTTTTCTTTCAAAAAAAATTGCAGCTGCGGGAGTGGGAGGTGCCGGGGTTGCTGCGTCTATTGAAGGTAAATCGATTTTCTTTATTTGGATATTTTCAATGTTCAATTTTCCTCTTTTTGGATTTTGCTTTTCTTCCTTTTGCATATATCTCCTCCATCTTTTCCGATTATTTCCTTTTTTATTTGTTTCTGCTCCCATTTTCTTTGTTATAATCTTTCTTCAATTTTTTTTTTCCCTAATCTCCTTCCATTCTTTCTCATCGCTTTTCGATCTCACAGGCGGATTTGAAGGTCCCCGCGAAACCGAAGAAGACGGTTTTCGGACTTTTCCTGACCCTGTTGACGGGTACAAACTCCGAGTGCGCCCTGAAAGCTTTCATGACCACTATTCTCAGGTAGATTTTGGAAAAAATACTTTTTTATTTTTTTTAAAAGAATTTGTTTTGCAAGTTGCTTTCTTTTTGAAAAATTAAAATACTTTCTTTTTTAACGAATAAAAATACTCTCTTTTTTTTAAAAAAAGAATTTATTTTGCAAGTTACTTTCTTTTTTTAAAGAATTAAAAATACTTTTTTTTATTTACAAGAATTTGTTTTGCAAGTTATTTTGGTTACTTTAATCCACCTCGCGAGTTAACTGCTGTTTTTGAACCTCCCCCTCTCTCCCCCACCCAATTAATAGGCCCGGATGTTTTGGCGATCTTTGCACGAGGTTGAGCAGTCACACGTTGCATCAGCCTTTGTTTTCGAGCTTTCCAAAGTTGCGCTTCCTCATGTCCGTGTCAGAATGCTTTCCAACCTCCGAAATGTGGACGATGAGCTGGCGAAAAGGCGAGAGAGATCTCTCCTTTTTCAATATATCCATGATCTTTTATCAAGTCAATTTTAAATTTTAATTGCTCTTGCAAAAAAATTAATGTCCTATTATTCAATTTTGAAACAATCTGTTGATCATTTCGTCATTCCCTTGTGAATTGCATTTCCTTTGTACATTCCGTGGTATTTTTCTTTTCTCACATGTTCCTCACATGTCCCATTTTTCAGGGTTGCTCTCGGGCTGCGTCTGGAGCTACCTCCTGCTTCTTCCACTGGTGGAGTTCCAGTGATGGATTTGGCCATTTCTCCGGCTGTTCGCATCATCGGAAATATGAAGCCAATTCTCACAGGCCGCAAGGTTGCCCCCCCACTTGATTCGTTTTTTTGTTTGTTGGGTCCATTTCACCGCAAAAAATATGAGCAAAATCTGCATTTTGTGGTGGAAATAAACCTGAATGATGGGGTGCAACAAACTCGAAATACACACACACACACACACGATCCTCTCGTTGCAGGTTGGAATTTTGGTTGCCCCTGGATCTCGTGCGGACCTGGTGAATTTGATCAAGGAGCAGGTCATGAGTGAGGGTGGCTTGTCCCTCATGATTTCCCAGAGTGTCGGCGAATTGAAGCTCGATGACAGTTCCACGCTCGAGATCATGAGCCACGTATGTTATAGCTGTTATTCAAAAACCGAGAGCAATAATAATATTCTAATTCATATTCGCAATCCTTCATTCTTTTTATTGTATTTCCAGGTCCAAGCAACTCAGTCTGTCCTGGTGGATGCGATTGCTGTGATCATTTCCGAAGGCGCACGTGAGGAGTTCGTGAAGGACTCTGCCGTTGTGCAGTTTGTCATGGACGCGTTTATCCATCTCAAGGTCTGTCGTTCATCGAATTAATTTCATGAATTTTTTTTCATCTTCATTTTTCGGTTGTTCCTGGGTTTTTCGAGAACAGGCGATCGCTTACACGCACGAGGCGGAGCCGCTGCTGATGAAAGCTAATGCGGTCCCAATGAGCGCAGGATGCGTGGAGGTTGGAGGTGCTGATGACGAACACGGTGGCGGTGTTGCTGCCTTTATCACGGCCGCCAAGAAGAGGTTTTTCGAGCGAGAGCCGACCGTGAGAAAGCTGGCTTGAGATTTGGAAAAACTGGTTTCGGAAATACATGAGGGTTAAAGTTTTTGGTTTTTCACAGGAGTTTGCCATTTTTCCAACGTGTGTGTTTGCTGTTGTAGAGAGAATGATTGATTAATGGTTAGTGGAAGGTTTGTGATCTGTGTTAGGAAGAGATCTTTGTGTCAGTTAGTGGGTCCGACATTTTGAAGGGTAGATCATTCGTTTGTTGGCAACAGTCTAGAGATGCTAGTTGTGAAGCGAGTGAGTTCTAAGTAGCACGGGAATACAAACATTGCTAGTTTAAAAAAAATGGGCGCTTAAGACTTTGTGAACATTCATTAAAAAAAAAAAAACAGATGAAAGCAAAATTACTCCCATTGCAGCGACACCAAAATTGCATCGTGATCCGTCGTCAATATCGGAACCATCATGGTTTTTTCTTGGTCCTTGCCACCTTGCCGTGGATTCCAGATGGACCCTGCCTTCTTCATCTCTTCCGCAATTCTTCCGCGCAACCGCGTGAACACAGCGTCACCGCTGCTGCCGAAACCCGGTTCGACCTCACGTCCCCAAAATAGCCTTCCGTTCAATTCTCTCGCCTCAGGTCTGCAAAAAGATATCACCCCGCGGTATTCATGCAGTAATCGCGCGCTCGATTCCACCAGCCTTAATTTGCCCTCTTGATCCTCCACGGAAGTAACCGGAGGACGCAACCAGAAGGCTCGGTCATCGATTTCCTCGGTCAGCAGTGACTGGATGGAAGGATACTGAGCCATCCAGTTTCTCGTGTCCGCTTGCGACTCAGGAGTCCCCGCATTCAGGTCTCCCACCAGCAAAATTGGAACATCCACTGCGGCCGTGCTCTGCATTACGACATTCTGCCAAACCTGTTGCAGTCCCACAATATTGTGCGGATAATTCATCACCACATGTGAAGCAGCAAGCACGAAGGAGCCGCTGCGGGTGTCTGTGAAACAAAAAAGGTTAAATAAGCATAACAAAATGAGGGACTGTGAAAAATATTACGGTCGCTTGCTTGCTTACCTGAAATCGCGTTTTTCACCTGAAACTCTACTGCTACCACCGGCGTTGTCTGCACTCCTCGCGACGATGCCACTTCGGTCGATTGGACAATGATGCTCGCCGGGACAATGCAATCGGCAGATCCTCCACCCTGAACTGCACAGTACCCATCTCTGCTGTCAATGCGAGCGAAAATCATGACGCCAGTAGTGCCAATTCGACCTCGGTCTTGCATCTCCTCGTTTCGGACGGGAATCTTAAAAGCCTGCAGATGAGGCTTCCGAGTGTGCGAGACAAGTGTGTAACCTTTGGCCGCGAGGAGCTGCTTCCACCGGACGTCGTGCTCCATGATGGCAGCGTGCAGCCTTGGCGAGCCGAAAGTCAGGTTTGCTGCTCCGAGCACGGTGGTCTCCTGTAGGCAGATGACGTCCGGATTGAACTGCCCAATCATGTCCTCGATGGCGCAGGCAACACCAATGGCCTTGGCTTCGACTACGGTGGCAAAATACGCATCCACGTCTGCACCAGCCTCCGATTCCGTTTCATCTCCAGCGTAATATTCCCTCCAGTACGTCAGAAACAGCGAAGGTGCCAAAATATTCCACGAGAGTACATGCATTTCTCGCGCTTCAGCCGGCCGCACAAACAGAATTATTACAAGTCTGTCCTCGCTAGGTGTTACAAGGGGCGGACGGACAAAACTCGGAAGCGCAGCGTCGAGATGATCTCGATGACACCGGCCCAAAAAATGCGGCAACTTTTGCTGCTCACAGCCTTGTTGGCAGTTGTTGCACAAGCGCAGAAGCGTGAGATCTTGTATTTTTCCTTTTGTTTTGTTTTGTTCTTTTTGCCAAAAATTGCAATTCCATGTTGTTTGCTTTTTTTTGCAGTTTGGTTTGTGCAACCTCAGGATCACGATGTCCTCCACAGCGATATCGTGACGGTGGAACTGGCGACGGAGAATTTTCAAGTGCCACGTGGTGAGCGAGCCCTGGCAACTTGGCAAGAAATCAAATTCAAATTGCTTGGCGATATTTTGTTTATATTTTGATAATAAAATCCAATCCACTGCGTTTATTCTCAGATGGACATGTGGATCTGTATATTGCTGACCAATTTGCTGGGCGCTTGACTTCTCTCGGAACGCAATTTTCGGTGAGGGCACTGAGCAACGGGTGGTACTCACTCGAGGCCGTGATGATCGACAACAGCGGAGTTGCAGTTCGAGGCAAGGACGCGATCATCTACATCGAGGTGGATGTGATCGGTAAATATACTTTTTTTTGTAGAAGGTCCCAAAAAAACAATATTGGAAAGAGCTGTATTCCAATTTTTGGGAAATATTTGCAAATCGCATAAACTGTTTTGATAAATGTGCACCGACACACAATGTGTGATTGTTGTTCCCGATTTTAAGTCCGATTTCATCAGATCTCTATGGTGGCAGTTGTCCCTTCTTTTCGTTTCCGTTTTGCATTTGGCTCCTGAATAAGTTAAATTGTATTTCCGTCATAACAGATGAGGCAGAAGTGAACTCGCAGGCATGCATGACCTCGATCTTGCCGTCGATAACTGGGTTAGTGACTGTGGTGATTGGGTCACGAAATCGATGGGAATCGCTGGAGAGGACGGTGCAGAGTGTGAAGAATCAGACGTACAAGCAGGTGGAAATTGTAGTAGTAGACGACGGCAGCACACAGGAGGAATATGGCACAAAGCTAAAGTGAGCGTGTGAAAAAAGCGAATTTTTTTCCAGAAATCTACTCTCAATGATAGATCTATCTTTTTATATCTCTAAATTTTCACGTAGTTCGCCAGCGATGACGGGGGTCACGTTTTTGCGGATGGGTACCAACATTGGAATGCCGGGCATCGTTAGAAACCTTGGGATCCAGGTTTGTTCAACGGCGGATAGAACAGCGACGATATGTGTGTATGTGTGTGTTTTTTTTTAATTTTCAGTCTTAACTTGCTGTCTATTGTGGAAGGTGGCAAGAGGGGAGTGGGTGGCGTTCGTCGATGATGACGATGTTTGGATGCCGACAAAACTGGAAATGCAGGTGAGGTTCATGCCCTTACATGGAAACCCGTCATGATGTTTTCTCCATTCACGCATCATTATATTCAGGTAACTGCAATGCGACGGCATTCCGTCAACATGTCGTCAACTGACGCGCTGGTGGGCCATGGACCATTCGGAATTGCCCGGTATATTTCCGAGGAAAACAGCGGCCACCTGACCAGTGAAGGCAGACCGCCGGAAGCACATGGGCCGCCAAATCCGGAAGTCGATTGGCCTCCTTACGGGTCAGCGCTCATCATTGCTTTTACTGCCTGTGTTCTTTGTCTAGCTTCGTTTTATTCTCGGCAGTGAACCACTTTTTTCATTCTTCTTGATTTCAGATATCCCCGCTGGCTGGCGGATTTGGCATCTGCAGCCACTGTGCGTCAATGTGTGGGGGAAGATGTCCTTCCGGAGTTATGGAATCGATCTCTCATCGTTCGGAACAATTTCCACGTGTGCTCGTCTGTGATAGTGAATAGGTGCGAGCTTTCTTCTTTTTCTGTTTTTGTTTACCCCCCGGAAAATGTTTGCCTTGATATATTTATTTTTTTGATTTGGCATCTCACCCTTTTTTGTTGCCGCAGAGATCTGCTCATCCGATGTGGTGGTTTTGGCACAGCAACATTTGCAGAGGATTACATGCTGTGGAAGCGAGTGATGAGACATACCGACAGTATCTTCATCAGAGAACCCCTCACATATTATCAGGTTTAAGTTTTTTTCCTGCTGTGGAAGTTCATCGAAAAACCAATAATAATTTTTTCTCCCTTCTCTCTCCACTATGCGGGCAGTTGGCCTCGGATGGATTGGCAGCAAAATGGCTTAAGATGAAGCTTGGAGAGCAACCAACTGCGGCGGGTGGAACGGCGGAAGAGGAGGCAAAAACAACAGATCCTCAAAAGAATGTAGCAGCACATGAGGGCCCAAAGAAAGAAGAAGGAGCAGAAGAGGAAGAGGAGGAAATGCATCCAGAGGGAGACCAAAGAACGGAATTATAAAAATGTTCAGAATATGCACAGGTCCATTTATTCATTCGACATAATCGAGATTTGCAGGGATTTCAAACTGTCTGTTGAATTGCTCCATCTCGACACCGAAATTGGACGAAACGTAGGATTGCATCGCAAAAACGTTGTCTGCATTTTTTTGGGGAAAAGGCGAAAACAGAATTTTTTAAGTTTTAAAGTAGCGGATCAACATGAAAAAAAAAAGACCGACACAAATTCTGCCACGTTTTAAATTAGCGGATGAAGCAAATGAACATGAAAAAAAAAAGACCGACACAAATTCTGCCACGTTTTAAATTAGCGGATGAAGCAAATGAACATGAAAAAAAAAAGACCGACACAAATTCTGCCACGTTTTAAATTAGCGGATGAAGCAAATGAACATGAAAAAAAAAAGACCGACACAAATTCTGCCACGTTTTAAATTAGCGGATGAAGCAAATGAACATGAAAAAAAAAAGACCGACACAAATTCTGCCACGTTTTAAATTAGCGGAACATGAAAACTATTTCTTTTAAAAAAAATATTGTCTGCAGCATTTCGGGCAAAGAAATATTTTTTTTTGGTTTTCCTACAGCCGAATAAGAACATTATTTTCACAAAACAAGATACTACGGACCTGTCCAGCGATTTGCAGCATCTTTTGCGACTTGGGTGCCCTTTTCTGCCACATTGTAAAAAGGGAGACAGACATCAAAAAATGAGAATTTGAAGAGCAGAAACTGGTTACACATCCCAAAAAAAAAAGAGACACGAAATTCGAAATCCTGATTTTGAAAAGAAAGTAGAATATCTCACGGAGCTTCTTGAGGAATTCTGGATCGTTTTCTGCCAAGAGCTCCAGTTCCCCGTTGAGCTTTGTTTTCTTTTCCGTCAGCTCGCGCAACCTTGCCAATCTTTCCGTGCGGTCCTCCTGAAGAACCAAAAAAAACAAGAAAAGACACAAACGAGTTATGCTGAACGGTGCAATAATTGATTAACAAATATAAAACCTCCGCTTTCCCAACAAGAAAAACTAAACCCGAAATCAAGACTAGAGAACCAAAAAAAAAGAACATAGTTTTCTCATTTCTACTAGACTGACCGACGGCGGTCTGAGTTTTATGCACTCTTGCTTGCGCTTCTTGTTCTCCTCCATTGTGGTTTCCACCGCAGCAATGTCGGCCTCCAGCTTTGCAATCTTGGTCTTTCTCTGCCAAATTTTAATAATATAAAAAGAAATAAGATTAAAATTTTCCTTCTACTTTTTGCTCCGAATTCCTCTTTTCTAGTTCCGCCCAAAAGAAGAAAAGGCCCCCCCCTCACCGCTTGCCCCGCCTTGCTTGGCAATGACCAGAACTGCCAAAAAAAAGGGAAAAAAAAAGCAGCAGTGAGCTCTGGTAAAAAAAATAAAACTATGATAGGTGTGTGTGTGTGTCTGCCTCACATAATTGCCCGCTCCGATTTTGTCTGTTTCCACCAGATTGTCGTCCACCAAGCTCTGCAACACATCCTTGACCGATTGCAAAACTGCGCAGCAAAACAAAGGATTCATCGCGTTCTTGGGCAAAAAAAAAATAATTCAAGGCTTACCAACACCCTTTTCTTTGGATGCGATTGTCTCGATCTCCTTCAACGTGAAAACCTCTGGTCTCTGTTGGGTGCAAAAAAAAAGAAAAAAAATTAATCAATAAAATCAATTTCCGTGTGCATACCGTTCATCCTCACCTCATAAAAGATGGATGAAACTCTGTCGCGCTTCTCATCTGCTGTTACTCGCTTGGGCGGCATTTTTTACCCAAAGGATCTTTAGAGCTTTCAAAAAACAATCAACTTCGAGTGCTCAAATGGTTTTTGCTCCAGGAGAGCCCGATGTGCGGCTTGTGAACGTCAGAGGACGGATCTATCGCAAAGCAGTGTGTCGTCACACCAAGGGCATCGAAGAACGAAGGGATCAGCAGCAACCGCAGCGATTTGAGGTTGACGAGGACGATGAGGAGGAAGCATCCGTGGCTCCGTGGGAAGATCAGGGTGCTGCTGCAGCATTTGCACCAAGTAACGAGCTGCGAACCGCAGCAGCCGTAACTCGAAAGGTGTCAATGGAAGCTTCTTTATTCAAGCATCTGATTGGCAAGAAAGGTCTGTTGTCTTTTCTCCAGCGCCAGTGAAAAAAAACCCGCGTAGTAAAGTTGATTTGCCTTCATGCGCAGGAGCGACCTTGGAGCGGCTGAAAAAGGAAACGAGGACAGATATTGTAGTGCCAAATGTAAAGTCGAAGAGCAGTGAAATCAGTAAGTCAGAGGCTGCGAGGAAACAATGACTATTCCAATTGAATTGAAAATGTTTCCTTGTCCTGAAAAAAAAAAAAACAGCCATTTCAGGTGCAACGGAGGCCGCAGTGGAATCTGCGATCACAAGAATGGAAATTATCATCGAGCAGGTGGACTTAAATATTCAATATTATTTCTCATCAATTTTTCAGTGCATTTTTTTTTTGGATCCTTGTTTGCGCCAGGCACGAGAAACAGCACAGTACACGCACTTTCTCTCGATTCCCTTGAGCGCAGCCGGATTCGTCTCTGCCCTCAAAGAATTTCAGCACTTAGTGATGGAAAAATACAAATGTGTGCATGTAAAGCCCATTCGTCACCCAGTGGCAGAAGATTCTTGATCATTTCTGATAAAAAATTTTCGCTGTTTCTCGTTGTTTTCCCGACAGTCGATCCATCGTTATTTCCTGACCCAAGACGTGCGCATTTAACGCTGTTCATGTTGAAAATTTTCAATCCGTCGGCTCTAAAGCAGGCCGTTTTCTTGTTAAAATCGACATGTGAAGAGTTTAGAAAGGTGTGGTCCTTTTTTTGGGAATAATAAGAATATTATTTTGTGTGCGATATTTTTTTTTTTGAGTAAAAAAAAATTGTTTTAATTTTTTCCCCTAAAATAGGTATGTGACATGTGAAGAGTTTAGAAAGGTGTGGTCCTTTTTTTGGGAATAATAAGAATATTATTTTGTGTGCGATATTTTTTTTTTTGAGTAAAAAAAAATTGTTTTAATTTTTTCCCCTAAAATAGGTATGTGACATGTGAAGAGTTTAGAAAGGTGTGGTCC
>JADMIO010787638.1_pt1 | contig 19841 bp, 12 predicted proteins | sample 8958161 | NCBI WGS metagenome assembly JADMIO01 (sample SAMN16585339, study PRJNA669376) | soil metagenome | isolation source: Crop rotation soil | place: USA: Cullars Rotation, Alabama | collected 2011
CTTTCCCCGATCGCGCACTTGTTTGGCCGAGTCACCTTTCACGAAGGCGACATCGAGGATCCTTTCGCGGTTGCCGCCGCCGTGCGGGCCAGCCAACCCGACCGGGTCTACCATCTGGCAGCCCAGAGCTACCCTTCGGCTTCCTGGGATGCACCGGTCACTACGCTCCGCACGAATGTCGAAGGGACGATCAATCTCCTTGAGGCAGTGCGTGCGCATGCCCCAGCAACGCGTGTCCATATCGCTGGCTCCAGCGCCGAGTATGGCTTTGTCACGCCCGACGAGGTGCCGATCGCTGAGACACACCCGCTCCGGCCGGCCTCGCCCTATGGTGTGAGCAAAGTGACCCAGGAATTGTTGGGCTTGCAGTACCACGACAGCTTCGGCATGCGGATCACCGTCACCCGCTCGTTCAACCATGTTGGCCCGCGCCAGGGCGATCGCTGCTCGATCCAGACCTTCTGCCAGCAGATGGCGCAGATCGAAGCCGGGCGCCAGCCGCCGCTGCTCCTGGTCGGCAATCTCGACGCGCGTCGCGATTTCACGCATGTCACCGATGTGGCACGGGCGCTCTGGCTGCTGCTGGATCGCGGCACGCCCGGCACGGTCTACAACCTGTGTTCAGGCACGGCCACGCGCATCGGCGATATCGTTGAGCTGATACGCGCGCGCGGCCGCGTCCCCGTAGAGGTGCGGATCGACCCGGCGCGCCTGCGCCCCTCGGATGAACCGATCCTGCTGGGCGACAACCACCGGCTACGGCAGGACACCGGCTGGGCACCTCAGATCGGGATGCCGCAGATCGTGGATGAACTGCTGGCCTATTGGCGCGAACACACCAATCCTTCGTAAAACGTGAAACGTGAACTCCAGCCGAATTCACGTTTCACGCATCTCGCATCACGTTTCTCGTAAAACGCATGTGTTGAAACCAGCGCGCCACTGTGCTATCATGAACCTCATCACTATCACCAATGTGGTGCGAAAGGAGCAAGGTCGATGGAACGGGGAGAGCCTGATGCGCACGATGCGCGAACCACCCGGTCATCGCGCCGCGAAACACAGCCGACTGAGCGGCTCAGAGAGGATGCCCCGGTCTACGGCGAGCCGATCAACCCGAACTGGCGCAGCGAGCGCTCGACTGGGCGGGGCCGGCGGTCGCAGAGCATGCCTTCTTCGCGGCAAGAGTTTCTCCTGTGGCTTCAGTATGGCGGCTGGAAAATTATCGCGGCCGCCGGCTTGGTCGCCGCGCTGGCAATCGCGTTCATTATTATCGTCAGAACCGGAGGGCCGCTCAAACCGCTGCCCATGAATCAGGCCGAGCCGGAGAACGTGACTCTGAACGATCCCTTGATCGTGCCCGAACAACAGGCAACCACGACGCCACCCCCAGCAACGATCCCGGTTGAGGCACCACCGCCGGCCGAGGGCGCGCAGTTCCAAGTTGTCAACACGGGAGCGGAAGGGCTCTTCCTGCGCCCGAATCCTAACACCGACAACCAGGTCCTCACGACCCTGGAGGAGGGTGCGATTGTCACTATCATCGGCGAGGATTTCGTCGGCCCTGATCGGGTCTGGAAAAACGTGCGCGCCCCTGACGGGACCGAGGGATGGGCCGCGAGCGACTGGCTCCAGCCAGTACAGTGATCTTCATAAAAAAAGAGGAGTTAGACAAGGTTCAAAGCCATTTTACAGTTTTACAATTGCGCGAAAAAGGGCAGTTGGAGGGGCAGCCCTTCCAGAAAAGCCCACACGCACGTAGGGGCGTTCAATTGAACGCCCGTACCTGAGCGAACGTACCTAAAACCTTGTCTTAGGAGTTGTGCCCATGCAACATGAAGTTCAGGCATTTGTCGAAAGTATCATCGCCCAGGCGCATCCGCTCTGGACAGCGCTCGGCCAGGCCCAGTGGGGGCTGGCGACGACCGGCGGGGCGCAGGTGCGCGCCTACCACGCCCGCCGCGATGAACTGACTGACCCGGACCTACGCCGCCAGGTTGAAGCGTTGTATCGCGAGTATGCCCGCAATCAGCGTACGCCCGATCAGATCAACCGCCTGGCCGTGCTGGAAACCGAACTGGAGAGCCTCTACACGACCTTCCGGAGCCGGCTGGATGGCAAAACGATCTCTGAAAACGAGCTTAAAGAGTTGCTCCGCAAGGAGACCGACTCGGAGGTGCGCCAAGAAGCCTGGGAAGCGAGCAAGCAGATCGGCGCCGTGGCGGCACAGCCGCTTCTAGAACTGGCGGAACTGCGCAACGCCAGTGCCCGCGCGCTGGGCTGGCGCGATCATTACGCTAAAGCCCTGGCGCTTGAGGAGATGGACGAGAAAGAACTGTTTGCCTTGCTCGACGATCTGGAGCAGCAGACACGCGAGCCGTTTCGACAGTTGAAGGTCGATCTGGATGCAGCCCTGGCGGCGCGCTTCAACATACGGCCGGCTGCGCTACGCCCCTGGCACTATAGCGACCCCTTTTTCCAGGAGGCACCGCGCACGGGCGGGATCGACTTCGACGGCGTGTTTGCCGGCCAGGATATCGAGGCGCTCTCTATCCGCACCTTTGACGGCTTGGGGCTGGATGTGCGCGACATCCTGGCCCGCAGCGATATGTACGAGCGCCCCGGCAAAGATCAGCATGCCTTCTGCATCCACATCGATCGCGCCGATGACGTGCGGATACTCTGCAATCTGCGGCCCGATGCACGCTGGATGGAGACCAGCCTGCACGAGTTCGGCCACGCGATCTACAATAAATATCTCGCCGCCGATCTGCCCTATCTCCTGCGCGAGCCGGCGCATACCAACACCACCGAAGCGATCGCGATGCTGATGGGGCGGCTGGCGCACGATCAGCACTGGCTGCATCTTGTGGGGGGCTTATCGGCCGATCAGGCCAGCGATCTCGCTGTGCCGGCGCGCAATGAAGAGCGCGTCAAACAGCTCGTCTTCGTGCGCTGGGGGCTGGTTATGGTCCACTTCGAGCGCGACCTGTATGCCAATCCCGCCCGCTCCGATCTCAACCAGCGTTGGTGGGATTATGTCGAGCGCTTCCAATTCGTCACACGGCCGGAAGGGCGCGACGCGCCGGACTGGGCCACCAAGATTCACCTGGCCACCAACCCGGTCTACTACCACAATTACATCCTGGGCGAGCTGATCGCCAGCCAGCTTACCCACGCGATTAAGACCCGCGTGCCGGGCGGGCGGCTGGTTGACAGTCCGGAAGCGGGGACATTTCTGCGCGAGCAACTCTTCGCACTGGGCGCGCGCCATTCCTGGAACGACACATTGGATCGCGTCACCGGCGAGCGGCTGAGCCCGCGCTACTTTGTCGAGCAATTTGTTGAACAGTAGAACCTCGTGTAGTTCTGAGTTGAGAGTTAAGAGTTGCTTGCGTCGCACCCTACACTTCCATAGTGCCTTCAAAACATAAAACGTGAAACGTGAACTGCCAATGAATTCACGTTTCACGTTTTACGTTTCACCAAGACGAGTGGCTCTCGGTTCTGTCGCTACGGTTTGCCCCTTTTCGATCGCTGCTTTTGAAACTTCGCGATCGTCTTGCCCCATTCCTTCTGTTGCTGCCGCCGGTCGCCCTTAAGGGTTTGGGCCTTGTCGGTCTGCTTTTTTATGCGTTGGAACGTGGGCTCATCCTCATCGTCACCATAACGCTCTTCAATATCGTCAAAATTCTGCTTACGCAACGCGGGTGCCTCCTGGCATATCATTTGGATTGCACAAAGCGGCGAACTTCAGCAGCCTGGACGCCGCTGAACTATGGGTAGCGTCGTTCGTGGAGGCGCGTGGGCAGACGAAGGGAATAGCTGGAGTATGCTACGGAAAGGCGCCGTACGAAGCAATCGCGGGCATAGCAAAGCCAGCGCACGCCAGAGCGTGCCGACCTGTGACTATGCGCGTATTACCCCATACATAAACACCCTCCATCAGTATATTGCAATCAGAGGATAATGGTAGTATAACAGAAGACATCACACCGTCAATCCGTCATAGGGCCGAGCCATAGCAAAAGTGCGCCCTTTTTGCTCCCTTGTGCGTCACATTTCTAATACCTATCTAATGCAGGTATGCTATACTACCAGCACGCGCCAGAGTTCGTCTGGCACGGCTACCCTATGGGGGTTCAATGAGATTAGAACGATTTACTGACAAGGCGCAGGAAGCTTTCCAAGAAGCCCAGGAAATTATGCACGAACAGCACCACACTCAGCTGGATGTGGAGCATATCTTCCTGGCAATGCTGCGCCAACGCGATGGGCTGGCCGGTCGCGCGCTTGAGCGCCTCACGGTGGATACCGACCTGGTCGCCCAGCGGGTTGAACGTGAATTGGAAAAATCGCCGAAGGTTTATGGTCAGTACGGTTATGGCAACCAAGTCTATATCACACCACGTACACAACGGCTGGTCAAGCGCGCCGAGGAGGAGGCCACCCGCCTCAACGATCAGTATGTCGGCATCGAGCACTTGCTGATCGCGATCAGCGGCGAGCGCGAGGGCGCATCCTCGCGCATCCTGAACAGTTTCGGCATCGATCAGGAGCGTGTGTACCAGGCGTTAATGGATATACGCGGCAACCAGCGCGCCGATAATCCCGGCGCCGAAGGCCGCTACGAGATTCTCGGCAAATACAGCACTGATCTAACCGAGCTAGCCAAGATCGGCAAGCTCGACCCGGTGATCGGCCGCGATGCGGAGATCACGCGTGTCATCAGGATCCTGTGCCGGCGCACCAAGAACAACCCGGTGCTGGTCGGCGAGACTGGTGTCGGCAAGACCGCGATCGCCGAGGGTTTGGCGCAACGAATCATCGTTGGCGATGTGCCGCTGCCGCTCAAAGATCGCAAGCTGCTGGCGCTCGACCTGGCCGGCATGGTCGCCGGGTCAAAGTTCCGTGGCGAGTTCGAGGAGCGTCTCAAGGCCGTGATGGACGAGGTGCGTGCGGCGCAAGGCCGGGTCATTCTGTTCATCGATGAGCTGCACACCGTCGTTGGTGCAGGGGCGGCCGCCGGCTCAATCGACGCTTCGAACATGCTCAAGCCGGCGCTTTCCCGCGGCGAGGTGCAGGTTGTCGGCGCAACAACGATCGACGAGTACCGCAAACATATCGAGAAGGATGCTGCGCTTGAGCGGCGCTTCAGCCCGGTGTTTGTCGAGGAGCCGGATGTCGCGACGACCATTGAGATGCTCCATGCCCTGCGTAAGCGCTACGAGGAGCACCACGAACTGACGATCAGCGATGAGGCGATCGAGGCCGCAGCGCGGCTCTCCAGCCGCTATATCGCTGATCGGTTCTTACCGGATAAAGCGATCGACCTGATCGATGAGGCCTCGGCCAAGCTGCGGATCGACATCTACTCGATGCCGCCCGCGCTGCGCGAGCAGGAGACCGAGCTGAACCGGCTGCGCCAGGAGGAAGAGGATTCGGGCGCCCGGCGCGAGTATGAGCGCGCCGCTACACTGCGCGCACGTTACCTGGCGCTTGAGCAGGAATTTGGGCAGGCGCGTTCGGCCTGGCTGGCGACATCGAATCTTGATGAGGTGGTGGATGAGGAGGATGTCGCAGCGATCGTGTCTAATTGGACTGGTGTGCCGGTGAACCGGATGCTGGAGACCGAGCGCGAGAAGCTTGTCGATATGGAAGCGCGCCTGCACGAGCGCGTGATCGGCCAGCACGAGGCGATCGTGGCGCTGTCGGATGCGATCCGGCGCGCACGTAGCGGCCTCAAGGATCCCAGCCGGCCAATCGGCAGCTTTATCTTCGTCGGTCCGACCGGGGTCGGCAAGACCGAGCTGGCGAAGGCGCTGGCGGAGTTCCTGTTCGACAGCGAAGAGGCGATGACGCGCGTGGACATGAGCGAGTTCCAAGAGCGCCACACCGTCTCACGGCTGATCGGCGCGCCTCCCGGCTATGTCGGCTACGACGATGCCGGGCAGCTCACCGAGAGTGTGCGGCGGCGCCCCTACCAGGTTGTGCTGTTCGACGAGATCGAGAAGGCCCACCCGGATGTCTTCAACACGCTCTTACAAGTGCTCGATGACGGGCGGCTGACCGACGGCCAGGGTCACACCGTAGATTTCCGCAACACTGTGGTGATCATGACCTCGAATGTCGGCACCGAGCATGTGCGCCAGCAGGCGATCGGCCTGGTGCGCGCGCATGACCGCAACGCCGAGGCAGCCGCGCGCGAGCGCGTGCATGAGGCGCTGCGGCAGGCGTTCCGGCCTGAGTTCCTGAACCGGATCGATGATATCATCGTCTTCCAGGCGCTCACCGAGGGCGAGTTGACCCAGATCGTTGAGCTGCTGGTGGCCGAGGTGGCCGAGCGTCTGCGCGAGCAGGGAATGATGCTGGAGTTGACCGACAAGGTCAGGGCATTCCTGGTGCGCGAGGGCTACAACCCGGCCTATGGGGCACGCCCGTTGCGCCGCACCGTCCAGCGCCTGATCGAGACACCGCTCTCGCGCGCGCTACTGAAGGGCGAGTACAAGCCCGGCGATACGATCGTGGCAGATCTGGTCGGCAGCGAGCTGATCTTCAGCAAGCGCGAGTTGCTGGAGCTGGGCGAGAAGAAGCCGGCCACCCCGATGGGGGCGTAAACCAAGAAGTCGATCGGAAGCCAAAGGGCCGTGAGCGATTTGCTCACGGCCCTTCCTTATTCTCTTGAATAGAACCGAGAACTCAAACAGCGATCCTTCACGCGCTATCCTCACTCGACACCATAACGAGCTTCGAGCTTCTCTAGCCGCTGCTGCAAGGTAAGGACCTGCTCTTCAAGCTCCCTGATCCGGTTTTGATCGGTTCTTTGCGAGTTCTGAACTTTCGCAAGATCGCTCATTGCCTGCATGGTCTCGCGCTTGAGCGTGCGGAATCCACGATCAAGCTGCTGCTGGGTTTCAAACTGGTCGCGCGCAATCTGGCTGGTGCGCCCATCCAGGAGTTCGAGATTCTCTTGGAGACGCAGGGCATAGGCTTCGAGACCATCCAGCCGCGACTCGATATTGAGCAGCCGCAACTCGACATTGGTCAGCCGCTCATCCATAGTGCTTAGGTACTCTTCTACATGGCTCAGTCGTTCGTCCACCCCCTGGAGGAGGAGGCGCTGCTCGTGTAATTCTGTTTCCACCCGGTCCATTCGTTCGGTCAGTGGGGCGACCGCCTCGCTCACAATGCCGCGGATCGCGTCGAGGAGCGCTTGATTCTCGGATGTCATAGCATGGCCTTTCTGGCGCGGGAACGCTCACCAGAAGCATACACAGTATGGGATATAACATCAAGGGAAGAAACTACCGAAGCGGACGACCTGCCCTTATTATACCATAGCCACCTTCGCCCAGAGCGCCTCGGCTGCTTCCTCCGTCAGCCCGACCAGCGGCACGCGGGCCGATGTGGGTGGGATATCGACAACCCGCGGCAATAGCGCCTTGAGCGAGGGAATCGCGCCATGGCGTTTCAGTGCCTCGGAGAGCAGTGCGACACGCGCCTGAGCTGGCTCCGGATCGCCGGCCGAATGCGCGTTGATCACCTCGCGCAGGGCGCTTGGGAAGACGTTGGCGAGGGCGAAGATACCACCCGCCGCGCCATCCTCCAGCGCGCGGGCGAGCAGCGCCGCACTGCCCGTGAAGATGCGCAGCCCTGAGTAGCGCCGGATCAGCAGCGCGGTATGCTCGTGATCGCCGCCGCTGTCTTTCAAGCCGTAAATCCGGTCGGGATGGCTTTCCATCAGCCCATCGAGCACAGCCGTGGGGATCGGTATCTGGCTGATCGGCGGGATGTGGTAGAGCAGAATACGCCCATCAGGCGGAAGTGCATCGCATACAGCGCGGTAGAACGTGAGTAACCCGGCATCAGCGAGGCTCTTGAAGTAGAACGGCGGCAAGACCAGCGCCGCATCGGCGCCTCGCTCAAGCGCGTAGCGAGTCAGCGCGATCGTGTCGGTGAGCGCGGCGCAGCCGGTGCCAGGGATGACACGCAGGCCGCCACGATGCGCCAGGACTGTGTCAATGATCGCCTGCCGTTCGGCAACGCTGAGTGATGGCCCTTCGCCGGTGGTCCCGCATGGCGCGACACCATCGACGCCCTGGGCTTCCAGCCAGCGCAGGTGCAGCGGTATCCATTCGTGATCGACGCTGCCGGTGGGTGAGGTGAAGGGGGTCAGGCTTGCGGCGAATAGTTCTGCCATGGCAAGTTACTCCTCGAAACGAGAAACATGTTGCGTGAAACATGATGCGTGACGGGTTTCCATAGCTCACGTTTCACGTTTTACGTATTATTCTTGTTGATAGGTCGCCAGGACCATCCCTGCCTCGACAACCTGGCCGGTCTGGACACGTACCTCGCCAAGTGTGCCGCTATGGGGTGCCGTGATCTCGTTCTCCATCTTCATTGCTTCGATGATGAACAGGACCTGGCCGGCTTCGACTGCCTGGCCGGGGCTGGCCTTGACACTGACGAGCGCACCCTGGATCGAGCTGACGATCCCATCCACTACGGCAACCGTGCGTGTACTCCCTTTGCGCGGCGGCATGGTCGCCGGGCGTAACTTACGTGTCACTTCACCGTTGTGTTCCTGAAGACCTTTTTCGGCCACACGCACATCAAAGCGTCGCCCGTTGACTTCGACAGTGAAGGTGCGGATCATTCCGGCCGGGTGATCGCCATTCTCCGGGTGCGTGCCTGCCTCAAGCGCCGTGCGCTCGGTCTCTAGCTGCTGAAGTTGGCCGGCCAGGTGCTCCGGAATGAAGTTGACCGTGGCACTGCCGCTCGCAAACGCGGGATGCGCCAGCGCTCGCTGGTGAAATGGGATTGTCGTGGCGACGCCAGCAATGCGATAGTCCGCCAGGGCACGCTGCATCCGCGCGATCGCTTCCGAGCGATCGGCGCCCCAGGTGATTAGCTTGGCAAGCAGCGAGTCATAGTATTGCGGGATGGTGTAGCCGGGCCGCACGCCGCTGTCGACGCGCACACCATAGCCGGCAGGCTCCTGGTATTCTGCCAGGGTGCCAAGCGCGGGGCGGAAGCCGGCCGATGGATCCTCGGCGTTGATGCGGCACTCGATCGCATGGCCGCGCCAGGCGACCTGTTCCTGGGTACACCAGAGCGGCTCACCTTGCGCGATCCGGATCTGCGCGCGCACCAGGTCGATGCCGGTCACCATTTCGGTGACGGTATGCTCGACCTGGATGCGGGTGTTCATTTCCAGGAAGTAGAACCGGCCATCCTGGAACAGGAATTCCAGCGTGCCGGCGCCGGTATAGCCGACCGAGCGGGTGAGCGCGACCGCCGCCGCGCCCATCTGCTCGCGCAACGCTGGGGTAATCACGACCGCTGGGCTCTCTTCGATCAGCTTCTGGTGGCGCCGCTGCACTGAGCAATCGCGCTCGCCCAGGTGGATGACCGCGCCATGCGCATCGGCGAGTACCTGGATCTCGATATGGTGCGGGTTCGTAAGATATTTCTCGACATACAGTTGGGAGTTTTTAAAGGCCGATTCGGCTTCGCGGCGGGCGCTCTCGAAGGCCGCCGGCACTTCCTCCGGGCCATGGACCACGCGCAACCCGCGCCCGCCACCGCCGCCAACGGCCTTGATCGCGATCGGGTAGCCATACTCTTCGGCCAGGGCCTGCACAGCCTGGGGCGTCGCAACCGGCTCCAGCGCGCCGGGAACCACCGGGACACCGGCGGCGGTAGCCTCGCGGCGCGCGGCGACCTTGCCGCCCATCCGCTCCATCGCCGCGGCGGGCGGGCCGATGAAGACCAACTCTGCGGCGGTGCATGCACGCGCGAACGCCGCGTTTTCGGACAGGAATCCATAGCCGGGATGGATCGCGCCGGCGCCCGATTCGCGCGCGGCGGCGATGATGCGATCGATATCGAGATAGCTCTGCGCGGCGGGCGCCGGCCCGATCAGGTAGGCCGCGTCGGCGTAGGTGACGTGGGGCGCGTCGCGATCGGCATCGCTGTATACCGCGATCGTGCGCAATCCCAATTCCTTGCAGGCCCGCATGACGCGCAGCGCGATCTCTCCCCGGTTGGCGATCAGAACGGTGTTAAACATTGGTCTCCGTCTTCGTGAAACGTGAAACGTGAAACGTGAAATCAAAAGGGGTTCACGTTTCACGCATCACGTTTCGGGTGTGCCATGGGATATTTTGGAATGCGCACATCCCTTACAGTCCGACAATTCCGTAGCTCCAGCGGCCGGCACGACCGACACGATCGACCGTCCCCCAGCGGGCCTGGGCGCCGCGGCTGGGCGCCTGGCCCTGCGCGATCAGCACTGCGGCCGCGCTCCAGGCAAGTCGAACCGGTGTATCCGGCATATCGTCGCGCTGCTCCTCGCTTATGTAGCAGCGCACGGCGGCAAGCGCGGCCGCGACCAGATCTTCGTCAAAGGGTGTTTCGGTCTCTTGCATATCGGGCATTATACTGGATTTTTCGCGATCGAATTGGAGCCTTCGCCGCGTCTTGTTTGTCGTTTCACCACACGCGCCGCGTTTTTATGCTACACTATCGCCGTAGCATCAACAGAGATCACGGCGATGATTGTTGTACATGGCTCCTGGCTGCCGGCCGCCGGCGATGCCGGCCCCAGCTTCGCGATCTGGGGGGAAGTCGCCGAGGATACCGCGTCTACCTCGCGCCCACGTGCTCGCGCCAGGAAGAAGGAAGGCCAGGGCGCGCCACACCCACACCCGTTTGGCGCAAGCGCGCCGGCACTGCTCAACGCGTTGGCGAACAGCGAACTGGCCGAAAACGCGGCGCAGAGCGATATCATCGTGCGCCTGCCTACGCTGGGCGACACGCCCCTACCCTCGCGCCCCTTCCTGCGTGAAAATGAGCCGGAAGGCACACCAACACTGGCACCCTGGCGCGTTACCGGGCTGCTGTTCAAGCCGGGTGACGCACTGGCGCTGCTGGCCCGTTTGCCCGCGCCCGATGACACCACCCCGAGCGTGGATATTGGCGAGGATCTGCGGTTCTGGGCCGCCGCAACGCGCTTTGCGCTGCACCTGCTGGCCGGCCAGCGTTTCACACCAGCCCTGGTCGAACAGGGCGACCACTTCCTGGCGTGCTGGCGCCCCATATGGGATGCGCCTGAGGATCGCACCGCCTTCGATCAACTCGCCCAGGCCATGCCACCGGCCAGCCGCGCCCTGGCCCGCGTGCCCAACGACCCCACGCCCGGCCCACGTACCCTGCTGACCGATTTCCTCAACGCGACTGTGGACGCACGTGCGCGCCAGGCTGCCGATTTCGGCTTGCGCCCACGCAAGGGTGCGCGTTCGGCCGCGCACATGTGGCTCGCAGGGCTGGCAGAAGAGCAGCCGGAGATCCGGCCACCGCCCGCCTTCGTCGAACAATATCGGGCCTGGGCGCAGGCCGCCGCAAGTGCCAGCGCCGGCAACTTCCGAATCTGCTTTCGGCTCGACCCGCCCGCTACGCCCGCAGACGATGATTTCTTTCTGCCGGCTGCCGGCGCACGCGATTGGGCCTTGCGCTACTTCCTCCAGGCCGCCGATGACCTCAGCCTGCTGGTGCCGGCCGAGACGGCCTGGCGCCAGCGCGGGCGCGCGCTGACCTTCCTCAACCGAGTTTTCGATCAGCCCCAAGAGCGTCTGCTGGCCGGGCTGGGCCAGGCCGCACGTGTGTTCGCGCCGATCGAGCGCAGCCTGGCCGAGGCACGCCCGCAGGCTGCGCTGCTGACAGCCGGCGAGGCATATGAGTTTCTGCGTGAGGCAGGGTTGTTACTCCAGGCGAGCGGCTTCGGCGTGCTGCTGCCGAACCTGGGTTCTGGCCTGAAGGCACGCGCGAAGCTGACGCCCAAGCGCAAGGCTGCCAAGGGTGGCGTGGCGCGCCTGAGCTTCGAGTCGATTATCCAGTTCGATTGGGAACTGGCGCTTGGCGGCCAGCAAATTACGCGGGCCGAGCTTGAACGGCTGGCCGCGCTTAAAGTCCCGTTGGTCCAGGTTCGCGGCCAGTGGGTCGAGTTGCGGCCGGAGCAACTTGAGCAAGCGCTTGCACACTGGGACAGGCGCGCGGGCGATGGCGAACTGTCGATGGCGGAGGCACTACGGCTGGCACTCGCGCCAAATGAAGTCGCCGGCGTGCCGGTGAGCGATGTCGAGGCCGAGGACTGGTTCAGCGATATGCTGCACGAGTTGAGCGAGGGCGCGCGCCTGGCGCCGCTCCCCCAGCCCGGCGATCTCAAGGGCGAACTGCGCCACTACCAGGTGACCGGCTTCTCGTGGCTGGCCTTCCTGCGCGGCTACGGACTGGGTGCCTGCCTGGCGGATGATATGGGCTTGGGCAAATGCACGAGCGCAGATACGCTCATTGCGATCAATGGAAACCTTCGTACAGCAGAGAGTATCTGGGATATATATGCCAGAGAAGTGCAATTCGACGGTGAGGGTTTCTGGGCAACTCCCGTCGAAAAGCTATTAGTGAATAGTATCGATGAAAATACAGGACACATTGTTGAAACTTGCATTCGACGCCTGTACCGACAGCATGTGGAAGAGCGGCTGCGGAAGATCACACTGGAAGATGGAAGCAGTATTACAATAACTCAACGACACCGTCTCTTAACAAGCAAGGGATGGACTAGAGAGTGGCACGTTGATGACTATGTTTGTGTACCGGCAACTATGATTTGGAAAGGGGAGCCAGCAGATTCAGATCTTGTTACGCTTCTAGCATGGCAGATTGCCGAGGGACATGAGATATATCAGGTATCAAGATTGACCATTACTCAGAAAGATGCGGCAATATTAGAGAATCTCCTTCAGATATTGAAGCGTATTGGACATCGTTATGGAATTAAAATAAATAATCCTGTCATCCGATTCTCTGAAGATAAACAAGTGTCATCACTTAGCCTACATAGTAAGGCATATAAGCTATTTCTTGAGTCTATTGGATATGTATGGGGCAAATTATCGCACGGCAAAATCATCCCCTCTTTCATTATGCAATCAGATCTAAATAGTGTCCAATTATTTCTACGTAGTTATTTTGATGCTGAAGCTTCTGTCGTGGAAAGTATGCGAAGTATCGAGATATCTACGGCATCACCTATCATCATTCAGCAACTTTCTATTTTGCTGAGGCGATTTGGAATATGGATGCGTATATCAGCAAAACAAAAACATGCAACCAATGGTACAGGTATCTTCCGAACCTACTATATTGGTGTCATTGGTGGGAATAGCGCGCGTAGATTTCTGCTCGAGATTGGATTTGCCATGCAATATAAGCAGAGCAAACTTGAGACTGTCTGCGAGCGGATGACTAATACTAATGTGGAAGGTATCCCAGCTTCTAAAATTGTAGCTCAGGCAATTAGTACAACAGGACTTCCTGTGCGCCATTTCGGCATGCACAATACTGTCTATATCAATGGCTCGCAACAGTTCTCACGAACAAGTCTGGAGCGTGTGATTGCCGGATTTGACCGCATCTTGAGCGGTGAATCGGAACATGAATACCGGAAACAGAAAGGTTCAAAATGGACGACTCGAACAATTGAAGCATATACACGTATCGATATACAGCAATTGAGTACTATGAGACAGCAGTTGCGGCAATTACTTGACCAAGAAGTTTTCTATTGCCGAATTAAATCAATCGAGGATGTTGAATATAAAGGCTGGGTTTATGACTTTGAAGTGACAGAACATCATAATTTCGTTGCCAACAATATTATCTGTCATAACACTATTCAAACTATCTCGCTACTACTTCATGAGAAAGAGCAGAATCCCAAAATCAAACCCGCACTACTAATCTGTCCAACCTCGGTCGTGAGCAACTGGCAGCACGAGGTAGCCCGTTTCGCGCCCACGCTGCGAGTGCTGATCCACCAGGGCGCCGAACGCCGGAAGGAAGATTTCGCCGCGCAGGTCGCCGGGCACGACCTGGTGATCAGCTCCTACGCGCTGTTACCGCGCGATGAGCAGCAGCTTGTCGAAGTCGAGTGGGGCGCGGTGATCCTGGATGAGGCGCAGAATATCAAGAATGCCGACACCCGCCAGGCCCAGGTCGCCCGCCGCCTCCAGGCCGAGCACCGGATCGCGCTCACGGGCACGCCGGTCGAGAATCGTCTGTCCGAGCTATGGAGCATTTTCCAGTTTCTCAACCCCGGTTACCTGGGCGGCCAGTCCGATTTCCAGGCCCAGTTCGCGCGGCCGATCGAGCGTGTGCAGGATGCCGGCGCGGCGCAACGGCTTAAGACGCTGGTTGGGCCGTTTATTCTGCGCCGTCTCAAGACCGACCCAACAGTGATTAGCGACTTGCCGGCCAAAAATGAGATCAAGGTCTTCTGCCCGCTGACCAAGGAGCAGGCCACGCTCTACGCGGCGATCGTGCGCGACTCGCTCCAGCAGATCGAAGCGGCCGACGGCATACAGCGGCGTGGGCTGGTGCTGGCAACACTGATGAAACTCAAGCAGATCTGCAACCACCCGGCCCAGTTCCTCAAGGACAACAGCGCGCTGCCGGATCGTTCCGGCAAGCTGGCACGCCTGACCGAGATGCTCGAAGAGGTACGGGCGGTCAAGGAACGAGCGCTGATTTTTACCCAGTTCGCCGAGATGGGCCAGATGCTCAAGGCTCATCTGCAAGGCGTGTTCGGTGACGAGGTGCTCTTCCTGCACGGCGGCACGCCCACCAAGCAACGTGAGGTGCAAATCCGGCGCTTCCAGGACGACCCGCACGGCCCGCTCGCTTTTATTCTCTCGATCAAAGCCGGCGGCACCGGGCTCAACCTGACCCGTGCTAACAACGTCTTTCATTTCGACCGCTGGTGGAACCCGGCAGTTGAAAATCAGGCGACCGACCGCGCCTTCCGGATCGGCCAGACGCGCAATGTGCAGGTGTACAAGTTTGTGTGTGCCGGGACAACCGAGGAGCGCATCGATGAGATGATCGAGCGCAAGAAGGCGCTGGCCGAGCAGATCGTCGGCAGCAGCGAGGGCTGGATCACCGAGCTTTCGACCGATCAGCTGCGCGATCTGTTTGCGTTGCGCGATGAGATTAGAGATTAGAGATTGGAGATTACGATGCTCTCTCCAATCTCTAATTTCCAAAGAGGATTGTCATGAGCCCATGGTGGGAAGAGTACGAATACCGCCCGCGCCGCCCGGCCGACGGGATCAAGGCTAAAAACAGGCGTGGCGCATTCGGCAAGAATTGGTGGGCCAGCCGCTGGATTGCCGCGCTGGAACGGCTGGTCGATAAGGGCCGGCTCTCGCGCGGTCGCTCCTACGCGCGTAGCGGGCAGGTGCTCAACCTGGATCTCAAGCCGGGACGGATCGAGTCGCGCGTGCAGGGCAGCGCCGCCCGGCCCTACAAGGTCAGCATCGCGATCAAGCCGCTCGACGATCGCGCTTGGGACGCAGTAGCCGACGCCATGGCCGCTCAGGCAATCTTCGCCGCGCGGCTGCTGGCCGGCGAGATGCCCCTGAATATCGAAGAGGCGTTCGCGGCCGCGAAGGTCAGCCTGTTCCCCACCAAAAAAGGCGATTTGACAACTGATTGCTCCTGCCCCGACTCTGCCAACCCTTGCAAGCATGTCGCCGCGGTCTACTACCTGCTTGGCGAGCAGTTCGACGAGGACCCGTTCCTGATCTTCGGCCTGCGTGGGCGCGGCAAGGAGCAAATTATCGAGATGTTGCGCGCCCGCCGGGCCGGCGACCAGGCACCTGCCGAGGAGGTGCCACCAACACTCGCACCACCAATCGAAGAGCAGGTTGCACCGTTGGAGGAGTCGCTCAGTTCGTTCTGGGCTATTGGCGCAGCGATCGAACCGCAGCAGTTGCACTTCACTATCGCCGCGCCACCGGTTGACGCCGCCCTGGTCAAGCGCCTGGGCGCGCCGCCGTTCTGGCGCCACGAGCCGGATTTCAGCGCACTTATGAGCCGGGCCTATGCCGGGATTACCAGGGATGCGCTCGATGTGGCGCTCGGAACCTGAAGTGAAAATAGGGGAGTTTGAGGGGCTGCTCCTCAAGAAAAACTTTCCCACATTTTCATTGCTCAGTGCGCGCGCTACCGCATGGGCAACTGAAGTGAAAATAGGGGAGTTTGAGGGGCTGCCCCTCAAGAAAAGCTTTCCCACATTTTCATTGCTCAGTGCGCGCGCTACCGCATGGGTGACTGAACTGGAGAACCATTATGCGACAACGTACTACCTGGATCGTCACCGGCGTGCTGGCGGTCGTGCTGGTCTTCGTGGTCCTGGGCCTGGGCGGGTTCTATCTCCTGGGCCAGTTTCAGTTTCAGCAGGCGCAACTCGATAACCTGCGCGCGACAATCAGCGCCGGTACGAGTGGCACACCCGTGGCGACACCCCCCACGACGAACACGCCAGCCGCCACCCGATCGCCAAACCCAGAGACCGAGCCGGCTACCGAGATTCCGGCTGTCGCCTCACCAGGGCCGTCGGCTGTGCCCACGCTCCCGCCCGCGCCGACCAGCGTGAGCACGCCCCAGGCCGCTGCGCCCGGCCAGATTCCCGATCCTGATTCTGGACCGCAGCCCGATCTCGCCCTGGCGCTCGCCCCGGATGAGCGCGGCGCCCTGGCACAGCACCCCAACGCCACACTCTACCGCATCGGCGCCCGGCTCGATCCACAGCGCCGGACGATCGCCGGGAGGCAGACCGTGCGCCTGACCAACACCGAGGATGCGCCGCTGAATGAGGTGTATTTCCGGTTGTATGTCAACGCGCCCCACTATAACGAGGGTGGGATTGTCGTGGCGGATGTGCGGATCGACGGCCAACCGGCCACGACCCGGCTGGAGGATGGCGATACAGCGCTGTCGATCGCACTGCCGCAGCCGCTTGCGCCAGGCCGGCAGGCGGAGATCAGCATGGGCTTCACGACCATCATCCCGGATTCGGGCGGCGGCTACGGCATCTTCAACGAGTCGGGCGGCACCTTCGCGCTTTACAACTGGCATCCTGAACTGGCGGTTTACGAGAACGGCGCCTGGCTGCTCAACCCTGTCACCGAGCAGGGCGACCCGACCAACACCGACGCGGCCAATTACATCGTCGCGTTCGCGGCCCCCGATCGCTACCATGTGATCACCAGCGGTGTCGAATCCGGCCAGGCCAGCGCCAACGGACAGACGACGCACAGCTTTGTCGGCGCGCTGACGCGCAACTTCGTCGTCGCTGCCGGCGAGCAGTTCGCGCAGACCTCGCAGCAGGTTGGCGGGACTACTGTCACCTCCTACTATCTACCGGGTGATGAGGCCGGCGGCAAAGCGACGCTGGCGACAGCCACCAAATCACTGGAACTGTTCAGCAAGCGGTTCGGCCCCTACGCCTATGCCGAACTGGACATCATCGAGATCGATCTGAGCGGCGGCGCAGCCGGTATGGAGTCGACCGGCCTGATTATGATCGGTAGCGCCTATTACGAGTCGAGCGCGGCGGATAACCCGCTGGCCAGTCTGGGCGGCGGCGCCGATGTGCTGGCCTTCACCACCGCGCACGAGACCGCGCACCAGTGGTGGTATGGCGTTGTGGGGAGCAATGCTTACCAGCAGCCCTGGCTCGATGAATCGCTGACCAACTGGTCGTCGGCATTCTATGTCGATGAGACCGCCGGCACCGATGCGGGGTTACTCGCGCGCGATCTGCTGATCCAGTTGCCGTACCTGCTCGTGGTGGCGCAGGGCGATGTGCGGCTCGACCAGCCGGTCGATCGCTTCGGCGAGCTTGAGTATAGCGCGATCGTCTACGGCAAGGGCGCGCTGATGTATGATGTGCTACGCAAAGACATCGGCGATGACAAATTCTTTGCGTTCCTGCGGCGCTACTACCAGGAGCACCGCTTCGAGCGGGTCGATGGCGAGCAGTGGCGCGCGACCCTGGCCGATATCATTGGCGAGCCGGCCGCGCGCACGTTCTACCAGAAATGGGTCGAAGGCAATTCGATCAGCGCTACCGATCTGCCATCCGGCGGCTCACTGAGCGATCTCCTGAGCAACCCCGGCGCACTGGATGCGCTGCTTTCGACCCCAACGCCGGCGCCCTGATGCCAATAGTCAGTAGCCAGCAGTCAGATGAAGTCTGACTGCTGGCTACTCATTCAGATATCTAGCTCTGGATACAACGGATACCGCTCCAGCAGCGCCTCGATCCGCCGCTTCGCCGCTTCGGCGACCGCCGGATCAACACTGTACTTCGCGCGGCTGGGCTCGCCCTGGCGCTTCCCACTGGCGATCACCTCCGGCCGCGTGGCAGCGAGCACTTGCTTGATCATCTGTGCGATCTCGCGCATCTCCGCGATACCCATGCCAAGCGTGGTGACGGCAGGCGTGCCAAGCCGCAGCCCGCTGGTGTACCAGGGTCCGTTCGGGTCGCCGGGCAGCGAGTTCCGGTTGAGCGTGATCCGGCACTCGCGCAACGCTGCTTCGGCCTGCCGGCCGGTCAGCCCGAACGTCTCCGCGATATTGATCAATAGCAAATGGTTATCGGTGCCGCCAGTCAGCACGGGCAACCCCTCGTCGATACAGGCCTGCGCCAATGCCTGGGCGTTCTCGACGATCCGGTGTGCATATGTGCGGAATTCTGGTCGCGTCGCCTCGCGCAGCGCGACGACCTTGGCAGCGATCACATGCGGGAGCGGGCCGCCAAGAATCGCCGGGCAGCCCTTATCGACCCACTCGGCCAGTTCTTTCACACACAGCACCATGCCGCCACGCGGGCCACGCAGCGTCTTGTGCGTGGTCGTCGTGAGGATATGGGCATACGGCACCGGGTCGAAATCGCCGGTGAACACCTTGCCGGCCACCAACCCCGCGAAGTGCGCCATATCGACCATCAGGACCGTGCCGGTCTCGTCAGCCATGGCGCGTAGTTGCGCAAAGTTCAGTTTGCGCGGGTAAGCGCTGTAGCCGGCCAGCAAAATGAGCGGACGAACCTCGCGCAATTGGGTACGCAGCCGGTCAAGATCGATCAGCCCGGTGGCAGGATCGACCCCATAGGTGTAGACATCGAAGAGTTGGCTGGAGATATTGTGCCGATAGCCGTGGGTCAGGTGGCCGCCGGAATAGTAGTCGAGCGCCAATAAGCGCTGGCCGTGCAGCACCTCGCGCACTCTGGCCCACTGCTCGCGCGAGGCGGCCGCCGGATCCTCCTGCCCTAGCTCCTTGAGCAGCGGCGCCTGCACCCTGGCCGACGCGACCGCCAGGAATGCGACCAGGTTAGCATCCGCGCCGGAGTGCGGCTGGACGTAGGCGTGCTCGGCGCCGAACAGCTCGCAGGCCAGGCGCACCGCCTCTGACTCGATCGTATCGACATTGGCGCAGCCTGCGTAGAAACGATGCTGCGGGTAGCCCTCGGCATACTTGTCGGTCAGCAGGTTAGCATGCGCAAGCTGTGTCGCGAGCGAACTAAAGTTCTCGCTGGCGATCAGCTTCAGGTTGCTGCGCTGGTCGCGCAACTCCTGGATGATCGCTTCGGCCACAGTTGGGGCAACTGTGCTGATCTGGTCCAGCGATGCGTAGAATGCTACCGCGGCGGTGTCGAGCGGCCCACTGCTGCGGCGCTCCAGGTAGCGCGCCAGGAGACCTGCGGCCGGGGTGATTGTTTCCGTCGCCATATGCTCCTCCCTGTGCAACAAAAAAGGGCGCCGACATAAATGTCGATGCCCCAGCCCAGGCGAGCGGCTGTGTCCTGTGGTCTCCGGGCTCCCTCGTGGTTGCGCCCACGTTTCTCGCCAGTTACCCGGAGTGATTATAGAAATGGCGGGGAGGGAGGGGTTCGAACCCTCGAGGGGATTGCTCCCCTAGCGGTTTAGCAAACC
>JADMIO011385388.1_pt1 | contig 19838 bp, 16 predicted proteins | sample 8958161 | NCBI WGS metagenome assembly JADMIO01 (sample SAMN16585339, study PRJNA669376) | soil metagenome | isolation source: Crop rotation soil | place: USA: Cullars Rotation, Alabama | collected 2011
GACGCGCTGGCGCTGCCCGCCCGACAGTTCGTGCGGATAGCGGTTGGCAAATTGTCCGGGCGCGAGTCCGACCCGCGCCAGCCCGGCATGGGCGCGCCGCCGGGCCTCGGCCGCCGACGCGCCGTGCACTCTCGGCCCGTAGGCGATCGCCGCTTCGACCGTCAGCCGCGGGTTCAGCGACGCAAAGCTGTCCTGAAACACCATCTGCATCGCGCGGCGCATCTCTCTCAGGCTGATGCCGCCGCGCCCGCCGATCACGAGGCCGTCAAGGATTACGTCGCCGTCGTCGGGGTCGATCAGGCGGATCAAGAGGCGCGCCAATGTCGATTTCCCGCAGCCGCTCTCGCCGACGATGCCGAGCGTCTCGCCGCGCCGGACGATCAGGTCGACGCCGTCCACCGCGCGGACCTGCAGCCGGCCGCCCCAGCCCTGGCCGCGCACCGGGAAATACTTACGCAGGCCGCGCACGACGAGGAGCGGATCGGCCTCGCTCATGCCCGCACGTCCATCGCCTGCCTGAGCCCGTCGGTCAGCAGGTTGAAGCAGATCGAAGTGACAAGGATCGCCGCGCCGGGCAAGGCCGCGACGGCCGGGTTCAGATAGATCGCCGGCCTGAGCGTGTTCAGCATCAGCCCCCACTCGGCGTTTGGCGGCTCGACGCCGAGCCCGAGAAACGACAGGCCCGAGGCAAGAATGATGCTGACGCTGATCAGGCTCGTCGCATAGACGAAGATCGGGCCGAGGACGTTGCGCAGCACATGCACACGCATGATGCTCCAGGCGCCGGCGCCGCTCGCCCGAGCCGCCGCGACATAATCGAGGTTGCGCACGCCGGTCGTGACGCTCTCGGCCACACGGGCGATCGGCGGGATAAAGACGATCGTCAGCGACAGGATCGCGTTGCCGATGCCGGCGCCGAGCGAACCGGAAATCGCGATCGCCAGAAGCACCGACGGGAAGGCGTAGAACACGTCCACCGTGCGCATGATCGTGGTGTTGACCGCGCCGCCGACAAATCCTGCGACGACCCCCAACAGCCCGCCGGCGAGCAAAGCGCCGACCACCGGCGTCACCCCCATCAAGAGCGACAGCCGGCCGCCGTAAAGAAGGCGCGACAGGAGATCGCGGCCAAGCTCGTCGGTGCCGAGGATGTGACCGCGATAACCGAACGGCTTCAGGCGGTTCAGCATGCTGGTCTTGTACGGGTCGGCCGGCGCCAAATGGCCGGCAAAGATCGCCGCCAGCACAATCGCCAAGAGAACCGTCGCGCAGGCGATCGTGACCGGATCGCGGGTCAATTGTCGCCAGACGCGCCCCCAATAGCCACGCGCCCCCGCCTGTCCCTCCTCTGCTTGCGGGGGAGGGCGAGAGAGGGGGTCGGCGGGCGGCGGCGCGGCGATGAAGTCGAGCGCCGGCATACTCATCGCGCAGCACCGCGGCGGATGCGCGGATCGATCAGCGTCTGCAACACGTCGACCGCAAGGTTTAGGGTCACAAAAAACATCGCCAGCACGAGGATCACGCCCTGCAGCACCGGGATGTCGCGGCGAAAGATCGCGTCGTTCATCAGGAACCCGGTGCCGGGCCAGGCGAACACGGTCTCGACCAGGATCGAGCCGCCAAGCATGTAGCCGAATTGGATCCCCATCACTGCCAGCACGACCGGCGCGACATTCTTCATCACGTGGCGCAAGACGGCGCCGGGACGCAGACCCTTGGCGCGCAACGCCTGGACGAATTCCTGGTTGAGCGCCTCGGCGACCGCGGCGCGCACCGTGCGGGTGACGATGCCGAGCGGTATCACCGCCAAGGTCACCGCCGGAAGGATAGCGTGCGCCCAGTCCTCGCGGCCCCAGGCCCAGATCGCCGCGCCCTCGGGTCCGATGCCGATTGCCGGCAAGGCGCCCAGCTCCACCGAGAACAGGATCACCATGACCATGCCGAGCCAGTAATGCGGCAGGGATACCCCGAGCAGTGCAAAAAACGACGCGATCTTGTCGACGAACCCGCCTTGCGCATAACCGGCAATCCCGCCAAACAGGCAGCCGAGCGAAAACCCGATCACTCCGCCGACAAATGCCAGGGCGACCGAGTTTCCGATCGCGTTGCGCATCTCGCTCACCACCGGCCGGCCGGTCGCGACGGAGCGGCCGAGATCGCCCGAAGCAGCGCGGTAGAGCCATTTCGCGTATTGCACGGGCAAAGGCTTGTCGAAGCCGTAGGCGCGCTTCAATTGTGCAACGACTTCGGCCGAGGCATCCGGCCCGACCACGGCGTTGAGCGGATCGCCGGGCGCCAGATGCACGAGCGAGAAGCACACGACCGTCACCCCGACCGCGATCGGAAGAGCGTACAAGAAGCGGCGAACGATCAGGGCAAGCATCGACGAGGAAGCCTCAATCCGGGGCACGAAATAGCGACGAACCCCGGAATCCGCGCACCGGCGCCGGCGTTCCCGGGCTCAGGGTTCAGCCCAGAATGGTGCCGCGGAACGATAGCCCTGGCGGCGTTCGGCAACGATCACCCCACCGACACCGGGGTCAGGTCCTGGAACCAGTTCTTGGCCTGGACGAAGCCCTTGACCTTTGGGCTCATAGCCCGCGGGCCGACATCGTGCACGACCCAGATCATCACCGCGTCGTTGACCATCTTCTCATGCACCCGCGCCAGGGCGGCGTTGCGTGCGGCCGGTTCGAAGGCGGTTTGCGCCTCTTGCAGCAGCTTGTCCATCGCGGGGTCGCTATAGAAGCCCCAGTTGACGCCGTTCGGGGCATGCAGATCGGTACGCATGAGGCGGGTGAACGTGCTGAATGGGTCCTGCGAGTTGTAGCTGACGTTGAGCGCGTCGATGCCCTTGTTGACCGGGGCCTTGGCGCCGGCGCGCCAGCGGTCGATCAGCGCGTTCCATTCGGTCACGTCGAACTCGAGCTTGGCGCCGATGTCGGCGAGGTTCTGCTGTACGTATTCGTTCATCGGCAACGGCAGCATCTGGCCCGAGCCGCTCGCCGAGATCGCGAATTTGAGATGCAGCGGCTTGGACGGGCCGTAGCCAGCGTCGGCCAGCAGTTTCTTCGCCTGATCGGGATCGTATTTCACATCAAAGCTCGGCTTGCCGAACCATGGGCTATCCGGCAGCACATGGCCTTTCGCGGGCAGCGCATAACCGCCTACCAGCTTGACGACGCCGTCGCGGTCGATCGCCAGGTTGATCGCCTTGCGCACCCGCACGTCGTGAAACGGGCTGTCCGGCAGCACCGAGGGGTGATACGGCCAGATGTGCGGATAGGGGTTCGCGCTGATCTGCATGCCGGCCGATTTCAGCTGCGGCACCGCATCGGGCGAGGGCTGCTCGATCCAATCGACCTGGCCCGACAACAGCGCTGAGGTGCGCGAGTTCGGCTCGGGCAGCGGTACGAGCACGAGGCGCTCGGTTTTTGGCAGCCGCTTCTTGTCCCAGTACTCCTTGTTCGGCACCAGTTCAGCGCGCTGCCGCTGTACGAATTTGTCGAGCTTGAAAGGCCCGGTGCCGGAGGGCTGTTCGTTGAACTTCGCCCAGTCCTTGCCGACCTTCTCCCATTGCGCCGGGCTGGCAATCGGGATGTACACGACCTGGTAAGGAACGAACGCGTCGGGCGCCGGCGTGGTAATCTCTATCGTGTAGTCGTCGATCTTCTTCACGACTTTGACCGACGGGATGCGGAAGCCGATCAGCCCGACCTGGCGGGCATCGAACTGCGGCGCGGCCTTGTCCAGCAGCTTTTCGTAATTCCACACTACCGCGTCGGCGTTGAATGCCGAGCCGTCATGGAATTTGACCCCCTGGCGCAGCTTGAAAATCCATTTGTTCTTGTCGGCCTCGTCGACCTGCCAGCTCTCGGCGAGCCCCGGAGTGAGGTCGGAGGGTTTGTCGGCCGAGGACAGATCCCAGTTGCACAGCGCGTCGTAGAGCGTGTAGCCGCAGAAGCGGTAGCCCTCGAACCCGTTATCGGGGGCGCCGGTCATCAGCGGGATGTCGGCTGCGGTCATGCCGATCCGCAACACGCCCGGGGTTTGCGCCGCGACCAGCCGCGGCAGGCTCAGCGCGGCGAATGCTCCCGCGCCACCCGCCAGCGCACCACGCCGCGACAGGCGATCCATTCTTATGATTTCCATGACGCGCTCCCTGTGTTTCGGGAGTAGCTTACCGAGATGGCCCGGCTCGAACCATCCCCGTCAATAGCCGGGCCTTAGCCGCATCGGCAGGCTCGTTTTGGGGACGAAACGGCTCCCCTCGGGTGCCCGGGATGAACCGCCGCTCTTGACGCAATAGTGGCCGTTCGAGAACGGCTGCGGCCCCGGGATGCAGCGAGAACCCCTTCGGCATAGCCGGTACACGCGGCGGTCGAGCTGCGATGGCTCAATCGCGCGCGAGCCGAGCTTATATTCGGCCATTCTGAATGGCGTTCAGGCTCGCATCGGCCGTTCGGGTGCGTTAGCATCGCGCAGCATCCGACAAACCGGGAGGAATGCCGATGACCCGCGCGTACAACGTTGTCGACGCCGACGGCCACATTCTCGAGCCGCTCGATCTGTGGGACCGGTATATCGACCCCAAGTTCCGCGATCGCGCGCCGCGCATCGTGAAGAGCGACAACGGCAAGGAGCGCCTTGTCATCGAGGAGCAGATGGTCGGCGACAGCCGCATCAGCATCGGTCGGATCGGTGGGGTCGGCGCCCGCCAGGGCGTCGTTGCCGCCGATACGATGGAGTACAAGAACGGCAAGCCGGGCGGTTCGACCCGCACAGGCGCATCCCCGACATGGACGCCGACGGTATCGACGCGGTGTTTCTTTACCCGAGCCTCGGGCTGTTTTCCGGCGCTATCCACGATCCGCAACTCGCGGCCGCGGTGTGCCGCGCCTACAACCGCTGGCTGGCGGATTATTGCAAACCGTATCCCGACCGGCTGTTTGGGGTCGCGATGCTGCCGTTGCAGGATGTCGGGCTGGCGATCGAGGAGATGAGGTTCGCCAAGAGGGAGCTCGGCTTCCGGGGTGGGTTTTTGCGGCCCAACCCCTATGACGGCAAGATGATCAATCATCCCGATTTCGAGCCGTTCTGGGCGGCGGCCGAAGAGCTCGATTTTTCGATCGGGTTCCACGAGGGTGCGTCGAGCGGCATGCCCACGGTCGGGGTCGACCGGTTCGAGGGGCGTGCCGCCAAGCACATCATTTCCCATACGATGGAAATGATGCTCGCGTGTCTTGCGGTGATCTGGGGCGGCGTCTGCGAGCGCCACCCGAAGATCCGCATCGGCTTCCTCGAATCCGGCGGCGGCTGGATCGCCCCGTGGCTCGACCGCATGGACCGTCATTTCGACGACCAGGGGTTCAACGACAGCGGCCTGAAGACCCGGCCGAGCGAACTGTTCCGGCGCAATTGCTGGATCTCGTTCGAGCCGGTCGAAGGCAGCCTCGGGGTGCTCGCCGACTATGTCGGGCCCAACAAGATCATGTGGGCGACCGACTATCCGCATTCCGACGGCTTCTTCCCGGGCGCCCCTGACATGGTGCGCGAGCGGCTGAAGGCGACTTCTCCGGAAACGCAGCGCGGCGTCCTGGCCGGCGGCGCCCTCTCGTTTTACGGCATGAACTGACAGGCCGAACGGGCCGACGGTCCGATTGGGGCCGTCGAGCCGCGGCGCAAGTGACCGTGCCGCCTGGCACGCTGGAGGATTAGGTCGGACAAGCGGTTCGCGATTGCGCTGTCGCGACCGCGCGGGAGGTTTCAGCATGCCGGTTCAACGCTTCGCGCCGATGACCAAGAATTTCGCCACCTTCGATTGCGACGCGCATGTCACGGAGCCGCCGCTGATCTGGGAGCGCGCGAAGGAGTTCCTGACCCGCGATGAGCTCGACGCGCTGAAGCGCACGATCTGGTGGGACGCCGACGGGCGCCTGCTGATTGTCAACGGCCGCGCCGGCGTCGGGCTCGGCTCGCCGCGCAAGGGCGGCATTCCCGGTACGATGCGGGTCATCACCAACGCCGGGCCCGGAGTCAAGCACGACATCCAGCGCGCCCTCAACGTGCGCAACCTCGATCTGAAGACGGCGCTGACGCAGGAACAGGTCGCCTATCTCGACCATGCCGGCTCGTATGAACCGAAGCCGCGCCTCCGCGACATGGACGTCCAGGGTATCGATCAGGTCATGATCATCCCGACCGAGATCGACATTTATCCGTGGTTGGAGGATGCGCTCGGCGCCAAAGCGTTCTGCCGCGCCTACAACGAATGGGCCTACCAATACACGCTTGAGAACCCCGAGCGGCTGTTCTTTGCCGCGCTGATCCCGATGCAGCATCCGGACTATGCCGTCGAGGAGATCCGCAGGGTAGCCGCACTCGGCTGCCGCGTCGCGCTGGTGCGCCCGATGGATGCGATGGGCAATTACCCGATACAGCCGAAATACGAGCCGGTGTGGGACGCGCTCGAGGAAACCGGAATGGTCTATGGCATGCACCCGTTCCCGGCCTTCGGCAGCTCCAAGCCGTCGGGCTACAGCGAGCAGTATTCCGGGGCCGAACTGATCCGCCGCACGATGGCGACCGCTGGGCTGCCGCACACGTTTCTGGCAAACGTGCAGAATTTCCAGGCCGAGGCGGCGCTGTGGGTCACCATGGTGCTGATGTCGGGCTTCTTCGAACGGCACCCAAAGATCAATGCGGCCGTGTTCGAGGCCTCGTCGACCTGGCTCAGCTTTCTCATCGACGAGTGCGACAAGGCCTACAAGCTCTACCGGAACGAACGGCAGTTGCCACCGCTCAAACGGCTGCCGAGCGACACCTTTTTCGCCCATTGCATGACCGGGTTCGAAGGCGACGAGGCACCGCCGGCCCGGTTACCCGAGTTCTACGGCGATATCCTGTGCTGGTCATCCGACGTCTACCACCATGACGGCGACGACGCGTGGCGGGCGATCGAAACCATGCAGCAGCACGGGCTGCCGGCCGAGCATCAGGCCAAGTTCCTCGGCGCCAATGCTCGGCGCCTCTACAGGGTGCAGGCGCCGGCCAGCATCATCCGCGAGCGGGTCACCGAGATCGAGCGCCCCGATTGGTGGCCGACCGAGGAGGAGGTGCGCGCGTCGCTGCGCCCGGAGGCGTCAGTGCGGCAGCGCTGACGCGGCCGGCCGGTCAGCCAGGCTTAGCAGCGGGCGCAGGGGGCGGCTCAAGGCCGCGAGATCGCCGGAACGACAGCGCCGGAACCGGGCGAGGAAGCCATGCCGACGAAAGATTTCACCGTATTCGACAGCGACAGCCATGTCGTCGAGCCGCCGGTCTTGTGGGAGACCTATCTAGACCCCGAATACCGGCCCCTCGGAAAGCAGGCGCTGTGGCGCTATGAGGGGCGCACCGGCGCCTATCTGAAGGTCAACGGCGAGGTCTTCCGCGACAAAGGCAACCCCAACCTGCCGCGCCATGCGCTGTGGCGGCCCGGCATGGACTGGGACGCAATCGGCGCGCTAGACCCGCACGTCAAGCATTCGGCAACCGAAGGCGCATCGGACCCGCAGGCGCGTCTCGCCGACATGGATGCGATGGGGGTGGATCAGGCGCTGCTCTACCCGACCTGGTTCGCCGAAGGCTTTTTCCTGGTGCAGGACCCGGACGTCGCTTATGCCCTGGCGCGCGCCTACAACGACTGGATCGTCGATTTCTGCCGGGCGGCGCCGCAACGGCTGTTCGCCGCCGCAATATTGCCGCTGCAGAACATGGATTTCGCGCTCGATGAGTTGGCCCGTGTGGCGCAGATGCCGTCGGTGCGCGCTGTCTTCATCCGGCCGATGTTCATCGAAGACCGCTACCTGAACCATCCCTATTACGATCCGCTATGGGCCGATCTGGAGCGGCGCGGCATCACCGCCGCGGTGCACGCGACCGCGGGGCTGTGGAACCCGGAGTGGACATCGCACGGCCCGTTCATCGAGAAGGTGAAGGACCGGCTCGTGCAGCCGGTCGCGCCGGGCGGGGGCGGCGGTCCGTTTGCCGGCGGGAGCGGCGGCGCCGGCCAGACGATGACATTTACCGCGGCAACCCCGCTTGGTCACCCGGTAGCGCCGATCCTCGCCAACTGGCTCGACAACCACATGTTCGTCGCCTCGACCCTGATCGGCTTCACGGTTATGGAGCGTTATCCGGCGATGAAGGTCGTCGTCGCCCATGGCAAGGCCTCCTGGATGCAGGAGGTGCTGGAAAAGATGGAAGCCTCGACGCGCGTCATCCCGCTCTTGCACCACTATCCGGTATCGACCGAACCGGAGGAAATGTGGGAGCACGGCAATGTCATGCTCGGTTTCGATGCAGAGGAGCGGCTGATTCTCAAACTGCCGCAGGAGTTCTCGCACAAGGTCGTGTGGGGATCGCGATACCCGCACCACGACGCGGCCAGCGCATGGCATGCGATCGCGCAGCTCCGTGACTCCGCTGTGCCGGAACCGCTGATCGCGCGCATGATGGGCGGCAATGCGGCCCGACAATTCGCCGCCGAACCGCTCCGCCAGGCGGCGGTGTAGCGGTCCGCAAGCTTACGGCCTATGACAGTGGCGAACGAGTGCCGCCCGAAGCGGACGGCGCGCCCGTGGCGTCACGGGGAGGGTGTACCGGATCGAGCATTATCTGAGGCGATGTGAAACTGCGGGCTATTGACCGGAATAGAAGATCGCCAGCAGTTTGATCTCATCGGGCTTCAGCTTAGAAGCGACGCTCCGCATGCGGTGATAGATGTCATTGTGCCGCTGCCCATTGGCGAACGCCGTTAGCTGCGCTTCCAGATATTGCGGGTACTGACGCGACAGTGTGGGGGTTTCGATCGGCCCGCCGGCGCGCGTCCCGTGGCAGGCGGCGCAGGGTGGCAGGCCGCGCGCGATATCGCCGTTCGCAACAAGGTTTTCGATGTCCGCACCGACGAACGGTGCGCCACGTTGCGGGTCGAGCGCGCCCCGCACCAGCCGGCCGTAAAAGGCCGCGACATCGATGACCGCCTTGTCGTCCAAATCCGCGACCAGGGGCGACATCGTGTCGTTGGCGCGCGCGCCGCTTTTATAGTCGTGCAGCTGCTTGTAAATCGCGAATTCGGATTGGCCGGCATTGCGCGGGATCGAGGGGTCTGGGGTATCGCCTTCGACGGTGTGACAGGCAATGCAGCGCTGTTCGGCGATAAGCGCGCCGTTCGCGCGGTCGGCGCGGTAGAGCGCCTGCAAATTCGCGTCGCTCCAGGAGACCCGTGAGACGGGCTGGGCCGCTGCTTCGGTTGAGGGCGTCGGACGCGCCGGCGAACCGGGCAGGATGCCGATCGCGCGGCAGATCGCGGTATAGGCGTCAACGCCGCCGCCGACGCCTTGCACCAGCGGCAGCACGAGCAAGCCCAGCACCGCCGCAACGGTCACGACGCCAACGACCGCCGCCGCGCTCCAGCTGCGCCATGCCTTGTCGCCGGTCGGAAGATCGCTCATCGATTGCTAACCTGGCCGATCGACATGATGGACGATCGCGCCGGGCGAGGGTCGCGTGACGAATTGCGCGATCGGCCAGCCATAAGCCACAACCATCAGAACCAGGACCAACACGTTCCACAGCGCGAACCCATTCAGCGCCGCGGGAACGCGCGCTGCCGGATGCAGGGCCAGGGCGTAGCGCGGTGAAAGAACCGCCCCCGCCGCCGCAAGCGGCCGCCCATGCAATCGCAGCAGGTTTGCGACGAACAGCAGCGCGCTTAACAGCAATACCGCGCCGCCGGCGAGGCTCACGACCACCCACGGCCCCCACCAGCCCATCAGCGGGTTCTGGTAATCGAAATGCGCGACACGCCGCCATTGTCCGTGCAGGCCCAGCCAGTGCCAGGGCAGCGTCATCACCAGCATGCCGATGGCCCACAGCCACAGCTGGCGCCGCTGCCAGGCCAGCGATACGTGGTCGGCGCCGCGGCCGGTCAGCGACGGCCAGATCTCGTAGGCGATCGCGAAATACATCAGCACGACCGTGCCGCCGAAGATCAAGTGAAAATGCGCCGTCACCCACGAGGTGTTGTGCACCATCGCGTTCATGCCGTAGCTCATATTGACCAGGCCGCCGCCGCCCCCGAAAAACAGCATTACGAAGGAAAGCCCGGTGGCGAGCGCCATCGGCCGGTGCCAGGCCACCTTGCCGATCCATCCGAACAGACCAGTGCCACCGTTGAGCCGCCCGGCGATCTCGAACGAGGCGCTGATCGTGAACACGGTCAGCAGGGTCGGCACCGTCACCAGCATCGTCAGAAACATCTGGATGAACTTGAAGCCGGTCGAGTGCTCCGGGTCCATGAACAGGTGATGCATCCCGACCGGCAGGCTGTAGAGCAGGAACAACACGAAGCTCAGGCGGCCCATCGTTTCGCTGTAGAGCCGCCCGCCCGCTGCGGCCGGGGCCATGGTGTAGAAAGCGATATACGCGGGGAATAGCCAGAAATAGACGATCGCGTGCAGTGTCCACGAGAATAGAGTCCGCGACAGCCCGACATCGATCGTCTCGGTCCAGCCGAAGGCCGCCGGGATCACCTGCACGAGCAATTCTGCCGCCACTCCGACCGTGGTCCACAACCACATCACTGCATTGGCAACGGTCGCGAACATCGCGAGCGGTACCGGACGGCCCGGGTTGGCGCGCTTCCACCCCGCCATCGCGACAATCATCAGCACGCACCAGGTCCACGACCCCACGACGACGAGAACCAGCCCAAGGTAGTAGAACGGGCTCGCCGTCAGCGGCGGATAAAAGGTGTAGAGTACCGATGCCTGGCCGCCGAGAACGGTGATCACGGCCATGATCGTGCCGATGACGGCAAGCACGAAAGCGGCCCACGCCGCTCTCGGGCTCGGCAGGTTACGGGCAAGCGCGGTTTCCGCGACGTAGTAGCCGAACCCCATGATGAAAAACGTCGTCAGCACATAGGCCATGGAAGTCCCATGGGCGGTGACCGACAGGAAATAGTTTTCAGGGTCGGCATAGGGCGCATGCAGCGGGCTGCGCACCCACATCTGCCAGACGCCCGCGACCGCCGCGAGCGCAAATATGACGAACGCCAGCCAAAGATGCGCGAGGATGAGGGTTCGGTTACGGACCACAGTTCACTCTCCCCTGTGCATCCGGGCGAAACTGATCGCGCGGCACCACCCGCACCTGCGCCAGCATCTGACTGTGCCCCAGCCCGCAGAATTCATGGCAGGGCATCAGCAGGTTTCCCGTCGTCCGGAACACCGTGTGCACCTGGCTGACGTAACCGGGCACCACCATTGTGTTGACGTTGGTGTCACTGACCAGAATCCCGTGGATCACATCGGCGCTGGCCAGCCTGAGCGTCACCTCCTGCCCCTCGGGTACGACGATACAGGACGGGACGAACGCGAACTGCGCCGCGACGATGCGTGTCGTCACTTGTCCGTTCGCCTCGACCCGGGTGCCGAGGTTGGGTTCGGTGAATTCGCCGCTCAGGTGCAGCGTCTTGGGGTCGATCGGCTCTATGTTGGAGGGTGGGTTCCGGTGCAACGCCAGGGCGGCGAACAGCGTCAGCGCGAAAAGGATGCCCACGAAGGCGGCAACCGCCACCGTCCAGCGGAGTTCGGAGCGGACGACGTCATGCTCAGTGTAGGCCATCGGTCAGCTGACCAACCCGCGCGGCAAGTAGTACAAAAAATAGACGAACAGCCACCCGAGGAGGAGCAGCACGACCGTCAAAGTGCTGAGCGCCACCGCGCCGGCGGGGACCCGGGCCAAGCTCTGAAGCTGTTGCCGATCGAGCGGCCGCTGTGCCGCGTCCCACGCCGAATTTGGCGGTCCCGCATCGCTCATCCGGTAAAGGCTCCCCACCAACGTTCGGCTGCGACTTTAGCGCGCAACGTTCCTGTTAAAAATATCTCTCTACTCGGGATCGCAACAGAAACGCCAATCCGCGTGACGTCAGGCTGCGGCAGGATGACGGCCGGCGTTGCCGGCGCGAGCCTCGCGTTGCGGCGTGGTTCGAGGTTCGCATTCCGGCGCCAGGCGGTCCGCTTCCTCTTCGAGATCCTCGGCCATGCGCACCCGAGCCGCCCAAATTGCCGGGTTGTCGGCTCGTTCGGCGAACTCCCGGTACCACACGGCCAACTCTCGTAGCTTTTCTGCTTCCTGCATGCCGATCCCACTCAGGCGGACGGTGGATGCGCGGCCAGCCGCACCAGCCAGCGCCCATCGCTTTCGCAAAGATCCTTCAGGGGACAGCGAGGACAACGTGCGCCGTGGTCGTCATAACCCGTTCTTTGGCATGACTGCCGAAGCGACAGCGCGGGAGAGAGAGGGTGTTGCGCCCGCGGCTCATGGACTGGATTGGTCATTGGCGCTCGCCGGTCGGTCCGCGGGGATCAAGCACCAAGCGGCGACCGGAACCATTGATCCAGATCAAATCGGGCTAGCGCGGTTCGCCGATTGGGCGCGGGCGAGTTCGGCCTCGTCTTCTGCAATCTGGCGAAGATATTCGACCGCGAGCCCGTCATTGACGCCCTCCCGCAGATAACGCCGGTAGAGCGCGATCCGGCGGCGCAGAAGCTCGGTACGATCCTCCATCACCGCAGAGTGGGGTACAGCGCGATCAATCATATGATTCAGATCAAACTCAACTGACTCAAAATGAATTGCTCAAAATGAATCGGAGAAATCCGTAGTTTATCGGGCGGGCCTGGGCAACGGCGGCGTCATTTCAAGCGGTTGGTCAGACTGGCGACCCAAGGCTCTCCCGTTTGCCCCTTGATTCCCGCTTTCGCGGGAATGACGGGTATGTTTCAACCTATTGGAAAGTTTCGATTCATTTTCAGTCAGGCTCTCAGGACGCTGCCGATTGCAAGCAGCTATGGAGTGGTTCGGGGCTGCAGCCCGGCGGCGATGCCCATGCGGACCAGCTCCGGCAGGCTGCGCGCCCCCATCTTGTCCATCACACGGGCACGGTGGATTTCAACCGTGCGCGGGCTGATCCCGAGATTGTAGGCGATCGACTTGTTCGGGAGGCCGATCAACAGCTCCTCCAGCACTTCGCGCTCCCGCGGCGACAACGTTTCGAGGCGCGCGGCCGATGCTGCGGGAAACGTGTTCTGCCGGTGCGGGTCGACAATGCGATCGAGCGCGGTCTTGGCGCTGTTGAGGATCGTGTCGGCGGCGAACGGCTTCTCGATGAAATCGACCGCTCCGGCCTTCATGGCCCGCACCGCCAACGGCACGTCGCCATGCCCGGTGATGACGATCACGGGAAAGGACAGCCCCCGTTCGTTCAGCCGCTGTTGCAGTTCAAGCCCATCCATTCCGGGCATGCGGATATCGGCAATCAGGCAGCCGGGACGCAGCGTTGGCGCCGCGTCGAGAAATTCCTGCGCCGACGCGAAGGAGCGGGACGCATAGGCGTTGGCGTCGAGCAGCGCCGACAGGGATTCGCGCACCGCCTCGTCGTCATCGACGACGTAAACGCATCCTTCATGCGCCATCGGCGGCAGCCTCGTCGGGCGGAACCGGCAAGACGACCCGGAACACCGTGCCGCCGGAAGGCCGCGCCGCAGCGGTCAGTTCGCCGCCATGCGCCTCGACAATGTCGCGGGAAATCGACAGCCCGAGGCCCATGCCGCTCCTCTTGGTTGTGGCGAAGGGCTGAAATAGCTTCTCGGCCATTTCGGCCGCAATCCCCGGACCGCTGTCCTCGATCAGTATTTCCATCTTCTCCGCGAGGCCGCGCGTCGTCACCTGAAGCTCGCGCCGGTCTGCCTGCTCCATTGCCTCGACGGCGTTACGCACGAGATTCAGCACGACCTGCTGCAACTGTACCGCATCCACCGCAATCGGGCTCAGGCTGCGGTCAAGGTTGAGGATTACCCGCACGCCCGATTGGCGCGCGCCCAGCAGCGCGAGGGCGAGCGCTTCCTCGACGAGGGTGTTGAGGTTCTCCGCCTTGCGATCCGCCCCGCCCTTTCTGGCGAATTGCCGGAGCTGACGGATCACGCCGCCGGCGCGATCCGCCTGCGCAATTGCCCGGTTCATCAGATCGCCGATCCGGTCCAGCGGCGGCGATCCTCCTTCCAGCAGCCGGTGTCCCGCCTCCAGGTAATTGATGACTGCCGTCAAGGGCTGGTTCAGCTCGTGCGCCATGGCCGACGCCATCTGACCCATGACGCTCAGGCGCGACGCGTGCAACAATTCGGCCCGCAGATCTTCGATCCGCCGTTTGGCCGCTTGGTGCTCGGTCAAATCGTGGATGAAACCCGTAAAAAAATGCGCTTGGCCGGCGCTGAATTCGCTGACCTCGAGCTCCATCGGGAAGGTTTCGCCGCCCTTGCGCAACCCGACGACGACCCGGCCGATGCCGATGATGCGGCGCTCGCCGGTCGCTAGATAGCGCCGGATGTAATCGTCATGCGCCTCGCGATAGGGTGGGGGCATCAGCATCGAGACGTTGTGGCCGACCACCTCGCTTCCGCTGTAGCCGAATAGACGCTCGGCGGCAGGGCTGAAGGATTGGACGATGCCGTGCTCGTCGATCACGACAATCCCGTCCGGTACTGTGTCAAGGATCGAACGCAGCCGGGATTCGCGCTCCCGAAGGGCCAGTTCGGCGCTCTTCTGATCGCTGATATCGCGCACGATCCCGACGAATATGGTCTCGCCGTCAGCTTGAGCCTCGCCGACCGCGAGATTCATCGGAAACACGGAACCGTCCTTTCGGCGGCCGCTAACCTCGCGGCCGATCCCGATGATCTTCTTGTGTCCGGTCGCCAGGTAATTCGCTATGTAGCCGTCATGCTCGCCCGCATAGGGCTCCGGCATCAGCATCCTGACGTTGCGGCCGGCGAGTTCCGCGGCCGCGTAGCCGAAGATCCGTTCGGTCGCTTTGTTTGCCGAAAGGATCGAACCGTTGCGGCCGATCACGACGATGCCGTCGAGCGCCGCATCGAGCACCGCCCGGAGCAGCGGATCGGCTCCCCCCGATGGATCGGAGAGCGAGGTGTGTCCTGTCGCAATCCGGCGCGCTTCCGATGTCATCGAATGTGGTGTGGGACGGCTTGCCGACCCCGATTAGCATATTCGGCTCACCTCGGTGAAGGCCACGCCGCCGCAGGATTGTTGATCGCTCAGTCGCCGTGCCGCAGCGACCAGGCGAGAACCATGCTAAAGGTGAGAAACACCGAAATCGCGAAAACCAGCATACCGATTTCGTTCGGTGACATAACGCCCTCCGTCAAGGCCCGGGAAGGCTAGGAAGCACTCCGGCAACCGGCGTTGATGTGAATCAACCGGCGCCAGCCGGCCGATTTTGCCGCACCGGTGACCCGCGCCGTCGCTCCATTCCCGGCCGATCATCGGCTCGAGAATCGGCGGACAATCGCTTTCCTGCGCTTCCTCGCCGTCTACGCGCCGATCCCGGCAACGGCGCGGGCGGGCGGTCGTCCGGGATAAGAAGCACCTGGCAGCGTTACTCGGCCATGCGTGAGTCGATCCTCGTCATCAACGCCGGCTCGTCGAGCATCAAATTCTCGGTGTTCGAGACCGCGGCCGATCGGTCGCTCGCGGCCGATATTCACGGCCAGGTTGAGGGGATCGGCAATTCGCCGCGTTTGGAAGTCAGCGATGCGCGGGGGCGCAGGCTCGCCGACCAAGCCGCCGCCACTGGCCATGAGGGCGCGATCGCCGCGGTCCTCGACTGGTTTGCGGGCCATATCGGCAGCGAGGCCGGGCTTGCGGCGATCGGTCATCGCGTCGTCCATGGCGGCACGACCTATGCCGACCCGGTGCTGATCGACGATCGGGTGCTTGCGAGCCTGGAAGCGCTGATCCCGCTCGCGCCGCTGCATCAGCCGCACAATGTTGCCGCGATCCGGGCGATCGCGTCGGTCGCGCCCGATGTGCCGCAAGTTGCGTGCTTCGATACGGCCTTTCACCGCGCGCAACCGCCGCTCGCGCAGCAATTCGCGCTCCCGCGCGAGCTGACTGCGAAGGGCATCCGGCGCTACGGCTTCCACGGATTGTCTTACGAATACATCGTCTCGGTGCTGCCGCGGATCGCGCCGGAATGCGCTGCCGGCAAACTTGTCGTCGCGCATCTCGGCAATGGCGCCAGCCTGTGCGCGATCGACAATGGCCGCAGCGTCGCCACGACGATGGGTTTCACGCCGCTGGATGGCCTCGTCATGGGAACCCGCACCGGCGCGCTCGACCCCGGCGTCATTCTCTATCTGCTGGAGCACGAGAGAATGGACGCGCCGGCGGTCGAGGCGCTGCTTTACGAACGGTCCGGCCTGCTCGGCGTTTCCGCGCTGTCGGGCGATGTGCGGACATTGCTCGCCAGCGATCGGCCGGCGGCGGGAGAGGCGATCGACTTGTTCGTCTACCGGATTGGCCGGGAGCTCGGCTCGATGGCGGCTGCCCTCGGCGGTCTGGACGCGCTCGTGTTTACCGGCGGCATCGGCGAGCACGCGGTCCCGATCCGCGCCCGCGTCTGCCGTGGCGCGCGCTGGCTCGGGGTCCGGCTCGACGAGGATGCGAATAGTGCCGGCGGGCCGCGTGTTTCCACATCCGACTCGACGGTTTCGGCCTGGGTGATACCGACCGACGAGAACCTGATCGTCGCGCAGCACACGCGGCGTTTGCTCGGCGAGCGGAACTCGTAGAAGGAGTTTGCGATGCCACCCGATACGGCAGTGCAGCAAAGCACGCAATCGCTGTCATCCGAGGAGATCAGCCTGCTCGATCGATGGTGGCGCGCCGCCAACTACCTGTCTGTCGGCCAAATCTACCTGCTCGACAACCCGCTTCTCAAAGAGCCGATCCAACTCAAGCACATCAAGCCGCGGCTCCTCGGCCATTGGGGCACGACGCCCGGCCTCAACTTCATCTATGTGCACCTGAACCGGATCATCAAGGCGCGCGAGCTTGACATGATCTATGTGACCGGGCCCGGGCATGGCGGCCCCGGCGTCGTCGCCAACACCTGGCTGGAGGGCACCTACAGCGAGATCTATCCGAATGTGCCGCAGAACGCGCGCGGCATGCAGCGCCTTTTCAAGCAGTTCAGCTTTCCTGGCGGCATCCCGAGCCACGCCGCGCCCGAGACGCCGGGCTCGATCCACGAGGGCGGTGAACTCGGCTATGCGCTGTCGCACGCCTATGGCGCGGTGTTCGACAATCCGAGCCTGATCGCCGCCTGCGTCGTCGGCGACGGCGAGGCCGAGACCGGCCCGATGGCCGCGTCGTGGCATTCGAACAAGTTCCTGAACCCGGTCACCGACGGCGCCGTGCTGCCGATCCTGCATCTGAACGGCTACAAGATCGCCAACCCGACGATCCTCGCGCGCATCGGCCCCGACGAGCTGCACGATCTGTTCGTGGGCTACGGCTACAAGCCCTACCTGGTCGAAGGAGACAATCCGGCAACGATGCATCGTCTGATGGCGCAGACGCTGGATCGCGTCTTCGACGAGATCCGCGCCATTCAGACCGAGGCGCGCGAAGGCCGGGCCAAAACCCGGCCGGTCTGGCCGTTGGTGATCCTGAAAACGCCGAAGGGTTGGACCGGCCCGAAAGAGGTGGATGGGCTCAAGACCGAGGGGTTCTGGCGATCGCATCAGGTGCCGTTTGCCGAGATGGCGACCCGGCCGGATCACGTTAAGCTCTTGGAAACCTGGATGAAGAGCTACCGCCCTGGGGAATTGTTCGACGAAGACGGCGCGATCAGGCCCGAGATCGCGGCGCTCGCCCCGCAAGGCGATCGCCGCATGAGCGCCAATCCGCATGCCAATGGCGGGCTGCTGATGCGGGCGTTGGAGCTGCCGGACATCGCCGATTACGCGGTCGATGTGACGAGCCCCGGCGACCGCACTGCCGAAGCTACGGCGGTGATGGCGCAATATCTGCGCGACGTGCTGCGGGCAAGCGCGGCGCGGCGGAATTTCCGCGTGTTCGGCCCGGACGAGACGGCTTCGAACCGGCTGTCGCATGTATTCGAGGCGACGGATCGCGCCTGGGACGCCGAAACCCTGCCTTATGACGAGCACCTGTCGCCGGATGGGCGGGTCATGGAAATCCTGTCCGAGCATACCTGCCAGGGCTGGCTCGAAGGCTATCTGCTGACCGGGCGGCACGGCCTGTTCAATTGCTACGAGGCATTTGTCCACATCGTCGATTCGATGTTCAACCAGCACGCCAAATGGCTGAAGGTCACGCGCGAGATTCCTTGGCGCCGGCCGATCCCCTCACTCAATTATCTCCTGACGTCGCATGTCTGGCGCCAGGATCACAACGGCTTCAGCCACCAGGACCCGGGGTTCATCGATTACGTGTGCAACAAAAAAGCCGATATCGTTCGCGTCTACCTGCCGCCGGATGCCAACTGCCTGCTGCATGTGACCGATCACTGCCTCCGCAGCTGGAACCGCATCAACGTCATCGTCGCCGGCAAGCAGCCGGCGCCGCAATGGCTCAGCATGGACGAGGCGGTGAAGCATTGCACCGCCGGCATCGGCATTTGGGAATGGGCGAGCAACGACAAAGGCCACGAGCCCGATGTCGTCATGGCCTGCGCCGGCGACGTACCGACGTTGGAAACGTTGGCCGCCGTCTCTCTACTGCGGCAGCACCTGCCCGAGCTCAAAATCCGGGTGATCAATATTGTCGACCTGATGACCTTGCAGCCGCACGAGGATCATCCGCACGGGCTCACCGACCGCGATTTCGACGCGCTGTTCACGACCGACAAGCCGGTCATCTTCGCGCATCACGGTTATCCCTGGCTGATTCACCGGCTGACCTACCGGCGCACGAACCACGGCAATTTCCATGTGCGCGGCTACAAGGAAGAGGGCACGACGACGACCCCGTTCGACATGGTCGTACTGAACGACCTCGACCGGTTTCACCTGGCGACGGATGTCATCGACCGCCTGCCCCAGCTCGGGTATCTCGCCGCTTACGCCAAGCAGGCACTGCGCGATAAACTTATCGAACACAAGACCTACATACGCCAACGCGGCGAGGATATGCCGGAGGTCAGGGAGTGGCGCTGGTCGCCCGCCGAGCCGACCGCGCCAGGCGGCAAACCGGGTGACGGGCGCGGTGCGGCGCCGCGCGATAAGTCCTGATGCCAATCAACCCCGTCTCGTCCCGATACGGGGTTGCGCCAGCCCGGAGCCGACCGCGGCGAAACGGCGGCTGACCGACATGCCTATGACCGCTTATGCGGCGTCGTCTGCCCGTACGCCGCGCGAGGCCTGTCGGGCGTGACGGTGGGGTCACCCTTGCGCCCGCCCCCGATAACGTCGCGCGAACGATCACCAGAACCCCCGGTGAGAGTTCGCGGTTCACCTACACCGCCTGACCTTCCCGGCGACCGGTTTGCCCGCGCTCACCGAAAGGAAGTGTTTTCGCCATATTGGCTTCAGAGAGTCGAGGACTACGAGGACGACTGTTCCCTCAGCGAAGGTGATAGCAAGGTCATCTGCATGAAGCGGGCCGAACCGGAACAGATCCTTCGCAAACGGCCACAGAACAGTCAGCGCCAGTGCAAGGATGACTACCGGGAGGACGACAGCGAACGCGCGGTTCGGCTGCCGTAATACCGAGACCAACGAGGCCCCAAAAGATCGGTTGACGAGGATCAGGCTAATAATCGCCAACACCAAGGAGAAGAACGCCAGCGCACGCACTTCGGCTTCCGGCATACCGCGTCCCCATGCGACTACGAAGATGCCGCCGACGAGTGCAAACGCGAGCAGGCCCTGCGATATGCTCCAGCCGATCAGCGCACCCGAAAATAGCGGCTC
>JADMIO010987971.1_pt1 | contig 19835 bp, 18 predicted proteins | sample 8958161 | NCBI WGS metagenome assembly JADMIO01 (sample SAMN16585339, study PRJNA669376) | soil metagenome | isolation source: Crop rotation soil | place: USA: Cullars Rotation, Alabama | collected 2011
GTGCTCCTCGCCCGCCGCATCTGCGTGCCGCGCGCCGGGCTCGTGTTCGCGCCGCTCGTCAGCCTGCACGAGACCCTGGTCGAGGACCGGCCGGTGTTCACGCCGGGCGGGCTCGCCGGCCGCGCGCTCGCGACCCTCGACCGGGCGACGCTGCGTGCTGCCGACCTGGTCCTCGCGGACACCGAGGCGCACGCCGACTACCTGGCCGGCCTCGGCGTGCCGCGCGCGCGCGTCGCGGTCTGGTACCTCGGCGCCGAGCCGGAGTTCTTCCCGGCGCGGGTGGCGCGGCCGTCGGGACGCCGCGTCCTCTTCTATGGCCGGCACCTCCCGCTCCACGGCGTCGACACGATCGTGCATGCCGCCGCGATTCTCGCCGATCGGGCGCGCGTCGAGGTGATCGGCAGCGGGCCCGAGCGCGGTCGCGTGGAGGCGCTCGCGCGCCGGCTCGGGGCGCCGCTCGCCTTTCGTGACGACGTCCCGCTGGCGACCCTGCCCGACGAGCTGGCCGCGGCCGACGTCGTCCTCGGCGTCTTCGGCGCGAGCGAGAAGGCGGCTCGTGTCGTGCCGAACAAGGTGTACCAGACCGCCGCCGTCGGCCGTCCGCTGGTGACGCGCGACGGCCCCGCGCTGCGCGAGGCCTTCCGTCCCGACGAGCATTGCCTCGCCGTGCCGCCCGCCGATCCGGAGGCGCTCGCCGCCGCCGTCGTACGGCTGCTCGAGGACCGAGCGCCTCGGCGACGTCGTCGCCGCTCCCGCCGCGCGTCGCGCGGCGGACGCGTGATCCCGTGCGCGTCGCGGCGGTCGTGGTCAGCTGGGAGGGCGGGGACATCACCGCCCGCTGCGTCGCCTCGCTGCTCGCCCAGGTGCCGCCGCCGGCGGAGATCGTCGTGGTCGACAACGCGTCGGGCGCGGCCGAGCGGCGACGCCTGCAGGAGGCGTGGGTGGGCGAGCCACGCGTGCGCGTGCTCCTGCTCGACCGGAACCGGCAGTTCGCGGGCGGCCTGAACGCCGGCGCGCGCGCCGCGTTCGCCGCCGGCGCCGACCGCGTGCTGCTCCTGAACAACGACATCGTGCTGGCGCCCGAGGCGCTCCGGCTCCTCGGCGAAGGCCTCGACGCCGATCCCGGCGCGGGCATCGCGGGTCCCCGCGTGGTCGACGTCCACGACCCGTCGCGCGTGATCACGGCGGGGGAGCGCCATTCGGTCCTGCTGCTGTGCGTCCCGCGGACGTTCCTCCGGCACCGGCCGCGCTCGTCGGAGCCGCATCGCGCCGGCGGCATCATGGGATGCGCGTTGCTGGTGACGCGGGCCTGCTTCGAGGCGACCGGCGGCTTCAGCGACGAGATCGAGGTGTACTACGAGGACGTGGACTTCTGCCTGACCGCGCGGGCGCGCGGGTTCGCCGCGGTGATCGTGCCGCGGGCGGTCATGTCGCACGACGGCATGCGCGGCTTCGCCGCCGGCCTCACCCCGTGGGCCGCCTTTCTGAAGGCGCGGAATCCGTGGGCGATCGTCCGCCGCCACGGCAATGCGGCCGCCTGGCTCGTCTTCGTGCCCACCTACACGGCGATGATCGCCACCAGCGCGGCCCTGTACGCGCTCCGCGGCCGGCTCGACGTCGTGCGGGCGCTGCTGCGCGGCGCGGTCGCGGGGCTGCGCGTCGGCGCGGGCCGGGCGCCGGCACCGGTCGGGCCGCCGCGGAGCGCGTGAGCGTGCGCATCGGGATCGGGGCGCTGATCGGCATCATCGGCGGGCCGGCGACCTACGCGCGCGAGCTGATCGCCGCGCTCGCCCGGGCCGGCGGCCACGACTACGTCGTCTTCACGGACCGCCCCGACGCCTTTGCGACGGCCGGGGTCGAGATCGTGCACGTCCCGCTCGCCAGCGCGTGGCACCAGGCGACGTGGGACCACCTCCGCCTCCCGGGGCTCCTCGCGCAGCACCGCGTCGACCTGTATCACGGCACCAAGAACGTCCTGCCGTGGCGCGCGCCGGTCCCGACGGTGGTCACGGTCCACGACCTCGCCGTGTACGCCTGCCCCGACACCTTCGCGTGGCCGCAGCGCTGGCATCTCCGGCTGCTGATCCCGCACGCGGTCCGGACGGCGCAGCGCGTCCTGGCCGACTCGGCGCACGCGCGCAGCGATCTGCTCTCGCGCTTCGACCTCCCGCCGGCAAAGGTGACGACCGTGGCGCTCGGGGTCGACGCGGCGTTCCTCTCGCCGCCGTCGGCGGCGGTGGTCGCGGGACTCCGCGCGCGCCACGGGCTCGGGCCGCGGCTGGTCGCGTGCGTCGGCACCGTGCAGCCGCGGAAGCGCGTCGAGCACGTGATCGCGGCCTTCACCCAGGCGGGGCTGGCGGCGCGCGGCTGGGAGCTCGTGATCGCGGGACGGCTCCGACCCGGCTACGCGCCCCCGTGGCTCACCGCCAGGCCGCCCGGCGTCCGCTGGCTCGGCCCGCTCGACGACGACGCGCTCCGGGCGCTCTACGCGGCGGCCGAGATCGCCGTGACGGCGTCGGAGTACGAGGGCTTCGGGCTCACCACCTGCGAGGCGATGGCGTCCAGCTGCGCCGTGATCGCGGTCGCGGTCAGCTCGCTGCCCGAGGTCGTGGGCGAGGCCGGCGTGTTGGTCGAACGCTCCGACCCGGCGCTGATCGCCGATGCGCTCCGGGGTCTCGTCGACGACGAGTCGCGCCGGACGGCGCTCGGGGCGGCGGCGCGGGCGCGGGCGGCGGGCTTCACCTGGGACGCGACCGCGCGCGGCACGCGCCGCGTGTACGAGGAGGTCTTCGCGTGCGCGTGACCGCCGTGATCGTCCACTGGAGGCACCTGGACGACACGCTCGCCTGCCTCGCCAGCCTCGAGCCGGGAATCGGCGCGGTGGTCGTCGACAACGGCTCGATCGACGCGGTCGCCGACGCCGTCGGCGGGCGCGCGACCTGCGTGCGGAGCGCGGAGAACCAGGGCTACGCCGGCGGCGCAAACCTCGGCATCCGCCGCGCCCTCGCCGACGGCGCCGACGTGGTGCTCCTTCTGAACGACGACGTGCGCGTGCTGCCCGGCGCCAACGCCGCGGCGCTCGCGGTGCTGGGCGGCGACCCGCGCGTCGCCGCCGTCGGTGCGAAGGTGCGGGCCCGCGAGGACCCGTCGCGCCTGTGGCTCGCCTGGGGCGACGTCACGTGGCGTCAGAGCCTGGTGGCGCTGCACGGCAGCGACGAGCCCGACGGCCCGCGCTTCGCGGCGCCGCGCGCGGTCGACTGGATCGCCGGCTGCGCCATGTGGCTGCGGCGCGAAGCGCTCGAGGCGGTCGGGCTCTTCGACGAGACGTTCTTCGCGTACCACGAGGAGGTCGACTGGTGCGCGCGGGCGCGCCACGCGGGGTGGCGGGTCATCTACTGTCCGGCGGCGGTCGTCACCCACACCGGGCGCGGCGCGGCAGGCGGGCCGGCGGCGGTGCGCATCCGGAAGTACTTCGCCGCGCGGAACACGGTCCTGTTCGCGCGCAAGCACGCGACCGTGGGACAGGGCGTGAAGCTCGCCTGCTTCCTCGCCGCGAGCCTGCCGCTCCAGCTCGCGTGGAACTGGCCGCGCGGCCGCGGCGACCAGGTGTGGATCAAGATCCGCGGCATCCGCGACGCGCTCGCCCACCGCCGCCCGCCGTACGAGGCGCTCGGCCTCCGATGAGCCGGGTGGGCGTCGTCGTCGTCCACTGGGGCGACGTCGCGGACACGCTCGCGTGTCTGCGGAGCCTCGCCGCGTCGGGCATGCCCGCGCAGCCGCTGGTGGTGGTCGACAACGGGACACACGCGCTGGCGCCGGACGCCGTCGCCGCGGCCGCTCCGGGCGCGGAGCTGGTGCGTCTCGACGCGAACCAGGGCTTCGCCGGGGGCAGCAACGCCGGCATCCGCCGTGCGCTCGCCGCCGGCGCCGACTTCGTCCTGCTGTTGAACAACGACGCGATTGTCGACCCGGGCTGCCTGGAGGCGCTCGTCCGTGCCGCGGGCGCCGGGCCGCGGGTCGCCGCCGTCGGCGCCAAGGTGCTCGACGCCGCGGATCCGACGCGCCTCTGGGCGACATGGGGTCGCATCACGTGGCGCGCGGCGCTGGTCGAGCTGGTCGGCCGCGACGAGCGCGACGGCACCCGCTTCAGCCAGGTCACCGACGTCGAGTGGGTCCCGGGGACCGCGATGCTGCTCGCCCGTCGCGCGCTGGAGGAGGTCGGCCTCCTCGACGAGCGCTTCTTCGCCTATCACGAGGACGTCGACTGGTGCACGAGAGCACGGGCCGCCGGCTGGCAGATCCTGTTCGCGCCCGAGGCGCGCGTCGTGCATCGTGGCGAGGGCAGCCTCGCGAGCCGTGGCAAGGCGAACCCCGCGCGCTACCTTTCCGCCAGGAACAGCGTCCTCTACGCCCGCAAGCACGCCACCCCGACGCAGTGGCTGCGTCTCGCGGTCACGGTCGCCGGCAGCCTGCCGCTGGAAGCCGCGCGCATGCGCCGCCGCGGCTACCACGGTGTCGTGCGTCTCCTGCTCCGCGGCTACCGCGACGGCCTCCTCGACCGCGCGATCCCCCTCCACGATCTGGGGTTGCGGTGACGGCTCAGTCGAAGCGGATCGCGCTCGTCTTCGGGTCGGCCTTCCACTGCGCGAGGGTCGGCGCGATCCGGTCCTTCTCCGAGACGATCGGGGGGATGTCCGGCCACGCGATGCCCAGTGCCGGATCGTTCCACAGGATGCCGCCCTCGTTGCCGAGCGAGTGCTCGGCGGAGCACTCGTAGAAGACGATCGTATCGTCCTCGAGCGCGAACGTGCCGTGCGCGAAGCCCGTCGGTACCCAGATCACCTTGTGGTTGCGCTCGCTCAGCTCGACCGCGACGTGGTCGCCGTAGGTCTTCGAGCCGGGCCGGATGTCCACCACCACGTCGATGATCGCCCCCCGGATGCAGCGGACGTACTTCCCCATCGCAGGGTTCCACTGGAAGTGGAGGCCGCGGACGACGCCGCGCTTGGAGACCGTCTGGATGGCCTGCTTGAAGCTGGACGGGATGCCGGCGGCCTCGAGGTCCTTCTTGACCCAGGCCTGAAGGAGGAACCCGCGCTCGTCCGGGAAGGTCTTCGCGGTCAGGACCTGGACGGGCGAAAGCTGCTCGGGTTCGCGGCGCATCGGGGTTCCTCCGGGTCGTGACGTCGAACGGGGGGATGGTATAGATGCGCGTTTCCGGGGCGTCAAACCGGTGGCGCCGCTTCCGTTCGAGACTCCACCGGAGTTCGGCTATGGTCGCGCACGGTCGGCATCAGACCGGCCTGCCTGGCGAACGCCATGGCGTCTGCGCAGGGGGATACATGATCACGTTCGGTGAGGAGCACGCATGATTCTCGTCACGGGAGGCGCCGGCTACATCGGCTGCGTTGCGGTCCGACAGCTGCTCGACAAGGGTGAAGCGGTCCGCGTCTTCGACAAGCTCTACTTCGGCGAGGGGGGGCTGAAGGAGGTCGCCGACAAGCTCGACCTCGTCCAGGGCGATCTCCGCACCTTCGACCCGAAGGTACTCGAGGGCTGCGACGCCGTGCTTCACCTGGCCGGCCTGTCGAACGACCCGACCGCGGAGTTCAACCCGAAGGCGAACCACGACATCAACACCGTCGGCACCGAGGTGCTCGCCAAGGCCTGCAAGGCGGCCGGCATCAAGCGGTTCATCTTCGCGTCGACGTGCTCGATCTACGACCTCGGCTTCTACGCCGAGGACTTCCTGCGCGACGAGGACTCGGAGGTCCGCCCGCGCGCCGCCTACGCGGTCTCCAACTACGAGGCGGAGCAGATCCTCCTCGGCATGGCGGACGACAAGTTCTCGCCCGTCATGCTGCGCCAGGGCACCGTGTACGGCTGGAGCCCGCGCATGCGGTACGACCTGGTCGTGAACACGTTCGTCCGCGACGCGCTCACGAAGGGCACGCTCACCGTCCACGCCGGCGGCGAGATGTGGCGCCCGCTGGTCGACGTCACCGACCTGTCGCGCGTCTACATCGCCTGCGTCGAGGCGCCCGACGAGAAGGTGCACGCGAAGATCTACAACGTGGTCGGGAAGAACTACCGCATTCTCGAGCTGGCGCACTGGGTGCGCGAGGCGTTCAAGCCGATCAAGAAGATCGAGATCGAGGTCGACTACACCAACTACAAGACGCGCTCGTACCGCGTCAGCGGGCAGCGCATCGAGACCGAGCTCGGTGTGAAACCGATGGTCGGCGTCAAGGAATCGGTCGAGAACATGCTGAAGCTGCTGCCGTCGAACGGCCAGCTGGACGTGTTCAACCCGCGCTACTACAACATCGAGTGGATGACGCTCCTCAACGACATGGAGGAGACGCTGAAGCGCATCGGGGGCGTGTTCTGAGCCGGGTCGCCGTCATCGGCAGCACGGGCCAGCTCGGCAGCGACTGCGTCGAGGCCTTCGCCGGCCACGAGGTCACGGGCCTCGGCCACGACGAGCTCGACATCCGCGACGGCGCCGCCATCCGGGCGATGCTCGGGAAGCTCCAGCCGCAGATCGTCGTCAACACGGCGGCCTTCCACAACGTCCCGAAGTGCGAGAGCCAGCCCGGCGACGCCTACGCCGTGAACGCCATCGCGGCGCGCGACCTCGCGCTCGCCTGCAACGAGGTGGGCGCCCGGCTGGTGCACGTCAGCACCGACTACGTCTTCGACGGCAAGAAGCAGGCGCCGTACGTCGAGACCGACTGCCCGAACCCGTTGAACGTCTACGGCATCTCGAAGCTGGCCGGGGACTACGCCGTGCTCAGCGCCGGAGACCACCACCAGGTCGTCCGCTCGTCGGGCCTCTACGGCGTGCGCCCCTGCCGCGCGAAGGGCGGCAACTTCATCGACACGATGTTCCGGCTCGCGAAGGAGAAGCCGGAAGTGCGGGTGGTCGAGGACGAGGTGCTGACGCCGACCTTCACCGCGGACCTCGCGGCGCAGATCCGGGTGCTGGCGCTGGAAGGGCCGCCCGGCCTGTACCACGTCACCAACGCGGGCAGCTGCTCCTGGTACGAGTTCGCGCGGGCGATCTTCGAGCTCGGCCGGCTCGAGACGCCGCTCTTTCCCACTTCGGTGAAGGAGTTTGCGGCGCCGGTGAAGCGCCCGTTCTACTCCGTGCTCGACAACGCCGCCCTGCGTCGCGCCGGGCTCGATCGCATGCGACCGTGGCGCGAGGCGCTCGAGGACTACATGCGCCGGCGGCTCGGCGGCGCCGCCGCTCCTCGCCGCTGACCGGCGCGGTACGACGTCGCCGATGCGCGTCGACCCCGACGTCCTCCGGCGCGAGCTCGGGGCCTGGCGCTGGCCGCACGACGATCCCGAGGCGCGCGACGAGTGGGTACGAGCGGCGATCCCGCGCATCGCCGCGACGCTGGAGCTGCTGCCGGAGGCTGACGCGTCGGCCGCGCTGTTGGAGCTGGGCGCTCCCCCGTTCTTCACCGCGCTCTGCCTTCGCCGCCTCTGGCCCGGTCGGCTGGTCCACAGCGGCTTTCCCTACGCCGGTGCCCGCCGCATCACCGAGCGGCTGTCGGCCGTGGACGGAAGCGCGGAGCAGGTGTTCGAGCTCGACTGCTTCAACGTCGAGACGGATCCATTCCCGTATCCGGACGCGAGCTTCGACGTCGTCATCTTCTCCGAGCTGATCGAGCATCTGGCCGTGAACCCCGTGTGGACGCTGGCGGAGATCCACCGCGTGCTCCGTCCCGGCGGACACGTCATCGTGACGACGCCGAATGCCTTGTCGCTGGAGCGGCTCAGGACGTGGCTCGGCGGCCGCAGCGAGCCGGTCGACCGCTACATGCCGCTGTTCGGATACGGCGCGCGCCACAACCGGGAGTGGCACGTTCGCGACCTGCGGGCGATCTTCGACGCGACCGGCTGGACCATCGAGACGCTGGTGGCCCGCGACCTCGACCCGCCGACGCCGTTCCGGCGACTCCGCCGTGGCGCCGTCCGGCTGCTCCTCCGGCCGTTCACGCGGCTGCCCCACCACGCCCACCTGTTCGTGCGTGCCCGGCGCGGCGACGTCTTCCGGTGGCGCTTTCCCGAGCTGCTGTTCGATCACATGGCGCTGTACCGCTGCGTCCGCCATCCGTTCGTCGAGATGGACGTGAACGACGCGATCCAGTGCGGGGGAGGGTGGGGCGCGCTCGAGCGGGTGGACGGCGCGGCCGTGCGACGGATCGTCGGCGATGCGTGCGCCTGGCTGCGCGGCGAGCCGTCGGCGCGCCGCCTCGTCGTCCGGGCGCGGGGCGTCGAGGCGCCGGCGCGGCTTGGGGTCGCGCTCACCCGCGGCGACGACGTACTCGCCCGCGGCACTGTGGACGTGCCGGCGGGCACGTGGACGGACGCGGCGGTCGAGTTGACGGCCGCCGCGGGTGCGGGGGACGAGCTCGAGCTCCGGCTCGACCCGCGGGCGCCGATCGCCATCACGCGTATCGCGCTCGAGTGACGGCTACGCCGCGCCGACGGGCGGTCCGGGGTTACGCCGCGCCTAGCGCGCGGTCCTGCATGAACTTGTTCAGCAGCTCGACCAGCTCGGCGGGCGGCGTCACCTCGGGCTCCTCGACGGAGTCCTTCAGGTGCTCGAAGCGGAGCAGGTCCATCTTCTCGTAGGCGGCGCGGACCCGCGGGGTGAGGAGACCCAGCCGGCGCAGGTTCGGGACGATCTTCGAGAACATCATCTGGCGGAAGCCCGTCATGAACGGCGTCTGCTGTGCCCAGCTCACCCACAGCTTCACGTCCCAGCCGAGGCGCTCGAACACGTCGTCCATGAGCAACCGGTCACGGAGCAGGTGCGTCGCCTCGATGATGAAGTCCTCCCGCTCGCGCAGCTCGGCGCTGGTCATGCCGTCGGCGTAGAGGTCGCCGAGCGAGAGCACGCCGAAGGCGACGTGCCGCGACTCGTCCTGCATGACGCGGCCGATGATGTCCTGGATCAGCGGCTCGTCGGCCATCTGCATGCGGGTGACCCCGAAGGCCGCGAGCGCCAGCCCTTCCACCATGATCTGCATGCCGAGGAACGTGATGTCCCAGCGCGAGTCCTCGATGATCTGGTCGAGGAGGGTGCGCAGGCTCGGATTGACGGCGTAGGAGATGCCGAGCTTCTCCGTGAGGTAGCGGTGGTAGACCTCGACGTGGCGCGCCTCGTCGGCGACCTGGTTGGCGGCGTAGAACTTCGCTTCCTCCCACGGCACGCCGAGGACGATCTTCGCGGTCGCGAGCAGCGCGCCCTGCTCGCCGTGCAGGAACTGCGACAGCATGAACGCGTTCATGTGGAGCTGCATCCGCATGAGCTGATCCGGTTGCAGCGCCACCGGCGGGCTCATCAGCGTGTTCGTCAGCTCGGCCAGGCCGTTGGCGATCCGCTCCTGGAGGATGCGCTCGAGATCCACCGGCGTGTCCCAGGCGACGTCGGTCGCGTTCCACGCCAGCGCCTTCCCCTTCTCGTAGAGCGCGAGCAGGTTCTGCTTGCGGAGCTCGTACTGCCAGTCGAGCATCGTCTCGATGGTCGGGCGGAGCGACTCGAAGGCGCCCGACGGCGGCATCGGCAGGGGGTTGTGCTGGGTGTAGTGCATCGCGGTCTCCTGCTCACCGGGCGCGGGCCCGGCGGCGCTTCGGGCTCGCGCCAGGCGCGATGCCCACGTAGCTGAGGACCAGGGTGGTGATCTCCCGACGAAGATCCTTCTCGGTGAGACGACGGCCGGCGGCCTGGAGCCCGTCGAGGAGGACGTGCTGCTGCATGAGGGCGAAGGCCGTCGTCACGGCGAGGTCGAAGGCGAGGGCGGGATCGGGGTGGCGCGCCGACGCGCCCGCCAGCAGCAGCGGCCCGAGCCGCTCCCCGACCTGGCGCTGGAAGCGCAGCCCGTTCTCACGGACGTCGGGGTCCTGGACGGCGCGGTAGAGGAACACGCGGATCATCGGCGCGCGCTCGAGCGTCACCGACACCAGCTCCGCCACCGCCGCCTCGACCACCGTTGCCGGCGCCGCGTCCCGCCACCGTCGCGCGTCCGCCAACGCCTCCAGCCGCGCGGACACCTCGAGAAAGAACCGTTCCTCGAGCGCCCGCAGCAGCTGGTTCTTGTCCGCGAAGCGCGCGTAGAACCCGCCCACCGACGACCCCGCTCGCCGCACGATCTCCGGAATCGACAGCCCCTCGAGCCCCCGCTCCGCGATCAACGCCTCCGCCGCATCCAGCAACCGGTAGAGCGTCTTCTCACTCCGGTCCTGCTTGGGCCCGGCGACCGCAGCAAGCGGTACGATGGTGGCAGCGGCGCGCGTCACGAATCCGAATCCTATTCGCTTTTCACTACGCGAGGCCGCTGATGGGGTCAACCCCGCCGGCCCGCGGGACGCGACGTCACGTGAGCGGTGCGGAGGCGGGGGGTCGCTCGCGGCGGACGCGAGAGGACCACCAACCGTCGGGCCCCAACGTCCTCCCGCGAGACAGGGTGGTCCGCCTTGTCGCGTCCGCCGCGAGCGACCCCCCGCCTCCGCACCGCTCCCACCGCCCCCCCGAACCCGCGGGCCGGCGGGGGAGAACCCCCGTCAGATCCCGAGCCACCTCATGAAGCGCCCGCGGATCCCCTGCCGGAACCGTCGCGGCGACGGCGTGATCGACACGGTGATGAGCTCCGGCGTCAGCCGCCCGCGCATGCCGTCCATCATGCCGCGCACGAAGGCGCGCTGGCCGAGGATCGCGTGCTTGGTGTTGTCGAGCGCGAAGAAGGTGATCCGGCCGAGGACGCCCACCCACAGCATCAGGAACAGCTTCGCCTTCTGGTACAGGTTCCCGTGCTTGCGCGCGAAGGTGAAGGCGTTACGGCCGATGAAGTAGCCGTACGAGAATATCTTCTTCTGCGTGATGTCGGCGCTCGACCCGCCCTTGTGGAGGATCGCCGCCCGGTCGACGTAGACGACGCGGAAGCCGGCCTTGCGCGCCCGGTAGCACCAGTCGACGTCCTCGTTGCACTGCCAGAACTCCTCGTCGAAGAGGCCGACCCGCTGGAGTGCCTCGCGCCGCATCATGCAGGCGTTGCCGATCACCCAGTCGACGTCCTGCGGCGGCTCCTGCTTGCGCTCGTCGCGCGCGAAGCGGCCGACGGTCTTCACCAGCATCGGGCCCCACGTCACCTTGCCGTAGCGGCCCCAGGTGAAGTCGGGGTTCTCCATGAGGACGTTCTTCGCCCCGACGATGCCGATGGTCGGATCCTCGTCGAGCACCTTCACCAGCTCGCTGATCAGCCCCGGAATCACCATCGTGTCGCTGTTCAGGAGCATCACGTAGTCGTAGCCGCGCTCGAGCGCCCACTGCAGCCCGACGTTGTTGCCGCGACAGAACCCGAGGTTGGTGCCGTTCTCGATGAGCGTGGCCCACGGGAAGTCGCGCTTCACGGTCGGGACGGTCTCGTCTTCCGAGCCGTTGTCCATGACGACGATCTCGGCGTCCGTGAACTCGTTGTTCTTGAAGCTCTCGAGGCAGGGGACGACCTCGTCGACCCGGTTCCAGGTCAGGATGAGGACGGCGACGCGCGGCCGCTTCGGTGCGGGAGTCTCGGCCATGGGTTCCTCAGCCGGTGGGCGCGGCGCGCGTCGGCTCTTCGGCGGGGGTGGACTGGCAGACGAACTCCGCTCCGAGGTCGGCGACCCCGTCCATGCAGCGGCTGCCCTCCACCATGAAGGTGCAGAGGTGGTTGATCCAATCGTGCGGGGTGGCGTCGAAGCGGTCGCAGACGGCGACCGTGATGCTGTACTGCCCGTTCTTCAGTGCGGCGGCGAAGGTGAAGACGATCTCGCAGGTGTCGTCGGCGGCGAACACGGCGCTGCGCAGCCCGAGGGTCTCGTTGTTGGTCGAGTAGACCGGCTGGCCGCCGAGCCAGACGATGAACCCGAAGATCGGGTCGTTCAGTATCTGGCGGGCACGGGCACGGAGACGGAGGGTCACCCGGCTGCCGGCGCGGACGCGGACGGTCGGCGTGCCGTCCGGCCCTTCGAGCTGGGCGTCGGTGAAGCGAATCTTCCCGTCGCCCCAGCGGTGCTCCGACTCCTCGAGCATCTCGGTCGTCGGCGTCGTCTGGAGGCCGATGGTCTGGACCACGGTGATGTAGGTCTGCACCACCTCGGAGCTGTCGCCGGCCATCACCAGCTTGCCCTTGTCGAGCCAGAAGACCTTCTCGCAGAAGCGTTGCACGGACCCGAGGTCGTGGCTCACCAGGACGATCGTCCGGCGCTGGCGCTTCAGCTCGGTGAACACGTCGATGCACTTCCGCTGGAACTGCGCGTCGCCGACCGCCATCACCTCGTCGAGCAGCAGGATGTCGGCGTCGGCGCGGAGCGCGGTCGAGAAGGCGAGGCGGACGAGCATGCCGGAGGAGAGGCTCTTCAGCTTGGCGTCGCGGAACCGCTCGAGGCCGGCGAACGTGACCACCTCGTCCACCCGCTGCTCCATCTGCGCCGGCGGGTAGCCGAGCACGGTGCCGTAGAGCGCGACGTTCTCGCGCACCGTCAGCTCCTGGTGGAAGCCGAGGCCGAGCTCGAGGAGCGGGACGAGCGTGCCGTGGACCTTCACCTCCCCGAGATCGGGCACGAGCAGGCCTGCCATCACCTTCAGCAGCGTCGACTTGCCGGAGCCGTTCGCCCCGATCACGCCGACGAACTCGCCCGCCGGGATGTGCAGGGTAACGTTGTCGAGCGCCGTGAGCGTCTCGACGTCGGTGGGCCGGAACGTCGACAGCGCCCGCTCGAGCAGCGTGGTGTGCCGCTCGTGCGGGATGCGGTAGGTCTTGGAGACGCCCTGCACCTCGATGGCGTGCATCAGTAGTGCTCCACGATGCGGACCTGGAGCCGCGCGAAGGCGATCGCGCCGACGGTCAGGACGCACGCGGCCGCGATGCTCGTCTTCGCCACGCCGACCCACTCCGGCCACTCGCCGTAGATCACCACCTGGCGGCTGTAGAGGATGATGCGCGCCATCGGGTTGTAGGTGAGCAGCCAGTGCCAGCGGGGCGGGATCATGGTGTCGTGGTAGATGATCGGCGTCAGCCAGAAGCCGATCTGGATGGCGACGCCCCAGAGATACCCGATGTCGTGGAAGCGGACGTGGAGCGGCGCCAGCAGCAGCGAGAACCCGAGCGTCAGCACGATCAGATCGACGAGCAGAAGAGGAAAGACGACCAGCGGTGGACGCGCCGGCGTCCCGGTCGCCCAGAGCATCACGCCGAGGATGAGCAGGCTGATCGCGAAGGTCATGAGCGCGTTCAGGATGGCCGCGATCACGACGGCGTAGCGCGGCATCGCGACCTTCGTGATGATGCCGCCGTGGGCGAGCATCGAGTTGACGCCGTTCGCCGACCCCTCGGAGAAAAAGTTCCAGAGGATGAGCCCGAGGAGCAGGTACCCGGGATAATTCGGCACGTCGAAGCGGATGAACACGGAGAAGACCAGGAAGTAGATGAGCGAGAAGATGAGCGGGTTCAGCACCGACCAGGTGTACCCCAGCAGGGAGTGGGTGTAGCGGATCTTGAAGTCCTTCAGGGCCAGCTGAAGGATCAGCTGCGAGTCGCGACCGGCCATCGGTGTGGGCGGGCTCCGAGTCTCGACGAAGGGCGTGGCGACCGGGTCACGCGGGGAAGGGCAGGCGCGGCGCGACGGTCGGGCTGCTGCTCGTCACGTCGGGGTCTATAACAGGAAGCGAAAGAGCGCGGCAACCCGCAAACCCCGCTCCCCGCAAAGCGAAACGCACGCTCGGTGCGGTGTGGCGAGCCTCCTCACGGAGGCGGGGGTGTGACGGCGGTGGGACGGGCGGGGGCGCCTCCGTGAGGACGCTCGGCCGGGTCGCCGACGCGCGTTTGCGTTGACCGTCTCGCGGGGGCGTGAGTAGTATTTGCGGCCTTTCGCTGGGCTCGCCGTCCGCCAGGCCGCCGCACGCGACTCGATGCAGCTACGGAAGAAGCTGAGCCATCTGATTGCCGCGGTGCGTCCGCGACGCCGCCTGCCGGTCGACCCGCCGATCCGCGCCCCGGAGGTGCGGATCATCGTCCTCAACTGGAACAACCGCGACGTCACGCTTCGGTGCGTCGAGAGCCTGCTTCGCGCGCGCCTCGACGGGGCCCGGATACTGGTCGTCGACAACGGGTCCAGCGACGGCTCGGTCGATGCGGTGCGGGGGCGGTTCCCGGACGTCGGCGTGCTGTCGCTGCCGGAGAACCGGGGCTACGCCGGGGGCAACAATGCCGGCACCCGCGCCGCCCTCGACGACGGGGCGCGAGCCGTGCTCCTCCTGAACAACGACACGGAGGTGGCGGAGGACTTCCTCGAGCCGCTGCTCGACGTGCTGAACACCCGGCCGCGGACCGCCGCGGTGTCGAGCGCGGTCATGCGGCTCGAGCAGCCCGACGCGCTCCAGGAAGCGTACTTCGAGATCTACTTCGGGTTCGGCCTGATCCGTCGCCGCGGGGTGAATGCGCTGCCGGGGGAGGGCTTCGACCAGGTGAAGGTGGTCGACGCCGCCATCGGCTGCAGCTTCCTCACCCGCGCGACCGCCCTCCGCGACATCGGCCTCCTCGACGAGTCGTACTTCGCGTACCACGAGGAGGTCGAGTGGTGCTGGCGGGCGCGCAAGCGCGGCTGGGAGATCGTGTACCAGCCGTACTCGCGGGTCTGGCATCACTTCTCGAAGAGCACCGACGTCCGCCGCCCCGGCGTGCCGAAGCGCTGGAACCGGACGCGCGAGATGGAGCTGCCGAATCCGCTGCCGGTGCCGTGGAACCCGGTGCGGACCTACCTCGGAGCGCGGAACTCCATCCGCTTCATCGCCCGCCACGCGAACCCGCTCCGCAAGCTCTACTTCGCGGCGTCGACGCTGTACGCGATCCCGCTCGAGGTGCTGGCGGTGGTGACCGAGCGCGAGGAGGAGCTGAAGCTCGGCCTGCTCTCGTACCGTCGCGCGCTCTACTGGTTCTGCATCGAGGACAGCGGCGTCACGCCCGGGACCCGGCCGACGGGCGGTGAAGTCGTGCGCGCGCTGCTCCGGGCGCCGCTCGCGCTCGGCCGCTCGCTGCCGCGCGAGATCCGGCGGGCGCGCGCCGCCGGACTGACGGCGCAGGTCGAGGCGTGCATCCGCGGTCATCTCGACGGGCTCCGCGGGCGCCCGGTGCCGCTCGAAGCGCTCGGCCTCCGGCCGCGACCGGCGGCGCCTGCGCCGCCGCCGTCGCCGGGAGCGGCGCAAGTCGCCCGTCCGTAGAGCCGGCGCCGCATGCTCTTCCTCGAGACCTGGTTCTGGCAGTTCGCCGCGCTCGTGATCCCGCTCTACTGGCTCTGCCCGCGCGCGCTGAAGATCTACTGGCTGCTGGTCGTGAGCGCGGTGTTCCAGTACCACTTCGCGGGCCCGGCCGGCATGGCGCCGATCCTGGTGCTGGCGGTGCTGACCTACGTCGCCGCGCTGGTGCCGTTGCCGGCACGCGGGCCGTCGCTCGCGACCGTCGTCGTGATCGCGCTGGTCGGCGCGCTCACGTTCTACAAGTATTCCGAGTTCCTCCTGAAGAGCGCGACCGGCGTGATCGCGACCGCTCGGGTGGCGGTGCCGGCGTGGGTCGACGGCTGGAAGTCGCCGGCGATCCCGCTCGGCATCTCGTTCTTCACCTTCGAGTTCCTCCACTACCTCTACGAGGTCCGGATGCGCGGCCGGGAGCCCATCCGGAACCCGGTGCATTTCTCGGTGTTCGCGTTCTTCTTCCCGACCCTCGCCGCCGGCCCGATCAAGCGCTTCCCCGACTTTGTCCCGCAGCTCTCCGCACTCGGGAACCCGGGCGCCGACGTCGTCTGGGGCGGCATCGCGCGGGTCATCCGCGGGCTCTTCAAGAAGGTCTGCATCGCCGACCTGGTGGTCGAGTACGTGAAGGTGTTCGAGCGCGCCTCGGTGATGAACGGGCCGGTGGTGATCGCGCTCGCGGTCGCGCAGGGGATGCGCATCTACTACGACTTCGCCGGCTACAGCGACATCGCGATCGGCCTCGCGCAGCTCCTGAACCTGCGCGTCCCGGAGAACTTCGCGCGCCCGTACTTCTCGACCAGCCTGCAGGAGTTCTGGCGCCGCTGGCACATCAGCCTGAGCACGTGGATCCGCGACTACATCTACATCCCGCTGGGCGGGAACCGCGCCCATCAGGTGGCGAACCTGCTCGCCGCGATGATCCTCTGCGGCCTGTGGCACGGCGCCGCCTGGCACTTCGCGGTCTGGGGCATGTACCACGGTGCCGGCCTCGCGGCCGAAGGGACCGTCCGCCGCCTCCGACCCGGCTGGTTCGGCGACGGCCTCGGGCCGCGCCTGCTCGGCTGGGCCACGACGTACTCCTACGTGACCTTCGGGTGGCTCCTCTTCTTCTATCCGGTGCACCGGGTGGTCGACATGGCGAAAGGGCTCCTCACGTGGCCCGGGCTCTGAAGATCGCCGTCACCGTGATCGTCTACGCCCTCATGCTGGGGGCCGTGCTGTCGCTCTGGAACAACGATGCGCCGTCGTTCATCTACGTGGCTTTTTAGCGTCGGCCTCGCGCTGCTGGCGACGGCGACGCCGGTCGCGGCGACGTCGCGCCTGTGCCTGCCGCCGATCTTCGACGGCGGCCGCCGCCTGCACCCGCTGCCGTCGCCGCGCGTGCAGTGGCTCCAGCTGCTCCTCCGCCAGCACGAGCTCTGCTGGCGCCGGCCGACGCAGCCCGACGAGCTGCGCGTCGTGCTCGGCGGCAACAGCGCGATGTTCGGCTTCCCGCTGCCGGTCGAGGAAACCTTCGCCGACGTGCTCAACCGCGACTTCGCGGCGCAGGGAGTCCCGGCGCACGTGTACAACCTCGGCTACGTCAACACGTATCAGCTGAAGGACGCCGTCATCCTGCACGAGTCGCTCGCCTATGCGCCCGACGTGATCCTCTATCCGATCACGCTCGCCGAGTTCGTCCACGCGGCGCCGATCGTGTGGCCGAGCCTGATCCAGTTCTTCGCGAGCAACAGCGGCGCCCTTGCGACCATCCTCGGCGAGTCGCCCGCGGGGCTCGGCGAGCCGTTCGAGGCCTACCGTTCCGTCGCCGAGCGCGAGCTGCCGGAGGAGAGCCGGTTCGCGCGCTTCCAGGAGGCCGGCTTGATGCTGCGCATCGCCGCCAGCCGGAACGCCGACTGGCTTGCCGACCGCCTGGGCGCCCGGGTGCCGCGCTTGCCGGTTCGCACGACCGGCCGCCAGCTGAGCTACGACTGCGCCGCCACCCACCGCGACTTCACCTGGCAGTACGACGACTGGAGCACGTGGAACATCCTCGCCTACCTCGAGCAGCTCGAGCGCGAGCACGGCGTCGAGGTGATCGTCGTCAACTGGCCGGTGGCGCACGAGCCGGTCGACGACTGCTACAACGTCCGCTATCCCGCCGCCGACTTCGCCCGCTACGACGACTTCCTCCGCGACGAGACCGCCAAGCGCGGCCTCCGCTACATCGACCTCCACGACATGCTGCCGTCCGACGCGTTCCTGGACTCGCTCCACGTGAGCGCCGAGGGACATCGCCAGATCGCGGAGCGGCTCGACACGATCCTCGCCCCGGAGTTCAGGGAGCTGGCGCGACGGAAGCGGGCGCCGTGACGACCAGCCTGGCGGTCCGGCGCGGGCGGCGTCAGACGGCGCGGGCGACGAACACGACTTCGCCGCACACGAGCCACGGAACGTAGCGGACGAGCGCGCGGGCCACGCGCCCCTTCATGCCGGGCATGATGAACTGGTGCTCGTCGTCCTTGGGCTCGGCGAGCGGGTTGAAGACGAGGTTGCTGGCGTCGACCCAGAGGCCCATCACGCGCGGCGGGAGCAGGTCGTTGGGATAGAGCGCGAACGGCTCGAACCCGGTCTCGCGCAGGAACGACCGGACCTCGCGGCGGGTGAAGCGGTACTCGGCGAAGCCGAGCTTCATGCCCGACTCGCGGCGCCGGCGCGTGACCGCGCTCTGCAGGTGGTTCACGATCAGCCGGCGGGCCAGGTTGTTGAACGGCACGGCGAGGACGAGCGTCCCGCCCGGCTTCATGACCCGACGGATCTCGCGGAGGCTCGCGATCGGGCCCGCTTCGTCGTGCTCGACGACGCCGAGCGACAGCACGGCGTCGACCGACGCGCTCTTGATCGGGGTGAAGCGGCCGTCGGCGCAGACGAGCGGCAGGGTGGCGTCGTACCGGCGCGCGACCCCGCACGCCTCCTTGCTGATCTCGACGCCGACGCATCGCCGCCCGAGCGTGCGCAGGTAGATGGGCCACTTCGCCGTGCCGCAGCCGGCGTCGAGGACGAGCGTGCCGGGCGGGACGTGGCGCAGGATCACGTCGTGGATCATCTCCAGGTCGCAGCGCTCGGGCGTGTCGCTCGGCTCGCTGCGCCACGACGCCTGGCTCCACTCGATCGCGCTGAGCGCGTCCCAGAGGTAGATCTTGTAGCTCATCGCGGGCCGGGCTCCGGCCGCGGGGCATCTACGCGGGGCGTCGCGCCGCTGTCAACGGGCGCCGCCTCGCGTGGCGCACGTAGCTGATACGCGCCGACCGTGCGCAGCGGGGCATAGCGCCGGTCGAGCCACTCGGTGACCCGGGGAAAGGCGCTCCGGAAGCGGACCGCCGCCGTGCTCGCCGTCCGTTCGATCACGACCGGACGCTGCGCCGCGAGGGCGGCGATCATGGCGTCCTCGTCGACGATGGTGCGCGCCTGGGCGTCCGCGATCAGCCCCGCACCCACCAGGTACATGGCGAATTCGTCGCGCGGGAGCGCGGCCGGGACGTCGGCGAGGAAATAGAAGATGCGTTCCTCGGACGTCACGAGCACCGTGCGCCCGCGCGTGATCGCGTGCAGCTCCCGCACCAGCGCGGCGAGGTCGGGGAGGACCGGGGGGCCGACCGCGACGCCGGTCGCACGTTCGAGGGGGTACTCCAAGGGCGGAGGCGGCGGCGCGAGCCACGGGCGCACGTACGGGAGCGTCATCGCCAGGGGCCACAGGATCAGAAGGGCGAGCGCGCCCGGGCGCCAGCCGCCGGTCGTCGTCCGGGCGAGGCCCCAGGCGAGGATCGGCACGAAGCCGGGGAGCCCCATCGCGACGTGCGGGAGGTCGGCCCCCGGGAAGAGCTGGAGGAGTGCGGCGGCGCCGGCGAACACGGCCAGCCCCCGGGCGCGGTCGAACCCACGCGCGAGCCCGCTGGCGGCGTACGCCAGCAGGACGAAGGGGAGCCAGGGGAGGAGCAGCAGGAACTCCGTCGGCCAGCTCCATTGGACGACGTAGGCGTGGAAGCCCGGGCCGCGGGCGACCTCGACGGCGACGACGACGGCGCACGCCGCCAGCGCGCCCGCCGCAAGCCCGCGTGTGCGCGGCCCGCGCGCGCCGACGAGGGCGAAGCTCGCGAGCACGACCCCGCCAAAGCACGCACTGCGCAACGGCGGGACCACGAACGGGTAGGTCCAGCTGATCTTCTGGAGGAGACCGCCGACCGTGTCGTAGGCGAGCGCGTGCAGCCCCCCGACGCGCGCATAGAAGGCCACCCACGCGATTAGGGGAAGCGCCATCCCGGCGCCGAGCGCCACCAGACGCCCGAACAACATCGCGGCGTCCGGATTCCGGCGGACGGCCCGCCAGCCGACGGCGGCGCAGCAGGCGAGCGTCGGCCCGACCGCGAGGAGCGCGGTCGCCGTCAGCAGCCGGTCGCCCAGGTAGGCGACGGCGAGCCCCGCGACGGCGAGCACGGCGAGCACGCCGAGCTCCCGTCCGGGACCGCGTGCGCGCGACGGCGGGGCCGTCGCG
>JADMIO011251699.1_pt1 | contig 19835 bp, 23 predicted proteins | sample 8958161 | NCBI WGS metagenome assembly JADMIO01 (sample SAMN16585339, study PRJNA669376) | soil metagenome | isolation source: Crop rotation soil | place: USA: Cullars Rotation, Alabama | collected 2011
CACGCGCACGGTCACGCCGGTCCTCACGGCGACGCTCACGCGCACGGTCACGCCGAGCGCCACAGTCACGGATTCGCCGACCGCCACCTCGACTGGCGGCTCGTCGCTGGAGCTCGTGGCGGTGGCGGACGCGTACGTGAGCGAGGCCGACCCAGCCGCAAACTTCGGCGCCGGGCAGAGCCTCCGCGCCGACGCCACCCCGCTCCTGCAGGACTACCTGCGCTTCGATCTCGGGAACGTGCCGGCCGGTTCGGTCACCCGTGCGCGGCTCCGGCTCGTCGCCGAGAGCGGTCACGCGACGGGGTTCAGCGTGTTCGGCGTGGCCGACAACAGCTGGAACGAGCTAACCGTCAACTTCGGCAATAAGCCGGCCTTCGGCGCCGTCGCCGGCGCGTCCGGACCGTTCGCGCCTGGCGCGGTGATCCTGGTCGACGTGACCTCGCAAGTCACCGGCGGTGGCCTGGTCAGCCTTGGTCTGGGTCCGCAGAACGGCACGAACCTGAGCCTGATCAGCCGCGAGGGCGCCGCCCCCGACCCTTCGCGGGCCCCTCGCCTGCTCGTGGACACGTCGTCCGCGGTCGCCACGGGGACCTCGTCGCCGACTCCCACCTCGTCGAGAACGCCGACCCCCTCGCGCACCCCGACGACGACCCGCACGAGCACGCCGACCAAGACCGCGGCGCCGCCGACCGATACCCCCACCAACACGCCCACCAACACCGCCGTGGTCCCGACCGACACGCCGACGAATACGCCCACCAACACCGCCGTGGTCCCGACCGACACGCCCACCAACACTCCGACCGAAACACCCACGGACACGCCCACCAACACGGCGACTGAGACGCCGACCAACAGTCCGACCGCAACGCCGACGGACACGCCGACCAGCACGCCGACAGAGACGCCCACGAACACGCCCACGGAGACGCCCACGGAGACGCCTACCAACACCCCGACCGAGACGCCGACGCCGACCGCAACACCGACAGACACGCCCACGAACACGCCCACGGAGACGCCTACCAACACGCCGACCAGCACGCCCACTAACACGCCAACGAACACCCCCACGCACACGCCGACCAGCACGCCGACGCATACGAGCACCCGAACGCCAACGGCCACGAACACGGCCACCACCACCCCGACCGTGACGCCAACCGGTACGCAGACCGCCTTCCTCTACGGAGACGGCCAAACGACGACCGGATTCGTCTCCAGCGGCTCCGGCAGTACAGACCTCGCCTACAACGGCGCTGTCTCGACCTCACCGTCGACCAACGCGTTCGCGGCCGACCAGGACGTCTGGCTGATGTCGAGCTTCCAGCACACGTCGCTGACGACGATCGCCAGCGCCACCGCGAGCATCCGGTTCTCGGTCAGCTCGACCGGCAACGACCCGTTCGCCTTCCAGATCTCGACCGACGGCACCAACTGGACGACGTTGCAGCGCTTCGGAAGCGGCACCGGATCCGTCACGGCACCCACAACCCTGACCACCTTGAGCTTCAACGTCGGCTCCATCGTCAACACGGCCGCCAAGGCCAACTCCGTGCAGATGCGGCTGGTCGGGCTCGGTCCGCAAGGCAGCGCCGACCAGTTCCAGATCAACCTGGACGAGATGCGCCTTGACGTCACCGGGACGTAACGAGTGTCGATGACGATCCCGTCACGTGGCCTTCCCGGAGCCGCCATACGGTCTGGCCGCCCCGGGTGGGCGCACGGGGCGGTGAACGGTGCGGTGGTGCTCAGCGCGGCTCAGGCTGGCCTGGCTCGTCGTGGTCGCCCTGTTGTTCGCGTGCGCACCGGTACCTGCGCCGGAGCTCGAGCAGCAGCTCTCGTACGACGCGGCGGTAGACGCGCTGCGCGATGCGCTCCGCGAGCGCGGCCTCGGAGCCTCCGTCGCGAACGGCGCGGTAGTGGCGTGGCCGCCGCCGGAACACCCCGACTCCGCCCTGACGGACCTTCCGGCCACGCCCGACGGTCAGCCGTGGCCGGAAGGTGAGTGGCTCGTGGAGACTTCAGCGGGACGATGGTGGGTGGGCAGGCACCTGGCCGTCTACCCGGCGGACAACGCCGCCCGCCTGGCCGAGCGCCTCGCTGCCTCCGGGTTACCCGGCTCGAACCGCTGGAGCGGGCGCGCCGACGAGTAACTAGTCGGTCGGCTTGGGACCGGCGACCTTGACCTGGACGACGTCGTCGGCGTTGTTGGCCGGATTGGGGTCGGCGGTGGTCGTGAAGAGCTGGGCGCGAGCGCGGGTGAGCTGGTGGCCCCGCGGCCCGCGGGTATTGGGGGTGACGGTGAAGAACCCGCGCGCCACGCCGCCGGCGGGAATGGACGGCACGAGGCAGGAGAAGCCAACGGCTGCGCCCGTGGTGCAGGTGAGCGCCACCGGATTGAGGTCGTCGCCCAGGTTCAACTGGAGCTCGACGTTCTCGGCCGCGGCCGGACCGGCGTTGCCGACGCTGAGGGTGTAGACGACGCTGTCGCCGACCCTCACCGCCTGCTTGCTCACGCGTACCGCGAGGGATAGATCGGCGACGGGCTCGGCCGCGGCAGCCGGCAGGCCGGCAAGAACGAACGGCACCGCCGCCGCCAGCAGGGCCGATAGGGTCAACGTGCGCCGCAACATGTGGGCACCTCCGGGTGCGGGTCTGTCTAGCAGCGGCAACCGCCCGGGCGAGTGGCGGAAAGCGTGGAGCTTCGGTGGCCGTGACGGAGCTCTCATGCTCGCCCAGCGACCGCGACTTAGCGTCGTGCGATGGCGAGTTGGGCGCGCTGGCTCAGGCCTTGGCGGGCGTAGGCGTGACGGCCGTGCTGCTGACGGCGTAGGCTCTCGGACTCGGCGGCGATCAGCGCGTGATCGCCGACGACCAGGCGGCGTGGTTGTTCGTGGTTTCTGCCGTTTGCGCGGCCTTACGAGCGTGTCACCGCTCCGGCTCGTCCGAGTGTTGCGGGCGGTGGGGGTTGCGTGGCTGGTCGGTCGCGGCGTCGAACCGGGCGGACGGCGTCGGGCGCTCGAGGGGCGGGATGAAGCGGTAGCCCCGACCGGGCACGGTGGCGATGAAGCGGGGCGTGCGCCAATCGTCCCCGAGCTGGGTGCGCAGGTTGCGCACGTGGCGATCGACGACGTTGCTGTCGGCCACGTAATCAGACCCCCAGAGGGCGTCGAGGATCTCGTCGCGCGTGATCACCCGTCCCGCGTTGGCGGCCAACAGGAACAGCAGGCTCTGCTGGAGCGGTGCGAGATGGAGGATCGTGCCGCCAGCCCGCACGGTCCGGGCCAGCGTATCGATCTCGAGGTCCCCGAGGCGGATGATCCGCTGAAACGCGACCAGCCCGGGCGCCGTTCGACGTGCCAGCGCAAGCGCGCGGGCCAGCATCTCTTCCGGCGCAAACGGCACGCTGATGATGTCGTCGATCCCGGCAGCGAAGGCGCGCAGCTTGGTCGGCAGGTCACCGCGACATGTCAGCGCCAGCACCGCAATCGAGGGGTTGGCGGCCCCGCTGGCGGCGATCCGCGGCAAGATGCGCGCGCCGTTGACGCCCTCCAACTCCAGGTCGAGGACGACAAGGCGCGGCTGCAGCGTCGCCAGCAAGTCGATCGCTCTGGCCGCCGTCGGAGCCCTATGGCACACGAAGTTTCCCTGGGCGAGGGTGAGCTTAGCGAGCTCGGCCAGAGCCGGCTGGTCGATCACGAGCAGCGCCGGCCTCGGGTCGGACGGTGGCGCGGCGAGGGTCGCATCTCGGGCCAAGTGCAACATCCTGCGCGGACGGCCCGGCCTACAGCTTCCGGCCATGTGTACGTTAGCGCACAGAGTGAGGTGGAATGCAAGGAATCAGGCGAGCAGGACATCTTCGGCCGCGCGCGAGACCCCGTAGCAGCCGCAGGCGGCCCGTTCGAGGCCGGCGCGATCTAGGACGGTGATCACCCCGCGCGTGTAACGGATCGATCCGCTCTTGCGCAGCCGTGTGGCCGCGCCTGAAACGCCGGCGCGACGTACCCCCAGCATCAGCGCCAGGTATTCCTGGGTCAGCCCGAAGCGGTCGCGCCCAACCCGGTCCTGGGTCATCAACAGCCAACGGGCGCACCTCTCCTCGATGACGTGCCGGCGGTTGCACGCCGCGGTCTGCGCAACCTGGACGAGCAACGCCTGTGCGTACCGGTCGAGGATGCCCTTGAGCGCACCGCCGGCGGCGAGCTCCATGCGGAGCGCCCGAGGGGCCACACGACGCGCTGGACCGGCGACCTGGCAGAACGTGCGGAACGGCAATGGGTGATCGCTGAGGGCTAGCGATAGCCCGACCATTCCCTCTCGGCCGGTCGTGCCCACCTCCACGACGTGCCCGTCCGACAACGCACTGACCGTGGAGACGACCGCGCCAATCGGGAAGTACGCCCATTCCACAGGGCCCCCAGCCGCCTGTAAGGTCTGGTCGGGGATCAGGTCGACCGTTACGGCGTCGGCCAGCAGGCGGTCGCGCTCGGCCGACGGGAGCAGCATGAGCAGACGGTTGCTTGTGGAGCCCGGAGCGTTGTCGAACACGCGGAGCCTCATCTTCCGTCCGCGCCCCACGTTGGGCTCGGACTCGCCAGGTCCTGCGCTTGCGTGGCTAGCCGAAGCCTAGAGCCTGCACCCTCTCGGTCCCGGCGTGCCGCCGAGCGCTCAGTGCGGCCGCGGTCGCTCCGGCGCGGCTCACGAGCGTGGGGTCTGCCACGTCCACCGCGGCCTCGTACGCGTCCGAGAGGTCGGATGCGTCGGACCCGAGCGACGCGAGACTCGCGCCCAGGTCGAGGAGGCTGGGCGGCAGCGGATCCGAATAGTTCCGCAGCGCTTCGCCCGAGCCCCTGACCACCGAAAGCGCCCGCGCGGTGCTCTCCCGCCAGGCCGGGTCGACCACCAGGGTGGGGTTGGCGCCGGCCTTCTCCGTCTGCGCCTCGAGCGCCACCAGACCCCGATCGAGGTCCCTCAGTGCCGAGGCCGCGTACTGGCCGTACGCGCTGGCTTCCTCGGCGGAAGGCGGGCGATCCTGGTTTGGCGGTGTCGGGGTTGCGGGCGGGGCCGCCGGCGCTGGTGTTGCGGGCGCGGCCGGCGGCGGTGCGGGTGCGGCTGGCGCCCCAGCCGATACGGTTCTCGGCGCGGGCGCCGGCACAGGCGGGCTGTTCGGTGGCGGCGGTAACTGGATGGGCACTTGCCGGAACAGCACGTCCGGCACGGGGGTGGGCGCCACGGGTTGTCCCGACGCGACAGCCGGTCGGCTAGCGGCGCTGGTGGTGAAGTCGTGCACCCGCACGACTGTGGTCGCCGAAGGTAGCGCTCTTCCTGCCGCGACAGGGACCGCCGCCGGGGTCGGCGTCATCGCCGCGCCGCAGGCTAGCAGCGGAACCGCCAGCAGTCCGACCCAGACCCACTCGGTGCGGCGCGGCCGCCCGTCCGGGCGCTTCATGTGCCGCTTGGCGGGGACTCGTCGTCTGCGAGGGATCGACCGACGTGCTCGCGCGCGGCGTCGTCCTCGCTGCGGTCCTGTAGCAGACGGATCAACACGAGCGTCAGCGCCTTTCCTCGCGGGCCGACCAGATGTTGCGCCTCCAAGAAGAGGGCCAGCAGCGAGGCGCCGGCCGGGTCGAACCGATCCGGTCTGCGACTGGGAGGCTCGGCACGCACCCCGGGGATTCTGGTGGGCCAGGATGCTGAACGAGGTTGTCGATTGCATCGCCGTTAGGTGGTGATCTGCCAGGCCTGGCGAGCGTTTCACGCCACCTCCGACCGCCGGCAACCTTTGCTCAACCTGGCGACCTAGTATCTAGGCTGTGTACCAGGCAGAGGGTTGGCGCGCGTTCCTCAAGGCGCGAGGCCGCGGCGGGCAGGCTGGCACGTCGATGGTCAGCCGCACGGTGCTCTTATTGGGGCTCACGAGCTTCCTCACCGACATATCGTCCGAGATGGTGGCCACCGTGCTGCCTGTCTACCTCGTCTTGTTCCTGCAGCTTTCGCCTCTGCAGTTCGGGGTGCTCGACGGCATCTACCAGGGCGGCGCCGCGCTCGTGCGTGTGGTAGGCGGTGTCGCCGCCGATCGTTGGCGTCGCCACAAGGAGGTCGCGGCCTTCGGCTACGCGCTGTCCGCCGTTTCGAAGCTGGGTCTGCTTGTGGCCGGCGCGGCATGGACGCCGATCAGCACGGCGATCGTCCTGGACCGCATCGGCAAGGGCATCCGTACCGGCCCGCGCGACGCACTGATCGCCGCGAGCACGCCCCCCTCCGAGCTAGGGCGGGCGTTCGGCGTCCACCGCGCCCTCGACACCGCCGGCGCGATGCTTGGCCCGCTGATGGCCTTCGGCATCCTCGCGATGGCGCCCAACGCTTACGACCTGGTGTTCGTCGTGAGCCTGTGCGTGGCGGTCGTGGGCGTGGGCGTGATCGGCCTGCTGGTCGACAACCGCACCGCGGCCGGGAGCGGGCCAGTCGCGGCCCCGCCCGAGAGTGAAGCGTCCTCTCTGAGACGCTCGCTCGAGCTGCTGCGAGGTGGGCCCTTCCGGCGATTGGTCTTCGCCGGCGGCGTGCTGGGGCTGGTGACGATAAGCGACGCGTTCGTGTACCTGATGCTGCAGCGGCGGTCCGGCCTGAGCCCCGCCTACGTGCCGCTTCTGTTCGTCGGCACGGCCCTCCTTTACATGTTGCTCGCCGTGCCGATGGGGCGCCTGGCCGATCGCATCGGGCGGACGGCGGTCTTCGTCGGCGGATACGCGCTGCTGCTGGGTGTCTACGCGGCCGTCCTCGCCGGCGGGGTTGGCCTCGTGGCTGTTGGAGTGTGCGTCGGACTGCTGGGCGTCTACTATGCCGCGACCGACGGCGTGTTGGCGGCACTGGCGAGCGGCCTACTGCCGGAGGGCCTTCGGGCCAGCGGGCTTTCCGTCCTGGCGACGGTGACCAACCTGACCCGCCTGGCGGCATCGGTCCTGTTCGGAGCCCTCTGGTCCTGGGTCGGCCTGGAGGCAGCGGTCGCGGCCTTCGCGGTCGGTCTGGTCGTCGCACTGGCGTTGGCGTTCCTTTCGATAGCCGGCAGCCGAGCCGCACCGGCCCGTGCCTGAGGCAACGCGCGGCCGTCGGCGCCGATCTCAGTTCCTGCTCCTGTGCACGGCCTGCCTGGTCACCGCGGCCGCTGCGTCCATCCTGGCCCTCTGGCGCGCCGAGGCCGAGTCCGAGGGCGCGCCCGTCGCGAAGGTTGCCGTAGCTACCGCACCGGTTGACCTGGGACTGGCGTCGCAGATCCTCTTCCGAAGCATGGCCAGCGGCAGCGCGTTCGGCAGGATCGCGGCCGTGCCGCTGACTGCGCCCGACGGCCCGCGGGCGTTCTCGGACCTCGACTGCGAGCGCCTCTACGTCGCGGCCGACCGCGGTATCTGCGTGAGCGCCCGCCGGGGCACGTTCTCGACGAGCTACTTCGTCAGCTTCTTCGATCAGGCGCTCCGCCCCGGACCTCTGCATCCCTTGACCGGAATCCCGAGTCGAGCCCGCCTGTCACCCGACGGCCGTACCGCGACCGTCACTGTCTTCGAACAGGGCGACTCCTACCTGGAGCCCGGCGGGTTCTCGACGAGGACGACGCTGTTCGACGTCGGGACCGCCGCGAAGCTGGCGGACCTCGACGACTTCGCGATCTGGCGAGATGGCCACCCGTTCAAGGCGGTTGACTTCAACTTCTGGGGGGTCACGTTCGCCGACGACGGGAACCGTTTCTACGCGACGCTCAGCACGGCTGGGACGACCTACCTGATCGAAGGAGATCTGAGGGCCCGGTCGGCGAGAGTCCTTCGCGAGAACGTCGAGTGCCCCTCCCTCTCACCCGACAACCAGCGGATCGTGTATAAGCAGCGGATCGCGCCGGGTCGCTGGCGGCTGCACGTCCTTGATCTCGTCACGTCGAACGATCGGCCGCTGGGCGAGGCGCGCAGCGTGGACGACCAGGCCGAGTGGCTCGACGACGCAACCGTCGCTTACGCCGTACGCGACCGAACCGAGCCGAGCGGCGGCGCGCTTCCCCAGCGGTGGGGCCCGGCTTCGTTCGCCGGGCTCCTGCGCCGTCCGACTGCGGGCGAGGCGACGAACGTGTGGACGGCACCCATCGACGGCGGGCCGGCGCGACTGCTCATCCCGTACGCGTACTCCCCCGTCCTGGCCGGACGCCCAAGCCCGCCCGCGTAGATCGCACCGCGGGCGAGTCCCGCCCCGCCCGTGCGGCTGTTGTATCCGAGGTCAGGCCATTGACGGTCTCGCACCGTGTCTCTCGAGGCGGAAATCCCAGTGCGTCGCGCTCTACCAGTTCAAGCCGGGCACGGTCGCCGGCGTGATCGCTAAGGCACGGGAAGGCTTCCTGCCGGTCCTGCGCCAGCAGCCCGGCTTCGTCCGCTACACGGCCGGCGACCTGCGCGACGACCGAGCGGTCTCGATCAGCGGGTGGGAGACCAAGGCGGAGGCCGACGCCGCGGTCGCGGAGGCAGCCGATTGGGTCAAGCAGACTCTGGCCAGAGACCTGGTCAGCGTGCAGAACCACGTCGGGGAGCTGCTCTGGTCGGCGGACTGACCGCGGCGGCTTGCAAGGGGCGACGCACGGCCGAGCGTCGCCCCTACCAGACAGGGCGGGCGCGCCGGGCGGCGGCGTCGGCGGCGCCGCCGTGGGCTTCGGCGAACGCGAGCAGGGCCCGGCGGGCCTCGCCCACGCGGGCCTCGCCCACCATGGCGGCCAGCTCCGCCTCCAGGTCGGCGCTGACGCGCAGCGCCGCGTCGGAGGCGGCCCGCCCGTGGGGGGTGAGCCGCACGAGGCGCCGGCGGCCGTCGCTCGGGCTGGTGTAGCGCTCGACCAGCCCGCGGCCCTCCATCTCGTCGAGGACCTTGTTCATCGCCTGCTTGGTCACCCCCAGGCGCCCAGCCAGCTCGATCGGCGTCAGCTCGCCGCCACGCAGCGCGCGGAACGTGTAGCCGAACGCCGGCTTCAGGCCGGGAAAGCCGGCCGCGGACAGCCGCACGCCCAGGGCGTCGGTGACCGCCCGAGCAGCCAGCATCACCAGGATCGTCCAGTCGGGCGCGTCAACCCTTGTCATTTGGTACACCATAGTTTACCGTCTCGATGCGTCAACCATAGTTGACCGATTGGGAGAGCCCGCATGCAGACCCAGAGTCGACCCGCCGCCCACGTCCGCGCGGACGCCGCGCCGACCTTCAGCATCCCGGGGATGGACGTGACCGGCCTGGCCGCGCCCTCGCGGGGCGCCGCCGAGACCTGCGCGTGGCGTTCGCGCGTCGCGCCCGGCTCGCCCGGCGCCGAGCACTCGGTCGACCGGGAGGAGCTGTTCCTGGCGCTGTCGGGCGCGGCAGTGATCACCGTCGACGGCGCCGAGTACGCGGTCGCCGCCGGGGACGCGCTGGTGGTCCCGGCCGGGTCGGTGCTGCGCGTGGCCAACCCCCACGCCGACGCCTTCGAAGCCATCACCGTGCTCCCGGTCGGCGGCCGCGTCAGCCGCCCCGGCGCGGAGCCATTCGTGCCGCCCTGGGCCAGCTGACCATCGGCGCTCGCAGCGTTAACAGCCTCCTATCGTGATCCGACGTCGCTGTAGCGTGGGTACCGGGCCCGGTACCCGAGCGGCCAGCCGACGAGGCGCGCCACCTTGAACAGCGCCGCCTGGAGCGGCACCGGCACCCCCGGCCGGTAGGTCTTGCTCTCGAGCCCGTCCATCATTGTGGCCAGCGCCAGGAACGGCACCTGCCCGCCCCGGCCCAGCTTGCCGTCGTGCGCGAACCCCAGCAACGTTTCGACGACGACGTCGAAGTCGAGCGCCGGCTTGACGCGCTGGCGGATACGCGCGTCGTCGCTGCCCACGTTCCACGGGTTCACGTGCGCCGCGCCGGGCGGGACGACGATTCGGTCACCCGGCCCCGCCTCATGCTCGCCGTGATCCAACACGTAGCGCACCCGCCCCTCGAGCACCTCGAACGACTCGGTCTGCCGCGCGTGCAGGTGCGCGCCGACCCGGTTGCCCGCCTCGGGCGCGTAGACGAACTCAGCCTCGAACTTCCCGCCGTTCGTCTCCGCCCCGGTCGCCGTGACGGTCGCGAGGACGCCGCCGGACCCTTCGATGACCTGACCGAGCCTCGCCATACGCGTGCCTCCTCGTCGCCGGCCATCCAACCAGGCGGGCTATCCCCCCGATCGTAAGTGGGACGCCTGCGACCCTCGCAGGACTAAGGTTCGGCGAAGGGGGGAGCGAATGCCTGATCGACCGTCAGCCAACCGGATATTGGGGGCCGGCGTGCCGGCCCCGGAGTTCAGCCTGAAGAGCACGCCCGACCAGCTGGTCTCGCTGAGCGAGTTCCGCGGGCAGCCGGTGATCCTGGCGTTCTACCCGGCCGACTGGTCGCCAGTCTGCGGGGACCAGATGGCGCTCTACCAGGCGGTCCTGCCCGAGTTCAGGCGCTTCGACGCCGAGCTGATCGGCATCTCGGTCGACGGCATCTGGTGCCACATCGCCTTCGCCCACGACCGCAAGCTGCAGTTCCCGCTGCTGGCCGACTTCGAGCCGAAGGGCGCCGTCGCCAAGCAGTACGGCGTCTACCGCGAGCAGGACGGCGAGGCCGGGCGCGCACTGTTCGTGATCGACGGCGACGGGGTCATCCGCTGGAGCCACCTGTCGCCGGTCGGCATCAACCCGGGCGCGGACGGCATCCTCACCGCGCTGGAATCGCTCCAGAAAGAGAAGGCGACCCCATGACGTTGACGATGCCTGTCTCCGGGCGCGACCACGCCCAGGGTCCGGCCGACGCTCCGGTCACGCTGGTGGAGTACGGCGACTACGAGTGCCCCTACTGCGGGATGGCCTACCCGATCGTGAAAGAGGTGCAGGCGCACTTCGGCAACCGGCTCTGCTTCGTGTTCCGCAACTTCCCGCTCGGCGAGATGCACCCGCACGCGCAGCACGCGGCCGAGGCCGCCGAGGCAGCCGCCACGCAGGGCAGGTTCTGGGAGATGCACGACCGCATCTTCGAGCACCAGAAGCGGCTGCGCGATGAGGACCTGCGGGCCTACGCCGCCGACGAAGGGCTGGACGCCGACCGGTTCGCCGTCGACATTTCCGGCCACGCCTTCGCCGAGCGCGTGCGCGAGGACTTCATGAGCGGAGTGCGCAGCGGCGTCAACGGCACGCCGACCTTCTTCGTGAACGGCGTGCGCCACGATGGCCCCTGGGACGTCGAGAACCTGACCGCAGCGATCGAGCGGGCGCTCGGCGGGCCGCGACCGGCGACCTCGCCGTGACGGTGGCCTGGCTGCTCAACAACCTGCTCGTGCAGCACGCCGCGCTTCACGCCGGGGAGATCACCGTCCTGCGCGGGCTCCAGGGGCTGCAGGGACTGCCGTAAGCGCCGGAGGTGCTTCGGAACGAGCGGGTGGTGCGCCACGGTAAGATCGGCGGGCGTAGCCCGCCGCCGGGTCTGCGCCGACAGCCGAGCCAGCGCACAGTCCGAGAGGAGCACCGCCGAGTGGCCACTCCGCTTCCCCCATCCATACGGGACCGCCCGCGCGGCAACCGCGTCGGCGGCAAGGTCGCGATCGTCACCGGCGCGAACGCCGGCGTCGGCCGCGCGGCCGCCGAGCTGCTCGCCCGCGAGGGCGCCAAGGTGGTGGTCGCCGCCCGTACCGTGGCGACCGGAGAGGAGACGGTCCGGCTGATCGCCGAGGCCGACGGCGAGGCCGTCTTCGTCCGAACCGACGTGAGCCGCGAGGACGACTGCGTCGCACTGGTGGCCGAGACGGTGCGCCGCTTCGGTCGGCTCGACGTGCTGGTCAACAACGCGGCAATCTACCCGCGCTCGACCCTGACCGAGACGACCGTCGCCTTCTGGCGCGAGATCATGGCGACCAACCTGGAGGGGCCGTTCGTGCTGTGCCGCGAGGCCGTGCCGCACATGATCGCCTGCGGGGGCGGCTCGATCGTCAACGTGGGCTCCGGCAACGCCCGCGGCGGCGCGCCGAACCTGACCGCCTACTCGGTCTCGAAGGGTGGCCTCTGGACGCTGACGCGCAACGTGGCCGGCGCCTTCCGCGGGCAGAACGTGCGTGCCAACTACCTGAACCCCGGCTGGAACATCACTGAGACCGAGAAGAAGGTCCAGGCGACGGAAGGGCACGACGAGGCGTGGCTGGCCGCGGCCGCGGCGAGCTCGCCGAACGGGCGCGTGTCCGACCCGTCGGACGCGGCCTACGCGATCCTCTGGCTGGCGTCGGACGAGTCGATATTCGTCAACGGCTCGGTGGTCAACACCGACGGCGGCGGGTCGCTCGGCGGCGGGTTCCGCGTTCGGACGCCGGCGCCGCGCCGGCAAACCTAAGAGGAGGCTCCGACTTGGTCGACACGCAGGCACTCCGGTTCACGGTCGTGGAGGGCTGGGAGCAGCTCCCGGCCGGCACGACCCACCTCGACTGCGTCGGCATCGACGTCGACGGCGAGGACAACGTCTACCTGCTGACCCGCGACGAGAACCAAGTGCTCGTCTACCGCCGTGACGGCTCGTTCGTCCGCGCCTGGGGCAAGGGGATGTTCGAGGGGGGCCGCCCGCACGGGCTGCGCTTCGGCCCGGACGGCAACCTCTACCTGGTCGACGACAACGGCCACTGCGTCTACGTGACCACCCCGGCCGGCGAGCTGATCCGGACGATCGGGACGAAGGGCCAGCCGTCCGACACGGGCTACAGCGGCACGCTCGAGAGCATCAAGGGCGGACCGCCCTTCAACGCGCCGACCAACGTCGCCTTCGGCCCGACCGGCGACCTCTACGTCACCGACGGCTACCGCAACGCCAAGGTCCACCGCTTCTCGCCGACCGGCGAGCTCAAGCAGTCGTTCGGCGGCCCCGGCAACGGTCCCGGACAGTTCAACCTGCCCCACGGCATCGCGATCACCAGGGACCGTCGCGTGCTGGTCGCCGACCGCGAGAACGACCGCATCCAGGTCTTCGACCTCGACGGCAACTTCCAGGCGACCTGGAGCGACGTGCGGCGCCCGACCAACCTCGACGTCGACCCGAGCGGGCGCATCTACGTCTCCGAGCTGTGGCGACCTGTCGGCCAGGACTCCTACGTTCACGGCCCCACGACCGAGGACAAGCCCGGCCGCATCAGCATTTACGACAACGGCGGGAAGCTGCTCGCCCGCTTCGGCGACTCGAGCGAGAAGCGCGCCGAGCCGGGCTACTTCGTCGCACCGCACGACGTCTGCGTCGACTCCCGCGGCGACCTGTACGTCGCCGAAGTCACCAAGACGTTCGGCTGGCCGCGCGGCGTGCCCGAGAGCACGCACAGCTTCCAGAAGCTCGCCCTGACCAGTTAAGCGGCCGTCCTACGCGGGCTGGCCGGCGGCCAGCCCGACGTCGCCGCTGACCAGCAGGTCGAGCCGGCCGGTCGCCGGGTCGAACATCAGCCCGTGTACGGGCACGTCCTTGGGCAGCAGGGGGTTGGCGCGGAGGATCTCGACGACGTGGCGGACGTTGCCCTCCGGGTCGCGGAAGGCGCCGACCCACTCGCCGAGGCTCGGCTGCAGCGCCGCGATTGCCGCGGGCGCGACCCCGCGGTCGAGCATCTGTTGCTCGAGCACGTCCTCGTCCAGCTGGGTCATGCCGCAGTCGCGGTGGCCGACGACGAAGATCTCCTCGCAGCCGAGCGCGTAGACCGCCACGACCAGGCTGCGGATGACCCCGCCGGTCGGGTCGACGATCGTGGCGCCGGCGTTCTTGATCACCTTGGCGTCGCCGCGCCGCAGCCCCAGCGCTGGCTCGAGGAACTCGACCAGCCGGGTGTCCATGCAGGTGAACAGCGCGATCTTCTTGGCCGGCGACTTGCTGAGCGGCCGCTCGCGCTCGGCCACGAAGCGCGCGTTGTGTTCGAGGATCTGGTTGAGCAGGTGGGTCACGTCGCTCCCGATCGTTCGGAGTTTGGTCGAGCCCCGCGGACGGGCTCCGCCGCTTCCGAACATACCACGCCCACTGCGGCACCAGGCCCTGACTGCTCCACCGATCACACCTGGTCGGTGCGGCCTACCTCGGCGTGCCGACCACGGCGAGCACTGACTAGCCGAGGGTCGTCGCCTCGACGGCCAGCACCTCGGGCAGGAAGTCGACCAGGCATCGCCAGGGCTCGCCGTCGAGGCAGGCGAAGACCTGCCCGTTGGTGCTGCCGGCGTACAGGCCGACAGGGTCGCCGGTGTCGACGGCCAGCCCTTGCCGCTTGACCCCGAACCAGGCCTGCGACTGCGGCAGTCCCCGGTCCAGCGCCTGCCACGTGCGCCCGCCGTCGCGCGTCACGTAGGCGGCGGCCCGCCCGCCGGGGTTCACCCGCGACCAGACGCCGGTGCCGTCGAACGGCCACACCCAGGCCGTGTCGACCTCGCGCGGGTGCGCCACGATCGCGAAGCCGATGTCGCCGACCTCCTCGGGTAGGCTTCGGCCGATCCGTACCCAGCGGCCCTGCGCGCGGTCCATGCGGTAGATGCCGCAGTGGTTCTGCTGGTACAGCCGATCCGGGTCGGCCGGGCTCATGACCAGGCAGTGGGGGTCGTGGCCGAAGTCGGCGTCCGGGTCGGCCAGGAAGTCGGCCTCGAGTCCGCGGTTCAGCGGGAGCCAGGTCGTCCCCTGATCGGTCGACTCGAACACGCCACCCATCGAGAGACCGAGCAGCATGTGGCGCTTGTCGCGGCGGTCGACGTTGAGCGAGTGGAGGGTCGGCCCGCCCGGTGGGCCGCCCGGCAGCCCGCCCGACCAGGCCGGGCGCATGGGGTTGTCGTTGAAGCCGGGCACGCCCTCCCAGGTGTCGCCGCCGTCCTCCGAGCGGAAGAGCGCCTGCGGTGACGTGCCGGCGTACCACACGCCCGGCTCGGATGCGTGGCCGGGCTGGAGGCAGAAGACGTAGCTGACCGTCTCGCCGCCGGCGGCCGACCTCGGGAAGGCCGGCGGTCGGCTCGCCTCGGTCCAGGTCGCGCCGAGGTCGTGCGAGCGGAAGACCGTCGGGCCGAGGTGGCCGGTGCGCGCCGACATCAACAAGGTCCGCCCGTCGCGCGGGTCGAGGGCCATGTGGTTGACGATGTTGCCGAGCTGGAACGGACCGTCTAACTGCCAGCTGGCCCTGGCCTGGTCGCTGCGTAGGACGAAGCCGCCCTTGCGGGTCGCGACGAGTAGGGCAACGGTCGGCATCGCGGTACTCCTAGCCGGTCGGTCTCAGGTTGCGCAGGGCGCCCGGGTGCGGGTTGCGCTCCCGCTCCTGGGCGGCCAGCCGGAGGATCCGACTGCGCGGGTCCTCGGCGACGCGCGGTCGCAGGTGGCCGCCGCTCCAGGCGTGGACCGCCTGGAGCGGCGCGGCGACCGTCCGGTAGAGGCGACGGCGGCCGTCGGCGCGGCGCGCGACCAGCCCGGCCTCGTGCAGCACGCTGAGGTGCTGTGACACGGCCGAGAAGGTCACGTCGAACCGGGCGACCAGTTCCTCGACCGGCCGCTCGCGCTCGGCCAGCAGGTCGAGCATCGCGCGGCGGGTCGGGTCGGCGATCGCCTTGTAGACGTCCGCTGCCATACCGGTCAGGTTAGCTCGGCCCCATCGGGGTCATCAGCTGGAAGTAGTTGCCGTCCGGGTCGGCCAGCGTCGCGATCCAGCCGGGGTTGCCGTCCATCTGGTACGGCTCGGCCACCACGGCCGCCCCCGCGCCCTTGATCCGCTCGAACTCAACCTTCACCTCGGTGGTCTGGAAGCCGAGCAGGATTCGGACCGGCTCCTTGGCGGATCCCTTCACGTCCGAGTGGGGGCCAACCACCAGACCCGCCGGCCCGAACTGCCAGCCCGAGTAGCCGCCCTGGGCGAAGTCGGCTGGCCGGTCGAAGACCTTCGCGTAGAAGGCCGCCAGGACGTCCGGCTGCGAGGAACCGATCAGCGCGCCGTTGAAGCTCAACATGTAATGGCCTTCCGTTTTCGGAACTAGTGGGCCGCGGCGGCGCCGGACAGAGCCGGCGACAGCCGCAGCGGCGATCGGACGGTAGTGAAGGCAATCGCGGCGGCGCCCACGCCCACCGCGGTGGCGGCGACGAACATCCAGAAGTAGCTGCCGTACGCGTCGTACAGCAGGCCGCCGAGGGGCGGCCCCAGCGCCATCCCGAGCGTCGAGGCGAGGCCGGCCGCGCCGAGCAACGTGCCCATCAGCCGCGCGCCGAAGTACTCGCGCAGCAACACCGCGTACAGCGGCATCACCCCACCGTAGGCAAGGCCGAATACCGTCGAGACGGCGTAGAACTGGCTCAGGTCGGTCGTGAACATGTAGAAGTTCACGGCCACGGCCTGGAGGGCGAGCCCGCCGACTAGGACGGTCTTCGCGCCGATGCGGTCGGCGACCAGGCCGCAGACGACTTTTCCGCTCAGCGAGGCCAGGCTTGCCGCGCTCAGGATCGTGGCCGCGGCCATCGGCTGCACGCCGTGGTCGATCGCGTGGGCGACCATGTGGAAGATCGGGCCCGAGTGGGTCGCGCAGCAGGCGAAGAACGTGGCCGCGATCGCGAGGAACTGCGGGGTGCGCAGCGCCTGCCCGACGGTGAGCTCGCCACCGCCGCTGGCCGTGACCGTGGCGGTGACCGCCGCCGGTGCCGCGGCCGGCTCGCGCAGCAGCAGCGAGGCTGGCACGACGACGATCCAGACGATCCCGCCGAGCACCAGCATCGCGGTGCGCCAGTCGTAGCTCGTGATCAGCCAGCTTGCGACCGGGCCCATGACCATCACGCCAGCGCTGCTGCCCGCCACGACCAGCGACACCGCCAGGCTGCGGTGCTTGCTGAACCACCGGGTAGTGGTCGCGGTCAGCGGAGTGAAGAAGCTGGCCGCCGCGAAGCCGACGACCACGCCGAATACGACCTGGAACTGGCCGAGGCTGGTGACCCGGCTGGCCAGCACCAGGCCGAGCCCGAGCAGGCTCCCGCCGGCCAGCACGACCGCGCGCGTCCCGAACCGGTCCGAGAGCGACCCCCAGAGGAGCGCGCCCACGCCCATGCAGAGGAAGTTCAGCAGCGCGGCGGTCGAGACCCCGGTCCGCGACCAGCCCATCGCCTCCGCCATCGGCGCCTGGAACACGCCGAGCGACGAGATCGCGCCCATCCCGACGCAGCTCACCAGCAGGCCCACGCCCACGACGACCCAGCCGTAGAAGACCTTCACGAGGCTCCTCCTTCGCCCCAGGAAAGTATTTTAGTAACTACTAAAATGTCAAGGCCAGTCGACTGGCGTGGGCGACGACGCGTGCCGGGGTGCGTCATCATTACGGCCACCGCGCCACAAGGAAAGAACGAACGTGCCGAGCCAGAACAACATCCGCGCGCGCATCGCCGCCGGCGAAGAGGTCGTCGCCCTGCGCGCCGACATCGATTGGAGCAAGGACCAGCTAGCCGCCGCCTGGAAGGACGGCAAGTACGACCTGATCTGGTTGGACGGCCAGCACTCGCCCTACAGCGACCACATGCTGGTCGCCTTCACCGGCGCGGCCGAGCAGCTCGGCATCCCGGTGCAGCTCCGGATCCCGCACACGCGCGACGCCCACAAGGTCGGCCGCTTCTTCGACTTCGGCGTGACCGGCTGCCTGGTGCCCGAGGTGATGGAGCCGACGACGGTGCAGGACGCGCTCGACTTCGCCTACTACGGCCCGACCGGGCGGCGGAGCTGGGGTGGCACCAACCGCCTGGGCCTGCGTAGCGGCTCGGCCCCGACCGCCCGGCGCGACTACGCGGCCTGGTGGAACGAAACGGTCCTGCTCAGCATCCAGATCGAGTCGGTCGAGACGGTGACCAACATCGCCCGCCTGGTCAAGCCGGGCGTCACCCACGTGACCTGGGGGCCGAACGACCTAGAGTTCTCGATCGACATGCACCCCAACTACCCGCTGCGGACCGTCGAGGCGTGCATGAAGAATGTAGCCGAGCAGCTCGAGGGCACCGGCATCCGCATCGCGATGGGCACGGCCACGACCGAGGCCGAGCGGCCGAAGTACCGCGACCTGGGCGTGACGATCTTCCAAGCCGCGCCCTAAGGGGCGGGCTGAGGCCAGCGGCGGCGCACGCTAGGTCGCCGCTGGCAGCACCTCGTCGACCGGGATCGCCCAGTCCGGGAAGGCCAGCGGGGCGAGCGTCTCGCCCCGCCGCGCGGTCTGGATAACCAGGTAGCCCTCGGCTGTCGGCTCGCGGTAGATGCGGACGAGGTCGTCGACGAGGTTGACCAGCCAGGCCTCAGGGATGCCGGCCCGACCGTACATCGGGATCTTCCGCTCGCGGTCGGACGCGAGCGATGAGTCCGCAACCTCGACGACGAGCAGCACGTCGGCGGCGGTCGGCAGCCGACCGTCGTAGCAGGACGGGGGCGGGCGCAGAACCATCACGTCCGGTTCTGGCCTCGCGTACGGTCGAAGATCGAGCGGGTTTTGGACGTCGACCAGTGCGCCGTCTCCGGCCCGGCGCGTGAACCCCCAGTGGCATTTGCGGACGGACTCGGAGTGCGGCACTCCAAGTGGAGCCATCGTTACCAACTCCCCGTCGATGAGCTCGACGCGGTCGTCCTCGGCGAACACGCCGGCGCCGATCATGCGCTCGAACTGATCGACGGTGATGCGCCACTTCGGCAGCAGCTCAGTCGCCATGTAGCACCTCGCCGCGATTCTACCGCGCGTCACTTGTCTGTTACCTAGCGCTCGCTCCTCGACCCGTAACGTGGACGCGAGGCGGTTGCTCGGAGGAGTGAGAAGAGTGCCTGCCCGTGTGACGTCCTTTGTCTCTTCGCTGCCGATCTTCGTCCGTCTCATGACGGTCTCGGCCGTCGTCCTGCTGGTCGTGGCGGCGACGTTGGTCCTGGTGGTCAAGGACCGCGTCGAGCGCGCCATGTACGACGCGGCGCGCGACGACGTCGTCCACGCCAACAGCCTGCTGAGCTACCTGACGACCGAGAAGGGCCAGCCGGCGATCAAGGACGGCAAGCTCGTCTTCGGCGACTGGGTCGCCAACGGCGACAACGCGGTCGTCGACCTGGTCACCGACAAGAGCGGCGCGGTCGCCACCCTGTTCCAGCTCCAGGGTGACAAGCTGGTCCGCGTCGCCACCAGTGTGCGCAAGGCCGACGGGTCGCGCGGTACCGGGACGGTCCTCGAGGGGCCGGCCGCGGCCGCCTTCGCCCGCGGCGAGAGCTACGTCGGGCTCAACCCGATCCTCGACAAGACGTACAGCACCAAGTACGACCTGATCCGCGACGCGAGCGGCAAGCCGATCGGGTACTGGCTGACCGGCATCACGATTCAGTCGATCGACGAAACCGCCAGCGCGATCATCAGCGCGGCGGTCGTGATCGCCGGGCTCGGCCTGCTGGTCGGCCTCGTCCTCGTCTACCTCGTCGTCCGGCCGATCGGCCGCGGCGTCGCGCAGGTGTCGCGCGCCGCCCAAGGCCTCGCGACCGGCGACCTCGACCAGCGGATCGACGTGCGCTCGCACGACGAGATCGGCCGGATGGCCGAGGCAGTCCGGGCGATGATCGCCTACCAGCAGGAGATGGCCGACCTGGCCGGCGCGATTGCCGGCGGCGACCTCTCGGTGGACGTGCGCGTCAAGTCCGAGCGCGACGCGCTGGGCGCCGCGTTCGCCCGGATGACCGAGTCGCTGCGCGAGCTGGTCGGCCAGGTGCAGGGCTCGGCCGCCGGGGTGGCGGCCGCGTCCGAGCAGCTCGGCTCGGCTTTCCAGCACATTGGGATCCTAAGCTTAGAATTCCACGTGGACAAGTTGTCGCG
>JADMIO011837136.1_pt1 | contig 19835 bp, 20 predicted proteins | sample 8958161 | NCBI WGS metagenome assembly JADMIO01 (sample SAMN16585339, study PRJNA669376) | soil metagenome | isolation source: Crop rotation soil | place: USA: Cullars Rotation, Alabama | collected 2011
CGCCTTGATGCCAAGGTCGCGCTGGGCGCGGCGCACCAGCTCTTGATCGGGCAATGTGACCTCCACCCGCGCGAAATTGCAGGCGGGCAGGGGGCCAACCAGGCGAATGGAAAGGCGGCCCTGGCATTCGCTGTCGATGCGCTGAAGCACGGCGGCGACATGCTCTTCTTCCTTGGCATCGACCAAAAGAATGGCCTGCAAGATCACTTCCTTGTCGTGATCTTCAAGAATAATGAGATCGCGAAGGCGGCCTTGCAGCAGCATCAGAATTTGATCGCGCAAGTTGCGGCGCTCGAGCTCGAGTGAAGAACCGGCGGCGGCTTTTGGAAACCGCTCCATCAGTTGCTGCATTACCGAAGTATCCCAGCGCACGCTTAAAGAGAATTGGCGCATATGGCCGTAGCGTTTCATCAGGCCAAGAATATCGCGCTGATGCGTGCTCAAAACTTGGATAACACCGTCTTGCCCCTCGAACACGCTTTCAAACGAGGCGGGGATGATCTTGCTGAGCGGTTTAACAAGCTCGCCCAAGATACGGTGATAATTGAGCAAACGGTGGGCGACGCGGCGGGCGGGATCCTGCCAGGGCCAGGCATGCGGCTCGGGCCCGACAATGGCGTGCAAAAATCCGGAAGAAATCAGCGAAAGATGCGGAAAGCTTTCTTTGTGAGCGGCGAAGGCGGCTTGGCCTGCGTCATCGGTGAAGGCGTAAACCCGCGTTTGCGTCATGCCGAATCGCTCCATCAAGGTGGTGTATCCCTCGTAGCGCCTTTTCGGATTTTTGGGGAGCGAAGATCGCCGCGCGGCGTTTTGTTTTTGTGGATAACCGCGTTTTACGAAAAATGTTGCGGGTCAATATCAACGCCCACGCGTAAACTATGCGGCAGCTTGGTCGAAGCCAGCCAACAGCGGATAAATTCTTGAATTTTTCCGCGCCGCGGCATTTTTACGAGAAAGCGCATGCGGTGCCGCCCGCGCAGCAAGGCAATCGGCGCGGGCGCGGGGCCCAGAACCTCGGCACCTTCTTCGCGCGGGATCATGCTGGCCAATTTTTGCGCCGCTTGCTTGGTTTCAGGCAGCTTGCTGCCCGAAAGCGTGACGATCGCCATACGCGCGAAAGGCGGCATGGCGTATTTTTCCCGCTCTTTTATAAGGGTTTCGACCAAGGTATCGCGGTCGTACTGCGCCAAATTCTGCATCACCGGATGTTTGGACTGCACCGTTTGAATATAGACATGGCCGTGGATATCGACGCGGCCGGAACGACCCGCGACTTGCGCCAAAAGCTGAAACGTATGCTCGGCCGCGCGCAAATCGCCGCCTTGCAGGCCAAGATCGCCATCGATCACGCCCACCAGCGTGAGCCCCGGGAAGTGATAACCCTTCGCCACAATTTGCGTGCCGATCAGAATATCGATCTCGCCCGCGCCCATCGCCGCGATGGTCTGGTGGATTTGCGCGAGGTTCTCTTGCGTGTCGGAAGCGAGCGTGGCGATGCGCGCGTTCGGAAAAAGCCGTTTTGCTTCTTCCGCCAAGCGCTCCACGCCCGGGCCGCAGGCGGCGAGGGTGTCGGCTTTACCGCATTCCGGACAAGCTTGCGGATAAATCTCGGTATAGCCGCAATGATGGCAGCTTAAGCGGCGTTTGCCGCTTTCCCGGTGCTCGACCAGCCAGGCGGCGCATTGCGGGCAGGCGAAACGGTGGCCGCAAGAGCGGCATAAGGTAAGCGGCGCATAGCCGCGGCGGTTGAGGAACAGCAAAGCCTGCTCCCCGCGCGACAAAGTTTCGCGCAACGCATTCTGCAGCGTGGGGCTGATCCACCCGCCGCGCGGCATATTTTGCGTTCGCAAATCGACGAGGTGGATTTTTGGCATCACCGCTTCGCCATGCCGCTCCGGCAAATGCACATGGGCATATTTTTTCGCCCGCATGTTGAGCACGCTTTCCAAAGATGGCGTGGCCGAGCTGAGGATCACCGGAATTTCTTCCATCTTGCCGCGCACCACCGCCATGTCGCGCGCGTGATAGATCACACCGTCTTCTTGTTTATAGGAACCGTCATGCTCTTCATCGACCACGATCAGGCCAAGATCGGCATAAGGAAGAAACAGTGCCGAGCGTGCGCCGATTACGAGCCTGGCTTTACCCTCCGCCACCGCTTTCCAATTATCGCGCCGTGTGGCGGGGGTGATTGGAATGCCAAACCACGGGCGCGAAGCCAAAACGGCGCGCGAGCCGCTCCACCAGCTGCGTGGTGAGCGCGATTTCGGGCAGCATCACCAGGGCTTGCTCGCCTTTGGCCAAAGCCGCCTCGATCGCCTCGCTATAGACCTCGGTTTTGCCCGAGCCGGTCACGCCATCCAGTAGCGTTACGGCAAAGCGGCGCTCATTTACGTCTTTGACTAACTGATCGGCGGCGGATTGCTGGGCCGTGCCCAAAGGATGCTTCTCGGGCGCGGCATGTTTTGGCGCTATCTCATCTTTTTTCCGCGGCTTGCGCGGGGCGAGCACGCTTTGCCCGCCCAGCACCATTGCCAGCACCGCACCGGCGGGCGAGAGCGTGTAATCCGCGACCCATAGCACGAAATCGCGGAGATTTTTTTTCAGCGGCGGGAAATCAAGCACGGCGGAAATGGTTTTCAGCTTGGCGGGATCGATATCCTCGTTCGACGGGCCCATCACCACGCCATAGCCCTGCTTTTTTCCAAGCGGTACCTGCACCAGCGCGCCTTCGGCCACGGTTTGCCCGTCGCCCACCCGATAGGTGAGCGTTTTAGGCAGCGCTTGGTTGATAAGCACCGCCACGCGTTTATTCAAAGGTTTATCGGGGCTGGAAACAGGGGGCATGATGGAGTAGATTTATGGCTCCTTCATCTTAAACAAAGGCCGCGCCCGATGAAATTCTTTGTTGATACCGCCGATGTGAACGAGATCCGCGATTTAGCCGAAACCGGCCTGTTGGACGGCGTCACCACTAACCCATCCTTAGTGGCTAAAAGCGGCGCGAAAGATTTTATCAGCCTGATTCAAGAGATTTGCCGGATCGTTTCCGGCCCAGTCAGCGCCGAAGTCGCCGCGACCGATTACGAGACCATGATCCAAGAAGGCCGGTATTTGGCCACGCTGGCCTCGAACGTCGCGGTAAAGGTGCCACTTACGCCCGCAGGCTTGAAAGTGTGCAAGGCGCTCTCATCCCAGGGCACGATGGTGAATGTCACGCTTTGCTTCTCGGCTGCGCAGGCGATTTTGGCGGCGAAAGCAGGCGCGACCTTCGTTTCACCCTTCGTCGGCCGCCTCGACGATATCGGCGAAGACGGCATGGGCCTGATCCGCGAGATTTGCGAGATTTACCGCGCGCAAAATATCAAAACCGAAGTGCTGGTGGCCTCGGTGCGCCATCCGCGCCATGTGGTGGAAGGCGCCAAGATGGGCGCGCAAGTAGCCACGGTGCCGCCGGCCATTCTGCGCCAGCTTTTCGCGCATCCGCTCACCGACAAGGGCCTGGCGCAATTCGTCGCCGATTGGCAAAAGACCGGGCAGAAGATTTTGCCCGCCGGCGTGCAAGCGCTTAAGACCCGCGCATAAAGAAGAGAGCCGTGGAAAAGAGCGGCGAAGACGAAATTCTCGATTTTCAAGCCGGGCTGGTGAAAAAGCTGCGCGGCGATCTCACCGATTCACGGCAAACGCTCGACGATATCATCAAAGGCAGCCGGATTTATTGGCAGCGGGTGCAGGCGGTGCATCAAGCGGCACTGCTTTTGATGGAAGCGGAAGACCTCAAGCAGGCGATCACCGTTTTGCAAGACGAAGTGGCGCGGCTTTTGGGCATGGACGCCATTCAGCTTTTCATGAATCGCGGCGCGAGCGAAGTGGTGGGCCATGCAGCGCTGCTTTTAAAGCCCATTCCTGTCGCCGTGACGCCGATGCTCGAGCAAAAAGCTTTTGTCTTGCGCGAGGCGGAAAGCGCGGCACTGCTTTTCTCCAGTGGTTCTAGCGGGCCGATCGAAAGCGCGGCGGGTATCCCCTTGAAGCTTGAAGGTCTTGCCGGGCTTTTAGCGCTTGGCAGCCGTAGCGAATCCAATTTCGGTTCTGGGCAGGCGCTCGAGCCTTATGTATTTCTCGGCCAAGTCATCGAACGCATGGCACGCTTATGGCTCGCCGCAAAGAGCTGAACCTAGATTCCGCAAGCGCGGCGCAGGAAGCGCTCGATGCGTATTTGCGCCATTTAAAAGACACGCGTAATGCCTCGGCGCATACCGTGCTCAATTACGGCCAGGATGGCCGCGGGTTTCTGGCGTTTTTAAATAAGCATCTCGGCGCGGATATCACGCTTCAGCATCTCGATACGCTTGAACCGCGCGATGCGCGCGCCTGGCTCGCTGATTTAGCCGCGCGCAACGTGCAAGCCAGCAGCCGCGCCCGGGCGCTTTCCGCCATGCGCGGGTTTTATCAGTGGCTCGCCAAGAATAAGGTCACCCAAAACGCCGTGCTGCAAACGCTGCGCAGCCCGAAGAGGCCGCCGCGGGCGCCACGGCCGTTAAGCTCGGATCAAGTCGATCAGTTGTTGGAAGAGGCCCCAATCGCGGTGGAAGGCTGGAGCGGCTTGCGCGACCGCGCGCTCCTCATGCTGCTTTATGGTGCAGGCTTGCGTTTGGCAGAAGCGCTTGGCCTCACCGGTGAAGACGTGAGCGGCATGATGAGCGGCCAAATCACGGTAACGGGTAAGGGCCGCAAGCAACGCATCGTTCCCGTGCTTGAGCCGGTGCAAGCGGCGCTGCAAGACTACATGAAGGCCTGCCCGCATCCGTTTGAAAAGAAGAAATCTTTGTTCAAGGGCATGCGCGGCGAGGCGCTTAACCCCGCGCTGGCGCAAAAAGCGATGCGGAATCTCCGCCGTCAATTGCAATTCCCCGACAGCGCCACGCCGCATGCGCTGCGGCATTCCTTCGCCAGTCATTTATTGAATAGCGGCGCCGATTTGCGCAGCATTCAGGAATTGCTCGGCCATGCCTCGCTCTCCACCACGCAAGTGTATACCAAGGTCGATGAAACAAGCTTGCTTAAGGTGTATGAGAAGGCGCACCCGCGCGCGAAAAGTGGCTAATCGCCTTTACCCTGCCGCTCCAGAATATTCCAAAGCGTGCAGACGATAAGAAAAATAAAAATGACGACGAGTGCTTCCGCGCCAAAACCATAAATCAAGAAAGCCAGTGTGACCGCGACCACGGAAACAATCTCGATGATGAGATAGCGCTGGCCGAACGGCTTGCCGCAATGGCGGCATTTGCCTTTCAGCTTCCAATACGAATATACCGGCACCAAATCGGGCCAGCCGATTACTTTACGGCAGGAAGGGCAGGAAGAGCCGGGGGTGATCAGCGATTTGCTGCGCGGCAGCCGGTACACCAGCATCGTGATGAAGCTGCCGAGAATGCCACCCAGCACGATGCCGGTGACAAGACGCATGAGAAGGATGAAAAACGGCTCGGTCATGGACCGATTGTGCCGCGATTCCCGGACAATTCAAGCGCTAGCGCAGCGCGGGCGGTGGGCAATACTTATCCAGCCTCTCTTTACGCCACCATGAAAGATTTTGACTTTTCCGGGCGGCCTCGATTTGCTCGCGAGTCATGGAAACGCAATTTCTTCCGAAAGCATCGCCAGCAACAATTTCATTGATCACGGCATGAGCGCCAATGCTGGCGGCAACGGCACACGCAGCGAAGCCTGCTCTATCCCAATTGGTTACCCAGCTCATTTGTTTACTGGGGTGTGCGCGAGGGAACAAAATATTTTGCCGGGCAAGAAGAGGATGGCGTGAACGGCGTAACCTTCATGCCGAGGAATTGCTTTATTCCAGGTCGTAAAGGGGCGCAGGTAATATGCCCAGCCATAGAAACCGCGACAACGCCAATTGCGAAAGCTCTTATGCCTCTCATGGTTAAATCAAGCGCGAGGTCATAGGCGGCGCTTTCCGAGGTGTGAACAATTTTCGTCATTATATTCTCCTTTAATATGTAGGGCCAAGATTAGAAACATCAGAAAGAAAGTAAAAAGGTTTTTCGTTAAAATGCTTCTAGCCTTTGTAACGGCGGATTAAACCCATCTTCATGCCCCAGGCAAGGCTGCGCAGAAACCGCGCGGAATCGTGAAATCCCAGGGCTTTTTGGATCGCGGCGGTGGAGGTTTTGGGATGCTTATGGATAAATTGCAAGATTGCGCCGAATTCATCTTCGCCCAGCAGCATATCGATGCCGAAGATATTCATGCGGTGGCGCGCCACGCGTGAAATATCTTCCTCGCTGCCAATCACCTCGAACGTATCGTTCGCCGCGAGCGTGCCGGAAGGAAAGCCAGCGAACATAGTGGAAGGATCGGGATAAGAGGGATGCACCGCGCTCCAGCCCGCAGGCACGGGGGCCGCTGCGCTGGCTTTCCGCTTAGCCACTTGCTCTTCCCATAAATCTTCATAGGCATTGATGATCACTTTCCAATCGTAGTTTGCGATCACCCGCGCCCGGCCGCTTTGGCCCATGGAAAGGCGCTTGGCTTTATCTTCAATCAGCACGCTGAACGCCGCCGCTGCCGTTTCATGATCCACCGCCACGGCCTGATTGCTGCGGATCAGGTAATCGCCGTAATTGCGCTGGTTGTAGTAATGCGCCGCCACCTGCAACCCCGATCCCGCCGGCACCGAGCAGGTGGGTACCTGAAATCCATCCACCCCGTGGCGCACGCCGTCGCGGTAGCCATCCCAATCGGTGATCACCGCCGGCAAGCCGGCGGCCATCGCCTCAATCGGGGTGAAGCCGAAACTTTCCTGAATATTGTCGACCAAAGACGTGAAAATATCGCCCGCCGCCCACAAGCCATCGGGGAAACGTGGATCGTTATTCATCACGAAATCCACTTTCACCGTCTGGCAGTAATCTTTCGCCATGGCTTTAAATTCAGGTTCCATGGCCTCGGGCTTGAAAAAGCCGAACAGCACGAGCCGCACTTTTTTCTGTGTGCGCTTGGCCGCACTTTCCGCTGCTTGAAACAAAGGCAGGGGATGCGCCTTGGTGGCGTAGCTGAGGCGGCCCACGTAAAGGATCACCACTTCGTCTTCGCCAATGCCCAGCGCTTGGCGCTGCGCCGCGCGCTGCTCGGGCGTGGTGATGCGAACGAAACGCTCGGTGTGAATCCCGAGCGGGATCACCGGCAAATCCACCGGGCAGGTGATCTTGCCGTTGAAGCGATGCTGGTAATATTCGGCTTGAATACTCCACAAGCGCTGCACGGCATCTTTAATCGCGCTGGAAGGGCAGATGATCGCGTCTCCCGCCTGCGTGGGGGAAACCAAAAAGTGGCCGAGCACATCGGCCACCCGCTCGCCCGACATGGTGTGCACGATGGAGCTGAGCGCATAGCCCTTGCCCTCTACCTGCAGCCGCCGCCAGATGGCGTCGTTCATATTCGGATCGGGGCGGAAGAAGAGATCGACATCGCTTAGCGTTTCGCGCGGGGCGGAAGGATTGACCCAGGCACAGCGCGCGAAATCCACGCCGCCCGCCTGCGCGATATTTTTCAGCTCATCGATGCTGTCGTCCGAGCCGGGAAGAAAAAAGAACTGTTCTTGGCGGCTGTAACGGAAAAAGGCTTTGAGAAAATTGACGATCGCGACATCGAGCCCGAAAATCTCGCTGGGCCCGGTGCCGCTTTGCGGCTTCATATAATTGATGAGGGTTTTCATTTGTTTGGTTATAGAGCGGTTTTTAACAATCATAAATGGCTTTTTATTTACTAGATGGGGCGCTAGGGTTGGTTAGATATTCTAGTCACAGAGGCACCCATGATTGTGCGACGTACATTTCTTTTGTCTACCCTTGGTGCCCTTACGGCTGTTGCAGCGCATCAAACATTGCTCGCACAATCCGCACCACCAGCCACTGAACTTGAAGAAGTTGGCGTATGCATCACTCGGGAAATAGATCGAGCACCCACCCAACCCTTCCCCGAGCTTGGAAAGCGCGATCCGCATATCCGTAGAATTGCTGTTTTAACTAACCTTCATTCAGTCAACGTCGAGGGTAAGGTATGCCAAGCAGGTAATTATGAAGTTTGGCTTGCAAATGAAGGTATCAGTCCAGCAAGGCCAAGCTTGCTGAGTCTTGGCAAGAGATACAAAGGTAGCTTCGTGAGATGTGAGGGTCAGAGAGCCGTGCCAACCCCAGAATAAAATCCTAGATTCAAACTACCTGCTTCAGTTTCTTAATCGTATTCGTGGTGCTTTGGCCCTCCACCAACTCGGCGAGCACGACTTTGCCGCCCCAGCCGGTGACGTCTTTGGCGCCGACGACCTCGTCCATTTTATAATCCGCGCCTTTCACCAGCACGCCGGGGCGCAGGGCGCGGATCAGTTCGAGCGGCGTGTCTTCCTCGAACACCACCACCAAATCCACCGGCGCGAGGCCGGCCAGAACCGTGGAGCGAGCCGAGGTGTTCTGCACCGGGCGGCCTTCGCCCTTCAAACGCTTCACGGAAGTATCGGAATTGAGGCCAACCACCAGCCGGTCGCAATTTTTTCGCGCCGCTTGCAGCAAAGCGATATGGCCGGGGTGAAGAAGATCGAAACAGCCATTGGTAAAACCGATGGTGAGTCCTTGGCGGCGCCAGCGTTCCACGCTTTCCAGCGCGCGTGGCAGCGGCATGACCTTTTCGTTGATCTCGCGCGCTTCTGATTGGCGCAAGCTTTTAGCCAATTCATCAAGTGTGACCGTGGCGGTGCCGATCTTGCCGACCACCAGAGATCCCGCTTCATTAGCCAGATGCGCGGCATCGACCATCGAGAAGCCATTGGCGAGCCCGGCGGCAAACGCGGCCACCACGGTGTCGCCCGCGCCGGAAACATCGTAAACCTCGCGCGCCGTAGCTTTGAGATGCACGGGCTCGGCGCTTTTCTGCACCAGGCACACGCCATCGCCGCCTAATTTCGCCAGCACGGCTTTAAGATCAAATTTTTGCAGCAACACTTTTGCGGCGGCGATGCATTGTTCCACCGTTTCCACCGGCATATCGGAGGCTTCCGCCAACTCTTTGCGGTTGGGCGTGATGACATCGGCGCCTTTATAGCGGCTGTAATCGCGGATTTTGGGATCGACGATCACCGGCTTCTTGTGCTGATGCGCCAGATCAATGCAGGCGCGGATCAGCTTGTTCGTGAGCATGCCCTTGGCGTAATCCGACAAAATCACCACCGCGCAGCCGGGTAGGGCCATGTTCAAACGCGCGATGGCTTGGGCTTCCAGCGCGCTATCGATATCTTCCGCGCGCTCATGGTCGCAACGCAGCACCTGCTGCACACCCGCGATATAACGCGCCTTGATGGTGGTCGGCCGCGTGGCGTCGGAAAGCAGATGCGGCGTGATATTTTGCTCGTCCGAAAAATTCTGCGGATCGGGCGCGAACATTTTGGCGATTTCAAACGCGGCGGGATCGGACCCGGTCACCGCGATCAGCTCGGCCTTTTGGTTTAAGCTGATCAGATTGCGCGCCACATTGCCCGCGCCGCCCAGCATCGCACTCTCGCGCTGAAAGCGCAGCACGGGAATAGGGGCTTCGGGCGAAATGCGCTCGACCTGGCCATAGATAAAGCGGTCGAGCATCACATCGCCCACCACCAGCACGGAATGGCTTGCAAGGGTTTCAATGCGCTGGGCGAGGTCGGGCTGGGTCATAGGGTGAAGCTAGCAATACGGATCATGCGTGGCCAGATACTCGCGTACATAGCGGTTAACGCCTTCTTCCAGCGCGGTTAGCGGCTTGTCGTAGCCCGCTTTCAGGAGCTTATCCATCGGCCCCTCGGTGAAATACTGATAATGGCGGCGAATGTTTTCGGGCATATCCACATAGGTGATTTTCGGCTCTTTGCCGAGCGCCTTATAAACCGCCGCCGCCAAATCCGCGAAAGGCCGCGCCGTGCCACTGGCCACATTAAAGAGCCCATTCGCGCGCGGGTTCTGCAAAAACCACAGCATGATAGCCACGCAATCACCCACCCAGACGAAGTCGCGCTTCTGCCCGCCATCGGGATAGGCAGGGTTATGCGATTTGAAGAGGGGGAAAGCCTCATCGCGCGCGGCATACTCATACACCTGCTGCGCGACCGAGCGCTGCCCGTCTTTATGATATTCGTTCGGGCCATAGACGTTGAAAAACTTTAGCCCCACGCATTGCGCGGGCTGCTTGCCGCCCGCGGCCTTGCTTTGCGCAACAAAAATATCGAAATCATTCTTGCTGCGACCGTAGGGATTGAGCGGCTGAAGTTTCTCCAGCGACCCCACGTCTTCCTTATCTTCAAATCCTTGCGTGCCATCGCCATAGGTGGCAGCAGAAGAGGCATAGATCAGCCGCTTGCCGTTCTCGGCGCACCATTCATAAAGATTTTTGGAATAGTCGAAGTTGTATCTGCGCAATTTGGAAAGATCGGTTTCCGTGGTGCTCGAAATCGCGCCCATATGGAAGATCGCTTCCACCTTCGCGCCGTGCTTTTTCAAAAAATCAGGCAATTCTTCGGGCGTAATCACCGCTTCCAGTCTGCGCTTGGCGATATTAGGCTTTTTACGCGCATCGTTCAGCCAATCGCATACCACGAGCGGGCCATGGCCAGCTTTTTCAAGCCCGGCTACAAGATTCGATCCAATAAATCCGGCCCCGCCGGTGATGATGTGCATGGCCTTTCCTATACCGTCATGCCAGCGAAGGCTGGCATCCATCACCAGCCGTTTCCGCTTGGGATTCCGTGCAGAAGATGGATCCCGGCTTTCGCCGGGATGACGGCTACATTAGACAAGAGGGGTTTACCCCGCTAGAAGTAAAAACCATGACAAAACGTGCATTTCTTTTTCCCGGGCAAGGCAGCCAGTCGGCGGGCATGGGCAAGGAGCTTGCCGCGAGCTTCGCTTCGGCGCGGGAGGTATTTCAGGAAGTCGACGAGGCGCTCGGGCAAAAGCTTTCCGCGCTGATGTTTGAAGGGCCCGAGGATCAGCTGCGTCTCACCGCCAATGCCCAGCCCGCGCTGATGGCGGTGAGCATGGCGGTAATGCGCGTGTTGGAAAAAGAGGGTGGCAAGCCGATCACGGCGCTCGCCAATTACGTGGCGGGACATTCGCTGGGCGAATATACCGCGCTTTGCGCCGCGGGAACCTTTTCGCTGGCCGATACGGCGCGGCTTTTGCGCCTGCGCGGCAGCGCGATGCAGGCGGCGGTGCCGGTGGGCGTGGGCGCGATGGCGGCGCTGCTCGGCGCCGATCTTGAAGGCGCCAGCGAAGTGGCGAAAGCCGCCGCGCAAGGCGAGGTCTGCTCTACCGCCAATGATAACGCGCCTGGGCAGGTGGTGATCAGCGGGCATAAAGCCGCCGTGGAACGCGCGCTCGCGCTTGCCGCCGAAAAAGGTTTCAAGCGCTCGGTCATGCTGCAAGTAAGCGCGCCGTTTCATTGCGCACTGATGAAGCCCGCCGCCGAGGCGATGCAAAAAGCGCTCGAGAAAACCCATATGAACGGCCCTGCGGTGCCGCTGATCGCCAATGTGACGGCGGACGAGGCGAATGATCCCGCCACTATCCGCCGCCTCTTGGTCGAACAGGTCACCGGCATGGTGCGCTGGCGCGAAAGCATGCTGAAATTGAAAGAGCTTGGCGTCGATAAGGCGGTGGAAGCCGGTTCCGGCACGGTTTTGGCCGGTTTGATGAAGCGGATCGATAAAGATATCGCGACAGTTTCGATCCACACGCCCACGGATATCGATGCGTTTTTGAAAACTGTTTAGCCGAGAATATAATCTCTACGCTTCCATCGGCCCGCCTTAAAAACGCGCGTTATAGGAATATCATGCGCGCGAGCCGGCATAACACCCTCTTTGCCGAGGCGCGCGAACCGCTCGCCGAATGTCGCAAAGCTGGATTTGTCGATAATCTGGGCGCTAGCAATATGTTCATCCGGACCTGTAATTGTGATAAAAGATCCGCTCTTAGGGATGTCTAGCATAACTGCACCGGATGGTGCGAGAAGCCGTAGCGGGCGTTCGGTTATAAACAATTTTGCAACGGCATCTGATGCTCCTGGGATCGTAATAACCGGTAGGCTTTTTCCGGCGTACCAAGGCGTTGTAGACATAAGCACTCCCATTTGAAATTGCTTAAAAGAATAAGGTGGTTATTATAAAGCCCTCACAAATCTTAATGTCAACCTCAGCAAAGCTTCCCAACATGTTTGACCTTACAGGTAAAAAAGCCCTCGTTACCGGTGCCTCAGGCGGCCTGGGCAGCGCTATCGCCCGCGCGCTTTATGCGCAAGGTGCATCGGTCGCGCTTTCGGGCACTAAAGTGGATGCGCTAGAAAAATTGAAAAGCGAGTTGGGCGACCGTGCTTTCGTCACCCCCGCCAATCTTTCTGATCCCGCCGCGCCGGCGGCGTTGATCACCGAGGCCGAGAAGGCGCTTGGCGGTGGTATCGATATTCTTGTCAACAACGCCGGCCTCACCCGCGATGGGCTTTCCATGCGCATGAAGGATGAAGACTGGCAGGCGGTGATCGACGTCAACCTCACCGCCACCTTCAAGCTTTGCCGCGCCGCGATCAAAGGCATGATGGGCCGCCGCTTCGGCCGCATCATCAATATCTCTTCCGTGGTGGGCGTAACCGGCAATGCCGGGCAAGCTAACTATGCCGCCTCGAAAGCGGGCATGATCGGGTTGTCGAAGTCGCTGGCACAGGAAGTGGCCAGCCGCGGTATCACCATCAATTGCATCGCGCCGGGCTTTATCGTTTCCAATATGACCGATGTTTTACCCGATAGCGTGAAGGAAAAGGTGCTCGGCGCCATCCCAACCGGAAAAATGGGAACCGGAGAGGATATCGCCGCCGGCGTGGTCTATCTTGCCAGCAACGAAGCCGCCTATATCACCGGGCAAACGCTGCATATCAACGGCGGCATGGCGATGATTTAAAATGGCGCATTCTGTGCTATTTTCTTCGCATGGCTAAACCCAAGGAAAAAACCTCGCTCGGCGCGCGCGTCAAACGCTATGCCCGCGTCTCCACCACCGCGGCGGGGATGGCCGCGCGCGTGGCCGGCGAAAAGGTGCTTGGCCTCGATATCGATCACGAGAAATACGCGGCGCAACTGCGCGCCACGCTCGGCGCCTTGAAGGGCCCGATGATGAAGATCGCGCAGATCCTCGCCACCATTCCCGATGCCGTGCCCCCCGAATATACGCGCGAGCTTAGCCAACTGCAGGCCGATGCGCCGCCGATGGGTTGGCTGTTTGTGAAACGCCGCATGGCGGGCGAGTTGGGACCCGATTGGCAGAAAAAATTCAAAAGTTTTGAGCATGAAGCGGCGGCTGCGGCTTCGCTGGGCCAGGTGCACCGCGCCGTGTTGCCCGATGGCCGCGATGTCGCCTGCAAACTGCAATATCCCGACATGATCGCGGCGGTGGAGGGCGATCTAAAGCAGCTTGGCCTCTTCATGGCGCTGTTCGAAGCCTATGACCGCGCGATCGATACCGGAAAAATTCAGGAAGAAATCGGCGCGCGCCTGCGCGAGGAACTGGATTATGAGCTCGAAGCCAAGCACACGGCGCTTTACGCCGACATGTTTAAAAATACGGAAACGGTGCATGTGCCCAGCATCGTGCCCGAGCTTTCCACTAAACGGTTACTCACCATGGATTGGCTGGAAGGCGCGCGCATGGCGCACGTGGCCGAAACGCGCAAGCAAACCGAGCGCAATACCATCGCCATGAATATGTTTCATGCCTGGTACACGCCGTTCTATCATTTCGGCGTGATCCATGGCGATCCGCATCTGGGCAATTATACGGTGCGCAAGGATAATAGCATCAACCTGATGGATTTCGGCTGCGTGCGCGTATTTAGTCCTAAGATGGTGCAAGGCGTGATCGATCTTTATTACTCCATCCTTGAAAACGATCATGAACGTGGGGTGGAAGCCTATAAAGCGTGGGGATTTCACAATCCCAGCAAGGAATTGATCGCGGCGCTGAATATTTGGGCACGTTTCATCTATGCGCCGTTGCTCGAAGACCGCGCCCGGCTGATCGAGGAAACCAATACCGGCCTCTATGGCCGCCAAACCGCGACGCGTATGCATGACGAATTGCGCAAGCTAGGTAAAGTGGCAATCCCACGCGAATTCGTATTTATGGACCGCGCCGCGATCGGCCTCGGCGCCGTCTTTTTGCGTTTGAAGGCCGAAATCAACTGGCACCAGCTGTTCCACGCCATGATCGCCGATTTCGATGTAAAAAAACTGGCCAAAGAGCAAGCTTCCGTATTGAAAAAACAGGGACTAGCGCCTAACTGAGGCGGCGGATGAAAAAGCACAGCACGATCACGGATAAATCCACGATTTGGTTCGAGCGCGGCCTGTCTGCGCCGATCGATCGCGTGTGGGATTGCCTCACTACTGCCGACGGGCTTTCGATGTGGATCGCCGATGGCGATATCGGCAACGTCGGCTCACGCTACCGCTTGCTGCAAGATACCGATCGCGTGCCGCTGCGCATGCCGGGCAGCATCACCGGCGTTGTGAAGCATAAGAATAAGCCGCGCCGCCTTGTCATCACCTGGGCCGGCGCCAAAGACGGCATCGAGATGCCGAAAGAGGAATCTCTCGTCACGTTCGATCTAGGCGAGAAAGAGGGCGATACGCTTCTTTCCATCAAGCACGAGCAGATCACGCCTGGATTCCTCGCCATGGTCGCCGCTGGGTGGGATATGCATGTCACCACGCTCGATGCCGCCCTGCGCGGCGCGCCCTTGCCCGATACGATGGCGCTGTTCAAAGAAATCCTGCCGCTTTATGTAAAAGACGCCGAAGCCAAGGGCGATACCATCGGCGAGGCAGGGAAGGCTATTCTTGCCAGCCTCCCTTCACAAAAGAATTAAAGCCGCCTAGTCTTGCGGCATGCACATTGCCATTCTCAAAGAACGCCGCGCGCATGAAAGCCGCGTCGCCGCCACGCCCGACACGGTGAAGGCGCTGCGCGCGCTGGGCGCGGACGTAAGCGTGGAAAAAGACGCCGGTCTCGCCGCAGGCTTTACAAACGAAGCCTATGAAAAAGCCGGCGCGAAAATCGGCGATGGGGCAGGGGCCGATATCGTTTTAAAAGTCCAGGCGCCGATGCCGGAAGAGCTTGCGGGTTTGAAACCCGGCGCAAAGCTGATCGGCTTGCTGGCGCCGCATAATTCAAAGGACTCTCTCAAAGCCTATGCCGATAAAAAGCTCGACACCTTCAGCCTGGAATTGGTGCCCCGTATCACCCGCGCGCAGGCCATGGACGTGCTTTCCAGCCAGTCCAATCTTTCCGGCTACCGCGCCGTGATCGAGGCTGCGGCCCAATTCCATAAGGCTTTTCCGATGATGATGACGGCGGCGGGCACCATCGCCCCCGCGCGCGTTCTGGTCATGGGCGCTGGCGTGGCGGGCTTGCAGGCAATCGCTACCGCCAAGCGCCTTGGTGCCATCGTTTCCGCGACCGATGTGCGCCTTGCCGCCAAAGAGCAGGTGGAAAGCCTCGGTGCCACGTTTGTCATGGTGCAAGACGAAGAAAGCAAGCAGGCGGAAACCAGCGGTGGCTATGCCAAAGAAATGAGCGATGCCTACAAACAAAAACAAGCCGCGCTGATCGCCGAGACGATCAAGAAACAAGACGTGGTGATTTGCACCGCGCTGATCCCCGGCCGCGCCGCGCCGCGGCTTGTCACCGATGCGATGCTGGCCACCATGAAGCCGGGCTCGGTGGTGATCGATCTTGCGGTGGAGCAGGGCGGTAATTGCGAAGGCGCGGAAGCGGGCAAAACCGTGCTGCGCCACGGTGTGAAGATCGTAGGGCCCATTAACATGCCAAGTATGGTTCCGGCCGATGCTTCCGCCCTTTATGCGCGTAATGTTCTCAACTTCCTGGGGCTTATGCTTGGCAAATCAGGCGAATTGGCCATTGACTGGGAAGACGAGATTATTAAAGCTGTAACTCTCACCCGCGATGGGCAAATCGTGCATCCGCAATTTCGCCCGTCTTAAAAATCAAGGAGAACGCCATGTCGATGATGGAAGAGCCGCCACGGGACGAACGCAGAGGTGTTGTGGTGCAAATGTGGCTCGTCAGCCTCGGCATCGCCGTATTTTGCTGCGCTATTTTCTCGGCACTGGTCGCGTCTTACGTTGGCCATCTTAGCGAAACGCTGAATTCGATCGACACGCGTCTTGCGAATATGGAAACCCGCCCCACGCCGCCGCTCGGCGCCATGGTCGCGCCGCCGCCCGCAGCAGCGCCGGTGGTGGCTCCCGTTGTGGATACGCCCGCGGCTCCCACGCCCGCGCCTTCGCCTGCGGCTGAAACAGCGCCAGCGCCGGTACCCGAAATGGCAGCGCCCACGGTTGCGCCGCCCGGAAGCCCCGCGGCGGAAATCCCTTCGGCTGCACCTGCTGCCACCGGCGCGCCCGAACCAATTACCGCGCCCGCGCCAACCCCCGCGGCAACCACGCCTTAATCCATTTAATAGTAGGCGGTTATGGAAAGCGGATTTTTCATCACCGGCCTCACCGTTTTTACCCTGGCCTGCTTCGTCGGCTATTACGTGGTGTGGCGCGTCACGCCCGCGCTGCATTCGCCGCTCATGGCGGTGACCAACGCCGTGAGCTCGGTGATCATCGTGGGCGGGCTAATCGCGGCGGGCCCGGCGCAGGTTTCGCTTTCCAGCATTCTGGGATTTTTCGCGGTGCTGCTGGCTTCGGTGAATATTTTCGGCGGTTTCGTCGTCACCCGGCGCATGCTCGCGATGTATAAGAAAAAAGGCGCCAAATGAGCGCGCTGATCTCGCTGGCTTATCTGGTTTCCGCCGTGTGCTTTATTTTGGCGCTGCGCGGATTATCTTCGCCGGAAAGCGCGCAAGGCGGCAACCGCTTCGGCATGATCGGCATGGCGATCGCCATCGCGACCACGCTTTTCCTGCTTCCCAATATTTTAGGTGAAGTGTCTTACACGCTGATCGCGGCAGGCATCGTGATCGGCGGCGCCATCGGTACCTTCATTGCTTTGCGCATTCAAATGACCGCGCTGCCGCAGCTGGTGGCCGCTTTTCACTCGCTGATCGGTCTTGCCGCCGTGCTGGTGGGCTGGGCGGCGTATTTATCGCCCGAGGCCTATGGAATCGGCCAAACCGGCGCGATCCACCAGGGTAGCTTGATCGAAATGAGCCTGGGCCTTGCCATCGGCGCGATCACCTTCACCGGCTCCATCATTGCCTTTGCTAAATTGCAGGGGCTGATGCCGGGCAAACCGGTGCGCTTTCCGTTGCAACATGGGCTGAATGCGCTTTTGGGAATTGGCGCGGTGGTGCTGATTGGCTGCTTCGTGATGGAGCAGGGCGAGATGAGCTTGCTTGCGCTCACGATTGTCACTTTGCTACTCGGCATATTGCTCATCATTCCCATCGGCGGCGCGGATATGCCGGTGGTGATCTCGATGCTGAACAGCTATTCGGGATGGGCCGCCTGCGGCATCGGCTTCACGTTGCAAAATCCGCTGCTGATTATCACCGGCGCGCTGGTCGGCGCCTCGGGCGCGATCCTTAGCTATATTATGTGCAAGGGCATGAACCGCTCGATCTTCAATGTGATCTTCGGCGGCTTTGGCACCGAAGCATCGGGAGCGGCGGGTGGCGTAGCGGCATCCGACCGCCCGGTAAAGGCGGGCTCGGCGGAAGACGCCGCCTTTATCATGAAGAACGCTTCCTCGGTGATCATCGTGCCGGGCTATGGCATGGCGGTGGCGCAGGCGCAGCATGCCTTGCGCGAGATGGCCGATTTGCTGAAGCAGGAGGGCGTGAGCGTGCGCTACGCCATTCACCCCGTGGCCGGCCGCATGCCGGGGCATATGAATGTGCTGCTGGCCGAAGCCAACGTGCCGTATGACGACGTGTTCGAGCTCGACACCATCAACCGCGATTTCGGCACCGCCGACGTGGCCTTCGTGATCGGCGCGAATGATGTGACCAACCCCGCCGCACGTACCGATCCCAAATCGCCCATCTACGGCATGCCGATTTTAGACGTGGAGAAAGCCAAAACCGTATTGTTCGTCAAGCGCAGCATGGCCTCGGGCTATGCCGGCGTGGAGAACGAGCTCTTCTTCCGCTCCAACACCATGATGCTGTTCGGCGACGCCAAGAAAATGGTCGAGCAGATTGTGAAGGCCTTAAGCGGTGGGCATTGAGCGCGTAAAACGTGTGCGTCCGAAACTACTTTTAGTTGGCCTGCCAGGAATTTTTCTATCCGTGCTTCTAAAAGGCTTTCCCATCCTACTTGCTCTTGCGATAAGGCAGCAATTTGTGATGGGTTTAACGGCGCACCGCTTATCCTCGGGCAAAATATCGTTATAAACCTTTGCAGCATTAGTGCCGCTAAATCCAGCCTCGACAAGTGCTTCGATAAATTGCGCTGGTGTGATTGTTTCGTTAGGCGGTTGGCGCAAAATGATATGTGACCGACGGAAGTCGTAAGCTATGGTTGCCGTGAATTCGACATGGTGGCTAGCAACGAGAGCAACAAAAGCGGAATGCGAAGGTGTGGTTGGAAATAAGTTTTTCTTGATCGTATTTGCGCTCATGGCTCGGAAGCTAACCGATTCCGCAATGGCACAAACACAAATGTCGAATCATCCATCTATCAATGATTTAGTGGCCATTTTAATATCTGCTTCCTTCAGCAAATTCTCGCCCACTAAAAAGCACGAAATACCCTGATTTTTCAGGTGCCGCACATCGTCGTGGGTTTTGATGCCGCTTTCGGATACCAAAAGCCGCTCCGGCGGCACGAGTGCCGCGAGGCGCTCGCTCACCGCTAAATCGGTATGCAGGGTTTTGAGATCGCGGTTATTGATCCCGATCAAATTCGGGCCAAACGTTTTAAGGGCGAGGGCGCGGTGCATCTCAGCCTCATTATGCACTTCGATCAAAATGCACATGCCGTATTTTCCGGCGAGCTGCGCCAAATCTTGCGCCTGATTGTCTTCAAGGCACGCCATGATCAAGAGCACGCAATCGGCGCCGATCGCCCGGCTCTCCGCGATTTGATAGGGATCGATCATGAAATCCTTGCGCAGCACGGGCAGATGCGTGGCGGCGCGCGCTTGGCGCAAATGCGCGTTTTCGCCTTTGAAATAGGGCTCGTCGGTAAGCACCGAGAGGCAGCTGGCGCCCGCTTCGGCATAGGCAATGGCGATATCGACCGCATCGAAATCCTCAACGATCACGCCTGCGGTGGGGCTGGCTTTCTTGATCTCGGCGATGAGTCCCACGCGGTTATGATCGCGCGCGCTTTTCAGCGCGCCATAAAAATCGCGCACCGGCGGGGCGAGCATGGCCTCGCCCTCGATTTTCTTGAAGGGCTTCTTTTCGATCAGCGCATCGACATGCGCGCGCTTATCGGCGATGATTTGGGTGAGAATGTTGTCGCTCATGCGGTGCTCGTGATGGCTACTAGTTTCTCTAAAACTGCCTTGGCGTGGCCTTGATCGACGCTGGTGGCCGCCAGGGCCAAGCCTTCGCGTAAATCTTCGGCTTTATCAGTGATCACGAAGCCCGCCGCCGCGTTCAGCAGCACGATATCGCGGTAGGGTGTTCTTTCGCCAAACAGAAAACCCTTTAGCTTTGCTGCATTATTGGCGGCATCGCCGCCTTTTAAATCATTGAGGGAGGCAGGAGCCAAGCCCAACTCCTGTGGCGTGATTACGAAATCCTTCACCTGCAACGTGCAAATCTGGGGAAAG
>JADMIO011040749.1_pt1 | contig 19823 bp, 21 predicted proteins | sample 8958161 | NCBI WGS metagenome assembly JADMIO01 (sample SAMN16585339, study PRJNA669376) | soil metagenome | isolation source: Crop rotation soil | place: USA: Cullars Rotation, Alabama | collected 2011
AGGTGAGCCAGTGTGATTACATTTGCGGCCTAACTGTGGCCAGTCCAGTTACGCTGGAGTCACTAGTATTTAGGTGACACTATAGAAGCGGCCGCGACAACTTGTCCACGTGGAATTCTAAGCTTAGGATCCCAATGTGCTGGAAAGCGCGGGCGGGTGCTGGTCTGTCCGGAATGCTACGTGCTCGTGCCTGGCGACCTCACCAACTTCTAGGCCGTTAAGCTTTAAACATCAATATAAAGAGGACGCACGCGGCTACCGCGAAGAACGTCAGCGGACCGTGGGTCGCGCCGTGATAGCCGATCGTGTCGAAGGTCGTGCGAACCGTATGTTGAAGCGTCGCGCCGGCGACTGAAAGCTCCGCAAATCCCTCGCCTCTGAGGACGCCGGCCACGCGCATGCGAACCGTGTCGTCGACCGCCGCCATGCCGCCGACGAGCACACATCCGCCCCCGACGACCATCATCTTTTCGGCTATGCGATTTACCATTAACTCAGTCATCGAATCACCTCGCGACCGCCGGAATGGTCGCCGTGAGCTGGGGGAGCAGCACCGTCTTGAAGGGCAACCGACGTGCCCATCTCGACTGAGGGGCTATTTGATCGTTTAAGTGATAGATTCCACGGTAGTTATCGGGACACCGAAAAATGGGAGGGTGGCCCGCGATGATGGTGCGGTTGCGCTGATTCGGGACACGGAGCGAACCGTTCTGCTGCTAACTGTTTGATTCTCAAGGATGTTACGCAATTTTGCGCAGAATTGAACACGATTGGTGACTATTGGAGCACTCGCATCCCACTTCGTCTGACGCCATCGTCTTCGATCGCGTCTCGTTCGCCTTCGACGATCTCGTCGTCCTGCGCGATGTCAGCTTCACCATCCCGCGCGGCAGCATGCGGATTCTGTTCGGTCCGAGCGGCTCGGGAAAATCGGTCGTCTTGAAGTTGATTCTCGGATTGCTGCGGCCCGACTCCGGTGCGATTACGGTCAACGGCCATCGCATCGATCAAATGAGCGAGAACGATTTGATGGCGGTCCGCGCCGATATCGGCATGCTGTTTCAGGAAACCGCCTTGTTCGATTCGCTGAGCGTGGCCGACAACGTGGGGTACCGGCTCTACGAAGAGGCCGACATGTCGGATGCGGACGTGCGAAAGCGCATCGAGGAAGTCCTCGGGTTCGTCGGCCTCAGCGGGATGATCGATCGCCAGCCGTCAGAGCTTTCCGGTGGTCAGCGCCGGCGGGTCGGAATTGCGCGCGCAATTGCGTCCAGTCCAAATCTGCTGCTCTTCGACGATCCGACATCCGGGCTCGATCCGATTACGGCGATTACGATCGACAACGAGATCGTCAAGCTGCGGGATCTCGAGCACGTCACGTCGATTGTCACAACGCATCAGATTCGCGATGCGTTCTACATCGCATCTCATGAAGCGTCAACGACGACAACCGAACTTCCCATCATCCCACCGCGCGTGTACGACCAGGCGACCCATGCGACCGTCATCATGCTTCACCAGGGAAAGGTGTATTTCGACGGCACGATTGACGAGCTGCGCAAGTCCAATGACGACTACCTGAAGGAATTCCTCTTCATGACGCTCCCTCCGTGGTGAGCGAAAATTCCCACTCCGCAGGAAATTGTTCGCAGGCGGGTCGAAGGCCGGTTGTGTGCCGTACGGATTGCTAAGTATTCCCAGCGAAAATCTCGCTGCAGCGTGGCATGCCGGTTGCCTTTGGCGCCGGCATGACACACACGTTTGCTGACTATCTCTTCCTGACCAGCCTCGCCGCACCCACGGCAGGGATCATCGTTGGCGTGCTCTTTCTGCTCGTTCCTCGAGGAGTGAGACGACGTGCGCACACAACTGAAGCGACCGCACATGGTTAAGCCCCTCTTCGCCATCACCTTCGTGGCGTTGTTAGCGACGCCGGCGATCGCGGCGAGCCAGAACGGTGCGTCGCAGCCGGGGCTCAACAACTACGTTGGCAGCGACACGTGCATCACGTGCCACGACACCGAGGGGAAGAGCCTCGCCAAAACCGAGCATGCCCGCGCGGCGAATCCACGGACGCCGACAGCCAAGCAGGGATGCGAGAGCTGTCACGGTCCGGGCAAGGCTCACGTGGATGGTGACGGCGATGCGACGAAGATCCGTGTGTTTGCGAAGATGGCACCGCGCGACGCCAGTCAGGTCTGTATGAGCTGCCACGATCGCGGTGAGCACGCGTTCTTTCAGGGCAGCATGCACGACTCGCGCAACCTGTCGTGCGTCACCTGTCACAGCGTGCACAATCCGAAATCCGAACAAGCCCAGTTGAAGAAAGTGACGCAGCTCGAATTGTGCGGCGGATGTCATCGCCCGCAGTTGCTGAAGATTCAACGAAATTCTCACATGCCGGTGCGCGAAGGAAAGATGGAATGCACGTCGTGCCATACGCCGCACGGATCGACGAATCTTCGACTTCTCAAGGTCGGCAACTACATCAACGAGTCGTGCGTGAGCTGCCACACCGAAAAGCGCGGGCCGTTTCTGTTCGAGCATCCTCCAGGACGCGAGAGTTGTGTCACGTGCCACGATCCGCACGGCTCGTCGAACGAGCGGCTTCTCGTGGCCAAGCTGCCGATGCTGTGCCAGCGATGCCATATCGGCACGCGCCATCCTTCGACCATCTACGACAAGAACGCGTTGACGAGCGTGCGGCTCGTCGGCCGGAGCTGCGTGCAGTGCCACGAGAACATTCACGGCTCGAATTCGCCATCGGGCAACACCTTCCATCGTTAGAGGCGACCGATGCACAAACTCCTTATTTCGTTGACGCTCTTCGCGGCATTCGCGCCGCTCGCCGAACTGCACGCACAGGAAGCTGTCCTCAACGTCGAACGAATCAAGGCGGGATCGATCGATTTCGGTGCGCGGTTGTACGACGTCACCGGCGACCCGGCGCGCGATCAGCGATATCGCGATTTGCGGCCGGGACCGTCGATGGATCGCGCCTCCTACGTGCGCAACGAACATCTCTGGCTGTTCACGGCGTCGGCCGACCATGTGGGATATCGAGATCAACGGTACTTTGCCAATTACGAAAGAGCCGGCAGGGTAAAGACGTCGTTCGAGTGGAACGAGATTCCGCTATTCAACAGCACCGACACGGAAACGCCGTTGACGGAAGTCTCGACAGGTGTGTTCCGCCTGGACGACTCGGTGCAGGCCAGGATTCAGGGTGGTGCGCCGTTTTCGACGCTCGCGCCGCTCGCGCAGAGGTTCGATTTGCGGTCGCGCCGCGAAATCGCCGCGTTTCATTTCACCTTGACGCCGGCGCGCGACATCGACCTGAAGTTGAACATCACGAGCACCGCACGTAAAGGGGCGCAGCCATGGGGAGTGGGATTCGGGTTCTCCAATGTCGTCGAAGTTCCGGCGCCCCTGGACCATCGGACAACGGATGTGGGAACCGCCATCGAATGGGGCAATAGTCAGGGAATGCTCCGCATCGGCTACGACGGCTCGTGGTTCCGCAATTCCGTCGAATCGCTGACGGTCGACAACCCGATGCGCGTGACGGACACGACGTCGGACACCTCTCAGGGCAGAATGGCCCTCTGGCCGTCCAGCAGTTCGAATTCGGTGAGCACCGCCGGCGCCATCAAGTTCATCGGACGAAGCCGAGCGACGGCGTATGTCTCGGTCGGGAACTGGAAGCAGGATTCGGCGCTCATTCCGTACACGATCAATTCGGCGATTCCTCCCATCCCGCTGGATCGTCCGACGGCCGAGGCCGATGCGCGGATTACGGCGATGAACTACGTCGTCACGTCCAGCCCGGCGCCCAAAGTCAGGCTGAATGCGCGGTTCAAGCGCTACGACTTCGACAATCGCACGCCAGAGTTCCACCTCACGAACTATGTGCGCACCGATCAGGCGGTTGCCGCTTCCCGACTCGGCGTCACGGAGCCGCTCGGATACGTTCGCGACAACTTCGATGCCGACGCGTCTTATTCGTTGCTGCCATTTACGGCTCTGCGGATTGGCTACAGCCGCGAAGACATCGAGCGGACTCATCGCTATCTCGAGAAGACGACCGACAACATTTTGCGAGGAACGGTCGACTTTACCGGTAATTCCTTGGTGACCATCCGCGGCGTGTATGAGCACTCTCGACGAACGGGGACCGGGCTCGATGAAGAAGTGCTCGACGAAATTGGCGAGCAGATCACGCTTCGACAGTTTGATATTTCAGACCGGGATCGCGATCGCGTCTCGGCGATCGTGCAGGTGACACCTGTGCAGCAGCTGGGTTTCACCGCATCGATCGGCGGCGGAAACGATCGACGGCCTGGCGCGGAGTTCGGGCTCACGCACAACACGAACCGTGTCTATGCGTTCAGCGTCGATGCCGTGCCGAGTGACGGCACGTCGTTTGGCGTGAGTTACGGGTTTGAGGACTATAAAACGGTTCAGAACTCACGCCAGGCCAATCCCGGCGATCAGTTTCTCGATCCCACCCGCAACTGGTCTACCGACGGATTCGAACGCGTCCACACAGCGAATGTCAGCGCCGATCTCCTGAAGCTCGCACCGAAGACCGAGGTGCGGCTCGCTTACGATTTGTCGCACTCGAGGGCTCGTTATGCGTACGTCCTCCCGCCCAACACCACCTTGCCGCCTGTCTCACAGCTGTCGCCGCTCTTTCACGAACTGCATCATGCGACCGTCGATGCGCGATATCTGCTGCGGCGCGACCTGGCTCTCGGCGTCATTTACTGGTACGACCGGTATCGAGTGGACGACTTCGCGCTCGACCAGGACATCCTCAACCGCGTCGATATCGCGACCGGTGTGCTGCTGCTCGCCAACGCTTACCGGCCATACCGATCGAATATGGTAACGATTCGGATGACGTATTTTTGGTAATTAGTTGTTGGTTGAGTGAAGCAGACGCTTCATCAGGTGCGTGCCGCGAAAGCGTGAAGATTGCGCGCGTGAAGCGCACAATCGCAGCGTCTGTTAATCTTCAGTCTCCAATCTTCAATCTTCAATGCGTGGATCAGTACTTCCCAACCACCACCGTCTTGCCTTGCTTGTCGAATGAAACAACGGCGAAGGGCTGAGCTTTAATCCCAGCCACTTCCATTCCTGGCGAGCCGACGGGCATGCCGGGTACGGCGATTCCGACAACAGCCGGTTTTTCCGTCAGCATCCGGCGAATTTCCCATGCCGGGACATGGCCTTCGACTACATAGCCATTGACGACCGCCGTGTGACACGACGCGACGCTGTCCGGCACACGATATGCCTTCTTCACTGCGTCGATATCCTCTACATTATTCGTGCGAACGTCAAAGCCGCTCGTGCGCATGTGGTCTACCCATTTCGAGCAGCAGCCGCACGTTGCTGATTTATAGACCTCGACGACGGGCGGAGCAGAGCGTTGACTGGCTAATGCCACTACCGATATCAGGATTGTCAGCGCCGTGGCTGTGATGACTCGATTCATGCCGCGCCTCCTGCCTCATTTCACCACAGAGGCCGCAGAGCACACAGAGAATTCAATTAAAACTCTGTGGTCTCTGTGGTGAGGTTTAGGCGTCGTGCAGCGTCCGAATTTTCAACGCCAGCGCAACGACCACGATCAAAATCAGTCCGAGCGAAACGAACAGGCCCCGACGGCGATATCCCAGCTCGACGAGCGATCTGGCACCGTCGCGGTCAACACCGGCAAGGATTTTTGTTCCATCACCAACGACGGCGTCGAGGGAATCGGGATTGAACGCATGCACCTCCGTTCTCGCCAGCACGAGACGGCTGCGAGCTTCGTTCAGCGCCAGTTCCTGGTTGCCGACCTCCATGCCGGCGTTTTTGACGCGAGCGACGAGCGCGGAGCTCTGCTCGATCCCGTGCGTCAGCCGATCGATCGCTGCGCGCATTTTTGTCGCTCCGACAAATCCTGGATCGTCCTTGTCTTCGTGACACGTCGTGCAGACCGCCGCCTTGTCCACGCCAAGCATCTTGTCTGAGGGCTCGACAACGGCGTGATTGCTGTGACACTCGATGCACGCCTTGTCGAAAATTTGCGCGTGCGCGCTTGTGGCGAACTTCGTCTGAAACATCGTATGGCACGTGCCGCATACGGTTGTCAGCGAACCAACGCCAGGCGGCGCCGCACCATGGTTGCCGTGGCAATCGTTGCACGTGGGCGCTGACATGTCGTTCTGACGGACGAGGGCCGTGTGGTGAACGCTTCGCTCGTAGTCGGCGCGCTCTGGCGAGGAATGGCACCCACCGCAGGTCGCGGCGACATTGGTTGGAAAAGCCGGTGAACGCGCGTCGTTCACTTGGCGAATGCCGTGCGCGTAGTGACAGGTAGCACAGGTGGCCACTTTCGTGTCCCCCGCGGCCAGCCGCTTTCCGTGCGCGCTCGATGCATACTCGGTCGCTTGGTCAACGCGCTGCGTCGGCGCGTATTTGTGCATGAACGCCGCATCGCTGTGGCATCGCGCACATGTCGCAATAATTTGCTGTCCCACTGGCTTGCCACGAAATCCACGGGCTCGATTGTGCGCCGAGCCTTTGTCGAGTGCGCGGAGATCGCCCCCGTGGCAATCGACACACGTGAACTCGCGCTGCTGATGGACATCGCCCTGAAATGATTTTGCGGGCGACGCGAGGGCTGGTTCTGGGAGAGCCCCGTGGCACACGGCGCACTGATTTGCCGTATTTTGCGCAAATGCCGTCGAGCACATCAATGCCGCAACGGCGCCCAGGGCCAAACGAAGAAGGGAATGAGGACGCATGTTCACGACGACAGATACCCGATGATCGTGAATGCCACGAGATACGCCAGCGCTGCGAGACCCGCGATCGAAAACCACGGACTCGGTTCGTCGCGGCTCGCACGCCGATCGAGAAACGGAACGACGACGAGGAGACCCGCGGCGAGACCAAATGCGATGACTCCGAGACGCTCTCCCTCGAAACCAAGTACGTGACTCGGCAGCAGCTTCAAGGTGTGGAACGTCGCCAGGAAATACCACTCAGGTCGAATTCCCGCCGGCACTGCCGCAAATGGATCCGCTTTTCGTCCCAACTCCCATGGATAAAACGCCGCCAACGCCGCCAAGGCGGCGAGCGCGATGTACCACACGAGTACGTCTCGCAGGACGTAGTCGGGGAAAAACGGCATTTGCCGCAGCCGTTCGCCGGCGCGCAGGCGTCTGGCTACTTTTATCGGGACGCTCATTCCTTGCCGCTGCACCAACAAGAGATGCAGTCCCACCAGGATCGTCGTCATCGCCGGGAGGATGGCTACGTGCAACGCATAGAAACGTGAGAGCGTCGCGCCCGTAACGTCGTCGCCGCCGCGAAGAAAGCGGAGTAGACCGTGGCCGATGAACGGGACGGCGCCCGCGATACCCGTACCCACCTTCGTGGCAAAGAACGCGAGCTCGTTCCACGGAAGAAGGTAACCGCTGAACCCGAAGCCCAGCATGAGAAAGAGCAGCAACGCACCGCTCACCCAAGTCAATTCGCGCGGCTTCCGGTACGCCTTGAGGAAAAAGACGCTGAAGAGGTGTGCGAACGCCGCAAGGATGAGCAGGTTGGCCGACCAGCTGTGAATATTTCTGACGAGCCATCCGAATTCGACCTGGGTGACGATGAACTGCACGCTTTCGTAGGCCTCGCTCGCGCTCGGCCGATAGTAGAGCAGCAGCAGAATGCCGCTCGCGACCTGGATCATGAACAGGAAGAGCGTCATTCCGCCCAGGTAGTACCAGATCTTCTGCGCGTGGATCGGGACGCCTTTTTCCTCGATGAAATGGCGGATGCCCGAGAGGTCGAGCCGCTCGTCGAACCAGCCGGTTTTCATGCGCGCGAGACGACGATGTCGTCGCCACGTTGATTGACGGCAAGCCGCTCTAGTGGCCGCGGCGGCGGGCCGGAGACGACGTTGCCGTGAAGGTCGTAGGTGCCGTTGTGGCACGCGCACCAGATCTGCGAGGTGTCCGACTTGTATTGGACCGTGCAGTCCAGGTGCGTGCAGACGGCGCTGAATGCCTGGAGTTCGCCGTCAGGATTTCTCAGCACCAAACCAGGTTTGCTGCCGAATTTGAAGACCAAACCTGAGTTCGGCTTCAGCTGCGATGCTTGTGCGGCGACGACGCTTTGCGTCTGAGGCTCGCCGCTCGCCGGCGGAATCAAATAGCGCCAGACGGGATAGACAACGGCGACGATCGTAGAAAGAAATCCGGTTCCAAGCACTGTGTCGAGGAACCCGCGGCGGTTTGTCGTGACGGGCATCGTCGCTATTTCAGGGTCTGCAGATACGCAATCAGCGCGTCGAGATCCTCTTTCGGCATCGTCGCGAACGATTTCATCGCTGGTTTTCGTTCTGCCTTGGCTTTCTCACGCATCACCTCGGGGTGAACCAGCCACTCCCGCATGTCGGCTGCCGACAGTTTTGTGGCGATGCCGTCGAGGTTGCCTTTGGCGTTTCCTTTTCCCGCCACGGAATGGCAAAGCGAGCACTTGGAATCGGCGAACACCTTCATGCCCCGTTCGACTTGAGCCTGAGCGGGTGCCGCCGATGCCACGACGAGCGCGGCGGCGATCAGCGTCAACAGCACCACGAAGCGATATCTCATCAGGTCCTCCTTAGAATTGCTGCGCCGCCTTCGTTAACAAGACACGTGCCCGACGTGGAACGTGAGGCGCGTTCAAATTTCCTCGGAAAATCGCAGCAGCGAATCCGTGGCCGCAAAATACAACCGCGCAGAATTTCTCGGCGGCGCGGAATATTCCCCATGCTTGCGCGGCGTTCGGCAAAAGCAGCCAAATTTCCTGCTAAAAGAAGGACTCCCAACGGGCACACCGCTTGCTCAATCCGCGGCGGAGGCAATCCAATGAGAATGCGGGCTTTTCTTCACGATCACTATTCCGCGCAGGTCGGAGAGTCGCCGGTGGGCCACGCGCTCAGCGTCATCGCGGGGATCGTATTGATGGTGATCGGGTCGTACCTCGTGTTCGACCTTCCCTTCCTTCCGCTCGGGATTGTCATCGGTCTCTTGGGGTTGTTCGCGGTGGTCGAGGGCGCCATCGCGCATATTCAGGGGCCATTCCGAGTGACCGATGTGTGCGACACGCTCGTCAGCTTCAGCGGCGGCGCAATCGCCATCACATTTGCGATCTCGGTGCTGTTGCTCGTGGCGTTCTTTGGTGCCGGAGCGGTCGCCGCTCTGGTCGATTGGCTGGGCAACTAACGGAGCCGTAATGAATCTCGCCACCAAATATCTTGGTCTGCCGCTGAATCATCCGTTCATGCCCGGCGCTTCGCCGCTTGTGGACAATCTCGACGTCGCTGTTCAACTCGAAGATGCCGGTGCGGCGGCGATTGTGATGCATTCGCTCTTCGAAGAGCAGATCATCCGCCAGCGGTATGGCTACTCGGCGCTGACGCGCGCGCACGGGGATGCGGTTGCCGAAGCGCTCTCGTATTTTCCAGACACGAGCGAATATTCGCTGGGACCCGATCGCTATCTCGACCGCATTCGCCAGCTTAAGAAACGTGTGGCGGTGCCGGTGATCGGGTCGCTCAACGGAACGACGACAGAAGGCTGGCTCGAATACTCGCAGCTCATTGAACAGGCGGGCGCCGACGCGCTCGAGCTGAACTTCTATCACATCGCAACGGATCCTCATGACGATGCCGCCACCGTCGAGCGCCGGCTTCTCGACATCGTCGCGGTGCTTCGGGAGTCGATTCACATTCCTCTGGCGGTGAAGCTTTTGCCGTTCTATTCGTCGCTGCCCAACCTTGCCGCCCGACTGCAGATGCTCGGCGTCGATGGCCTGATCGTTTTCAACCGGGTCTACCAGACCGACATTGATGCCGAAGAGCTGGAGACACCGCCGCGTTTGCAGTTGTCGGATTCGACAGATCTACAACTTCGACTGCAGTGGCTGGCGATTCTGAGCGGGCGATTCCGCGGATCGCTGGCCGCCAGCGGCGGCGTGCACGAGCCGATCGATGCGGTGAAAGCGGTGATGGCCGGCGCCACCGCCGTCCAGATGGTGTCGGCGCTGCTTCGCCATGGACCGAAAGAACTGACACGTATTCGTCTCGGCTTCGAGGAGTGGTGTCACGCACATGAGTACACGTCGATCGATCAGGTTCGTGGAAGCATGAGCCTCGAGAAATGCCCAGATCGATATGCCTTCGAACGCGGCAGCTATCTTCGGACGCTCCAGTCCTGGACTCCTCCTCCCGATTCGGCTCTTCAGCTGAGGTCCACGGCGAGAAAACGATAGTGGTTAATAGTGGTTAGTGGTTGGTTGTTAGTGGTGAGTCGAGAACCAGAACCGAGAACCCAGAACCCGGAACCTTTTATGGCTCCAGGCTCCGGGCGGTTAACCCACGCGCAGTAATCACAACCAACAACCAACAACTATCTCCACGGCACGCCATGTGCTTCGTTGTCGCCGGCAAATTGATATTCATTGAGAATATCGGGTCCGCCGCGAAGGGCGCGCGTGCATTTCGCCGTGAATTTGCTGACTGTTTCGGCCTGACTTGGGATGCACATGAACTCTACGAGCATCTTTCCCCGGCCGCCGCGCTCGTACTGATACACGGTAGTGCACGATTCGCCGCGCATCATCCGGTCGTCGTCATGAGCGAATATCACGGTACCGGAAACGATTTTGCCGGCAATCTGCGTCGGCCGCTGGAGGTAAATCAGCGCCGATTTCTTCGTGCCGACCATCCCATGCGTGGTGGTTATGGCGAGCACCACCACGGCGACAACCATCAGCACGGTTCCGATGAAAAACTTTGTTCGCATAAAGCCTCCTCTGATTTGCCGATTCCACGCGCGCCCCTACCTCTCAGGGACGACGTGCGCTTCGGTCTCACCGGCGAATTGATACTCCACGAGCACGTCGGTCATGTCGTTGAACCTGTTACGCGCACACTTGACGGTGAATTTCTCGATGGGTGGCCGTTCCTCTGGTTTGCACATGAAGGACACGAGCTCTTCGGGCTTGCCGTTCTTTGTGCGGTAGAGCGTCGTGCAGGGTTCTCCACGCGCCATCTTCTCGTCGTCGTGCACGATGAGGGTTTTGCCGAAAACTATTTGCCCGGCGACTTGGGTGGGACGCGCAAAGTACGCAACGCCCTGTTGACGGGTGGCGTTGCGGTCCATGGCAGCGACAACCGTTACGGCGGCGACCGCAAACAAGACCATGATTCCAACGAAGAATTTGCCTTTCATGCCGCACCTCCGTTCAATCGCGCACCATCGCCCGGCGATCGGTTACAGCCGCCGGCACATGTTCGCAGAGTGGATCCGACGCAAATGGGTTGCCCGTCGCCGCGTACGCACGAGCGCGAGAGCCGCCGCAGATCTCACGGAATTCGCAACATCCGCACCGCCCCTCGAACGAATCCGGATTCCTGAGACGCTGGAAGAGCGGCGACTCCCGATAGATCTGCAGCGGGCTTTCGGCGCGCGCGTACCCCGCCGTGAGCGGTAGAAATCCTGACGGCTGCACTTCGCCGGTATGCGAAATAAACATCACGCCGTTGCCGTCGCGAATACCCATTCCGCGCATTGATGGACGGTCCGGCGATACGCCGTTCTTGAATCGACTCAGGGCAATGCGCCGGGAATGCGGCGCCTCGGTGGTCGTGACCATCGGCGGCGACTCATTCCCGAGCTCCATTGCCCACGTCAGCGTCGCCTCTGCATCTGCGGGCGTCAGTTGCGCGAGACGGGCGCCGCGGCCCGTGGCGATGAGAAAAAAGAGACTCCACCGCTCGGCGTCGAGATTACGCACGATTCGGTGAATCGCCGCCAGATCCTCTCGTGTGTGAGCCGTTACCAGCGTGTTGATTTGAAGCGGGATGTGCGCATGCCCGATCCAGCGTGCGATCTCGAGCGTTCGATCGAACGTGCCCGCAACGCCCCGTAATCCATCGTGAAGCGCCGGCGTCGAGCCATCGAGGCTGAGCGACATCGCCGCCACTTTCATCGCACCGAGCGTGGCAATGACATCTTCGGTCACGAGTGGGGTTGCACTTGGTGCGACGAGACAAGGCAATTTCAAATTCGTGGCGTGCGCGACGATGTCGAAGAAGTCCCGGCGTTTCAGCGGATCTCCACCCGTCAGGATGATGTGCGGCTTTCCGCTTGCGGAAAATTCATCAAGGATGCGGAAAATTTCCGCGGTCGACAGTTCACGCGGGTCGGCGCACGGGTTCGCATTTGCGCGGCAATGACTGCAGCAAAGGTCGCAGGCTCGTGTAATTTCCCAATAAACGCGTTTCGGAGCATCGTCGAAACGAAACGCCATAGCGCCGCCTTGTGCAAGCCGAATGCCGCGGTGATACGACCGGAGGTACGCGAATTGCCTCAGATCGCAGCGGAGATTCGTCATGACGACAACATTGAGATTTTGTGCCGCCGCCCTTGCGGTGTTCACGATCGCGTGTACCGGTCTGCCGCCCGTCCGAATGGACGCAACTCCAGGCGACTACGAGCGGCTGGCGGGTAAGTGGCGCGGCGAGTACACGAGCACTGCGCTCGGCCGTCACGGCACGATCGATTTCCAGCTGACGGCTGGGACGAACAAGGCGTCGGGTGCAGTGGTGATGATTCCGCAAGGCTACGCACGCCCGTATCCCGCCTACGGCAACGCCCCATACGAGTACGAGGCGCGCAGCCTCGACAACTCCCACGTCTTGACAATTGCGTTCGTGCGCGCCAACGACGGCAGTGTCAGAGGAATACTCGATCGGTATTGGGATCCCGATCGCAGCTGCTTCGCGTCGAGCGTATTTCGCGGTGTCGTTGAAAAAGAGACCATCGCCGGAACGTTCGTCACCACGTGGGAATGCGGTCAGGGAGAAGCCAGCGGCGAATGGAAGGTGACGCGCCGCCGCTAGTTGAGGTGCACCATGTCTGAAACACGCGATTATCACGCCACGGTGCGATTTACACGCGGGTACGAGTTTGTCGCCCACTTCGATGACGCGGACGGTTTGCCGTCGATCTTTTTCGACGAGCCGCCGCCGCTCGGTGCGGGCCTTGGGCCGAACGCTGCTGCGGTTCTCGGCGCTGCGATTGGCAACTGTCTGTCGGCGAGCCTCGTCTTCTGTTTACGTAAAGCCCGGTTGGATGTGCTCGACCTGACCACGACGGTTGTGACGCATGTGACCCGCAACGACCAGGGCCGTTTCCGCATAAGCGGCATCGACGTCGAAATCACACCGCAACTCACCGGCCCGGACAATGCCCGCTTCGAACGTTGTGAGGCATTGTTTGAAGATTTCTGTACCGTCACCGAAAGTGTCCGCCAGGGAATTCCGGTGAACGTGAAAGTTGAGAACCCGGCGGCTGTAAAGGAACTGTTATGAAGACGATGAAAGCGGTTGTATTTCGAGGAACAGGGCAGATCGGCGTAGAGGAAGTGCCGAAACCGGTGCCTGCTGCCGGCGAAGCCGTGATTCGAATCACGGCGACGACGATTTGCGGAACAGATGTCCACATCGTGCGCGGTGAATATCCGGTGCGTCCGGGTTTAACGCTCGGTCACGAGCCGGTTGGCGTCATCGAGCAGCTTGGTCCAGGGCTCGAAAAAGATTACGCCGTCGGTCAGCGGGTCATCGTCGGTGCGATTACACCATGTGGCCAGTGCTTCTATTGCCTGAACGGAACGCATTCGCAGTGTGGGGGCGCGCTCGGTGGTTGGCGGTTCGGCAACACCATCAACGGCGCCTGGGCTGAATACCTTCTGGTGCCCGATGCGCGCGCGAATCTCGCAGTCATCCCTGAAAACCTCACCGACGAGGAAGTGCTGCTTTGCCCGGACATTTTCTCGACGGGTCTGTCGGGTGCGGAAAGCGGAGGCATCAAAGTCGGCGATGCGGTCGCGGTGTTTGCGCAGGGCCCGATCGGGCTCTGCGCGACGCTCGGTGCGAAATTGAAAGGCGCGTCGCTCATCATCGGCATCGACTCGAATATCAGACGCCTTGATGTGGCACGCCGCTTTGGAGCCAACGTGACGCTCAACGTGAACGATGGTGATCCGATCGCGCAAATCAAGAAACTGACGGGCGGGCGCGGCGTTGACGTCGCTATCGAAGCGCTGGGCCGGCAGGAAACATTCGAGAATGCGCTTCGCTCGATTCGCCCGGGTGGAACGCTCTCGAGCCTCGGCGTCTACTCGGGCAAGCTCGTCGCGCCCTATGAAGCGCTGTATGCCGGACTGGCTGATCAGAAGATCGTCACGACGCTCTGCCCCGGCGGCAAAGAGCGGATGCGACGACTGATGGCGATGATCGAACATCGCCGGGTTGATCTCTCGCCGCTCGTCACCCACCGGTTCGCGTTGGATAACATCGCGGAAGCGTTCGAATTGTTCAGCACTCAGCGTGACGGCGTGTTGAAGGTCGCGCTCTATCCAAAGGCGGTGGATGCGATGAAGAAGGCTGGGGAGATCGAAATCGCCTCCGCGCGATAGAGAACCTGAAACTAGAAGCTAGAAACTAAAAACTAGAAGGTTAAGTAGCGAACTTCAAAACTCACCTTCTAGTTTTTAGTTTTCAGTTTTGACTTTCTGTCTCCGTTCCCCGCCCTCTGTGGTGAATGGCGTCAATGGCTGTGTGCCTGGCGAGATATTAAGTACAAGAATCCCAGCGCGAAGACGATCGGCGGAGCGATCAGCGCGACGAGCATCAAGTAATCGGCAAACGTATCCATGGTGTCCTCCTCTGTTACCGCGTTACGCGTGCGCGGGCGTCGACGATCTGACAGCCTCTTCCGGCGTGCAGCGCCATCACCGGATTGAATTCCAGCTCGCTGAGCTCCGGAATGCCGTCGGCGATATACGCGATCCGCATCAGGAGATCGCGCAGGGTTTCAAGGTCGGCCGGCGGTTGGCCGCGGTATCCCTGCAGCAGCTCGAAGCCGCGGATGTCGCGCAGGAGCTCGTCGGCGTCCCGGTCGGTGAGCGGCGCAATCCGAAACGCTACATCGCGGCAGACCTCGACATTGACTCCGCCCAGTCCGAACGCGACAAGCGGACCGAACAACGGATCCTGCGTCAGCCCTATAAGAGTTTCGATTCCGCCCTTCACCATTGGTTGAATCAAGATCCCTTCGAAGTCGCCTCCGAGACGCTGGCGGCCGATCGTCGTGAGCTCGTTGAAGGCACCCAGAACCGCCGCCTCATCAGCGAGATTCAAGCGCACGCCATCGATGTCGGTTTTGTGCACGGCAAGCGGCGATACGATCTTCGCGACGACGGGAAATCCGAAGACGCGCGACAGACTGGTCGCTTCTTCAGCCGTGTGAGCCATCACTCCGGGACTCAGGGAGATTCCAAAGAAGCCGAGCAGTTGGTGAAGCTCTACCGACGTCAACCAACTATTTCCGCGAGCCTCGACAATCTGCCGACAGAGGTGGCGCGCCTCGCTCAGTTGCGCGGCGTCGTATGACGAATAGGTTCCTGGATCGCGCCGGCGCCATTGGGCATAGCGAGCCGTTTTTCCAAGGGCGCGTGCGGCTTGTTCTGGAAACGGATAGACCGGCAGTGTTTCGTTTCCCGCGCGCAACGGCGCAGACGCCGTCGCCATCGTGCAGACGACCACGGGCTTCTTCGTAAACCCGGCGACGCGAGCGTCGCGCACGCCGGCCTGGATCGACGACAAAATCGCGTCTGTTTGCCGACTGTCGATCGTCGTATAAATCACGAGGAGGGCATCCACGTTGTCTGCGGCAAACACCGCGGCGACGGTGTGGCGATAGCACTCCGCCGTTGCCGATGCGATGAGATCGACCGGGTTGGCGAAGGCCCCGACCGTCGGCGGCACATCGAGGTTCGCAGCGGCACATGCATCGGCCGCCAGAATCCCTGGACCACCCGCATTGCTGACGATGGCCACGCGCCGGCCAGGAGGCAGGGGTTGTGCGTCGAGACATTCAGCGATGTCGAACATCTCGTCGATCGTGTCGGCGCGAATGACGCCCGATTGACGGAACAGCCCTTCGACCGCAACGTCGCTCGCCGCGAGCCCGGCCGTGTGACTCGCTGCTGCTCGTGTGCCCGCGCCACTACGGCCGGCCTTTACGACCACGATGGGTTTCGTATGCGACACACGCCGGGCGATCTGACCGAACCGTCGCGGGTTGCCAAACGATTCCAGATACATGGTGATAACCGACGTCGCGGGATCGTTTTCCGCGTACTGCAGAACGTCGTTGCCCGACACATCGACCTTGTTGCCGAGACTCGCAAACCACGACAGGCCGACCTGGCGCGAGCCCGCAAGATTCAGAATTGCGAGCCCCAAGCCTCCGCTTTGCGACGCGAGCGCAATACGGCCCGATGGAGGCAACTGCTGTGCGAACGTTGCGTTCAGCCGGTGGGCCGTGTTGAAGAGGCCCATGCAGTTGGGACCGAGCATGCGCATGCCGAGCGATCGCACTTGCTCGGCCAGCTGAGTTTGACGTGTTCGTCCGTCCGGTCCCGATTCGGCGAATCCAGCGGAAATGACGACGACGGCCTTGACGCCGGCTGTGGCGCAGTCATCGACAACCGTAGAAACGTGTTCGGCCGGAACGGCAATGACGGCGAGGTCGACACCTGAGGGAAGGTCGTGTGCCGACGAGAAGCATCGAACGCCCCGCAACTCCGACACCGCTGGATTCACCGGATATACGGAACCCTCAAAGCCGGAATCGATCAACGCATCGAACACGCGGCGGCCGAGATTCGTCTCGTCGCGCGACGCGCCGATAACCGCGACGGCGCGCGGTTCGAGCATCGGCCGCAATGACGCAATCGTCGCCAGCCGATCGCGCTCATCGATGGCGCGCACGTGTGTTTCCGTCTTCGAGAGCGAGAGGTAGAGGTCGACGCATCCCTGATCGGTCGTCGAACGGACTTCGAACCCCGAATCGCGAAAGACGTCGAGCATCTCTTGGTTTTCGCCGAGGACACTGGCTTCGAACTCGCGAAATCCGTTGTTGACGGCGGTAAACGCGAGTCGATCGAGCAGAGCAGTCGCAATACCCTTTCCATGAAAGCCATCGTCGACGGCAAATGCGGCCTCTGCCGTGTCTTCCGAGACGGCGAAGTACGAGCCGATCCCGACGATACGCGGTACCCCGCCGGTTTGTCTGCAGACCACGAGCGTGAGCGCACGGCGGAGATCCGAGTTGTCACAGAGGCGGTCGATCAGATCTTCGGTTGGATGGGTCGCGGCGAGAAACCGGCGCCGGAGTGATTCGCGCGATAAACGATCGAAAAACTGATGGACCGCACCGCGGTCGTCCGGGGTTGCGGGCCGCACACCGGCGGTTGAGCCGTCACGCAAGATCAGTCGATCGGTAGCGCCGTGGCCGGCGTGCGGAACGAGAGCCGGGACGTGAATCATCACGCCCGCCCGGTACGAGCGACGACTTCCAGCGCGTCTGGATGCACGAATTCGTGCTCGGGCCGCCGCACGGTCAGCACTGGGCACGGGGCCATCCGAACGATGCGCTCGGCCACACTGCCCATGAAGAAATGGGCCACCGGGCCGCGTCCGTGCGTGCCGGCAATAATCAGATCGATGCCGTGCGCGGTTGCGTACGCGGCAACTTCGTCGGCAGGTGTTCGGCCACTCCGCACAACGGCAATGGCTCCGAGCTCGCGACGGTCGTCTTCACCGACGAACGCCTCGAGGCGGCGCGTGCCATCTGCATCGATGGTGGCCTGGGCTTCGACCAGGTTGACGCCAATCGATTCGGGACCGGAGTGCATGAGCGCATTCGGCGTGACGTGCAGCACATGGAGGCGTGCGTTAAACGTGCGCGCCATCGATCGTCCGTATGCTAGTGCACTCTCGCACGCCGGTCCGAAGTCTGTGGCCACGAGGATGGAACCGATGTTGTTGAGGCGCCGCAGATCGGGCTGCACGAAGTCGTGCTCCGGGTTTTTCACCGTCAGCACGGGGCAGGGGGCAGTCCGGACAACTTTGTCCGCAACTTTTCCAACGAGGAGCCGGCTGAGAAACCCGCGTCCGTGCGCTCCCATCACAATCAGATCGGCGGCGATATCGTTTGCGTAGGTCACGATTTCCTGCGCAGGATAGCCCGCACGGACCTCGGTAATCGTGCGGGGCTCCTGCCAGTCTTCCTGGTTGAGGTACACCATCATTCGGATCTCCGCCGTGTCCAACAGGTCGGCCATCACCGACGAGATTTCATTGGTGAAACCGTCGGCACTGGCCACCATCCATCCCTCATCCACGACGTGCATTACGTGGAGGCGGGCTCCGAATGTTCGCGCGAGCACTCGGGCATACATGAGAGCCGAATCTGACGTATCGCTGAAGTCCAGAGGAACGAGAATGTTTTGCATCTGAATCATGGAATCTTCTCCATGTCGGTTTCAGCACGGCGCATGCCATCGACGACGCGTCGATATCGCAGGAATTCAATTGCCCAGTGCCAAAGTGGCACCCGAATCGTGCGGACAATTCGGCAGCCGCGCGGAATCTTTCCCAGCAACCCACTGTCTGGACGAACGTGCCTGGACTTTTCGCGTCAATTCGCTTCCTCGCGATCGGCACGCAGTGTGCGACGGGGCAATGCATGACGCTCATGCCATCGTCGCTGCGAAACTGGGGCGCGACGCGAAGGGAAATCGACGCGGCCATGACCGGTGACGAAAAGGTGTCGAATCCCAACTACATGGTGACGATGGCCATCGAGATTGATGCCGGTGCGCAGGACATCTGGCCCTGGCTCGTGCAGATGGGATACCACCGCGGCGGTTTGTACAGTTACGACTGGCTCGACCGGCTGTTCGGATATCTCGACGAGCCGAGCGCCGAGCGTTTGCTGCCGGAGCATCAGGAACTGAAAGTCGGCGATGTCATACCGATTGGCCGTGGAGCCGCATTTCCTGTCACGGCGGTCAAGCCGCTGCGGTACCTCGTGATGAGCGGCCGGGAACGGGAATTCCAGTGGAGCTGGGAGCTCGCCATCGTTCGGAACAACGGCGGCCGCGCGAGATTGATCTCGAGAAATCGCGCGCGCACGGCCACGACACTCGGCGCACGGTTGTTCATGCTCGCGCTCGATGTCGCCGCCTTTCTGATGACCCGGCGCATGCTGATTGGAGTAAAACGCCGCGCTGAGGCCCTCGCTCGAGCCCGGCAGGAACGCGAGAGAACCTGGGATCGACTCGCCAGTTAATCGAGGAGCGGCACATGCGCGGGCTCGTCAAGCGGCATCCGGTCGCGTCATTTTATGTGCTCGCATATTTGTTCTCGTGGACCATCGCCGCGCCGCTCGTCCTTCAGGCGCAGGGATTCATTCAGCCTCGGTTTCCATACTGGTGGCACTACCTCACGCTCTTCGGTCCGGCATTGGCGGCCTTGACGATCTCTGGCCGATGGAGAGTCGGATCTACCGCCCCGATCTGGTTGGTGCTTGCCGCGGCAAGTCCAGTGGCATTTTTTGCCGTCGGGCAATTCGCAGCCGTTGTCGCCGGCTATCCTTACGCGCAGTGGCACGATTTGGAACGAGTCAACTTTCTTCCGGCGCTCGGATTGGGGAGCTGGGTTTTCTGGCTGCTCACAAGTGCCGGAGAAGAGCTGGGATGGCGGGGATATGCACTGCCACAACTGCAGAAGACGAATTCCGCACTACGGAGCAGCATCCTGTTGGGATGTGCATGGGCCGGTTGGCATCTGCCGGCGTTTTTCTACCTGCCCAGCTACAGTGCAATGGGTGTCGCTATTCTCCCGGGCTTCCTCCTCGGGATTCTCAGCG
>JADMIO010647532.1_pt1 | contig 19817 bp, 14 predicted proteins | sample 8958161 | NCBI WGS metagenome assembly JADMIO01 (sample SAMN16585339, study PRJNA669376) | soil metagenome | isolation source: Crop rotation soil | place: USA: Cullars Rotation, Alabama | collected 2011
GCCATCCGCGCGACCCGCCTCCGGCGCGCGGCCGGAACCACCCCGGCGACCGTCCCGTTCCCCGGCCGCCTCTAGCCGGCCCGCTCCACCGGCAGGCGCGCCCGCGTGAACAGGGCCGCTTCAGCCGGCCCGCTCCACGGGCAGGCGCGCCCGCGTGAACAGGGCCGCGCCCAGCATCGCCACCGCCGGGACCACCACGAGCGACACCAGGACGTTCGACCACGGGACGACGTACGGCATGGGTGTCTCGAACGATGGCCAGGTGGAGGCCAGCGCCCGGTTCTGCCCGGTGATCACCGCGGCCGCCGCGCCGAGGCCGGCCAGCAGGCCGAGCAGCGAGCCCAGGCCGGCCACGATCCCGGTGCGGCTCAGCGACAGCATCCGGCGCACGCCCGGCGAGGCGCCCACCGCGGCGAGCGTCGTCAGGTCGGCCCGGCCCTCGGCCGCGGCCAGGCCGGTGGCGATCCCCGCGGCGCCGATCGTCACGATGCCGGCGACGATCGCGAGCACCACCAGGAACGGCTCCTGCTCCGGCGTCGGCGGCCGCTGCGTGGTGATCTGCCAACTGCCGTCGACCTTGGCGGCGGCGGCCAGGAACGCGTCCTCCTCGGCCTGGGTGGGCCGGTGGTCGGTGACGCCGATGTAGCCGGCCGGCCGGCTGGTGAGTCCCAGCCTGGCGATGCCCTCGGGCGAGATGACGACGACCGGCGAGTCGGTCGGCGGCAGCACGAGTGCCGGCAGTTCCACCTTCCGGACGTCGCTCTCCTGGCCGCTGATGCCGATGGTCGTGTGGCCGTCGCTGACGGCGAACCGGTCGGCGACGAGCACGCCGCCCGCCCGCAGCATGGCGGTGGCCGCGTCGAGCGTCGCCGCGTCGAGGTGGACGAGCGTGCCGAGATCCTTCGGGTCGATCACGACGTCGTTGAACGACGGCCCGTACGACTCGCGCAGCGTCGTATCGCAGCGCGGGTCCTTGCGGGCGGCCCGCTGCTTCTCCCGGCTCAGGTCACCATGGTTGGTGTACGGGCAGTTCTGGGCGGCGGGCCGCTCGGTGACGAGGTAGCAGATGGACTCCCCGGCGCAGACCGGATGCCCGATCTGCACCGTGGTGGTGACCGGCATCGTGGCCGTCATCGCGGCCGCGAGCGCGGGGAACGCGGCGGCCGGCGGTGGTGGCGGCGGCTCCTCGCCGCGGCCGGACGGCCATGTGTTCGCCTCCGCGGTCACCCAGCCGGCCGGCACGACCATCGGCCGGTCCGATCGGGTGTAGCGGCCGGTGCCGCTGGCGATCGTCACCCCGGCCAGCGTGCTGACCGCGACCGCCGCGAGCACGGCGCTGATCGCGGGTGCGGCCGCGGCCCGGTTGCGCCCGACGTCGCGCAGCGCGATCCGGGCCGACAACGGGAACCGGCCGCCGAGCCGCGCGACGAGCCCGACCAGCGCCGGCGTGCACAGCACCAGGCCGATCTCGCCGACCACCATGCCGGCCATCGAGACCGTGTCGTCGGCCCGCGCCGCACCGAACGCCGTGGCCGCGATCCCGATCACGAGCGTCACCAGGCCCAGCGCCGCCCAGCGGCGGCGCAACCGGGTGACGGCGTACAGGCCGCGCAGCGCGGCGACCACGGGTTGGCGGGCGGCCGTCCACGCCGGCACGATCGCCGCGAGCACCCCGGAGCCGATCGCGAGCAGTACGAGGCCGGCCAGCGCCGACGGGAACACGCGGAACGCGCCGGGCGTCTGGTTCATGACGGTGTCGTCGAGCAGGGGCCGTGCGACGTACGCCACGCCGATCCCCAGCACCACGCCCAGCGCGGCGGCGAACGTACCCAGCACGACTCCGTCGGCCAGCACGATCCGGCGAAGGTGGGCGGGGCTGCCGCCGGCAGCCGCGACGAGCGCCAGTTCCCGCCGCCGGCGCCGGGCACCGACCGCGAACGCCGGCGCCGCGAGCAGCACCACCTCCAGGACCAGCGCACCGGCGAAGATCGTGGCGATCCGGAACGCCTCCCCGTTGTTCTCGTCCGGCGGTGGCATCGTGGCCGGGTCGTACGGTGGCGGGTCGATCATGACCGTGCGCGAGTACCCCACCGCGCCGCGCTTGTTCAACGCCACGACGTCGGGCCAGGTCATCGGCGCCGGCGTGTCGGCGAGCCAGTCGCTGAACCGCTCGTTCGCCGGGATTGGTGCCGCGTCGGGCCGGAAGATCACCCGCTCCCCGCGCAGGTCCATCGGGTCCTCGACCAGCCCGACGACCTTCCACGTGCGGGTACCGTCGGGGTTCGAGATCGTGCCGCCGGCGCCCAGGCGCTTGCGGGCCTCCTTCGTCAGCACCACCTCGTCGGCGTTCGCGGGTGCCCGTCCGGAGAGCTGCCGCAGCATGCCCTTGGCCAGCGGATCCGTGTAGTCGAGCTCCCAGACGGGCAACCGGCCGCGGCCGGACCTCGTGCGGAACGCGGTGACGCCGTTGGTCACCGGGATGATCCGGCTGCCGGCGGGCAGCACCGATCGCGCGACGTCGGCCGTCAGCGGGATCAGTCCACCCGTGTCGATCTGCACGCCGGTGCCGGCCGGTTCCTGCTTGACCGGCCCGTCGTACATGTCGGTGAGCTTGATGTCGGCGGCACCCATGCCGCGCTCGACCTTCTCGGCCGGAGTGAGAGCGAAGGTGGCGTAGGTGACCGCGAAGAACGTGAACGCCAGCACCGGCAGCCCGATCAGCGCGAGCACCAGCGCGCTGCGGCCCTTCGACCGCCGGGCCTCCCGCCGGGCGATCCGCAGCGCGACCAGCCAGGCCCTCACCGCGGCGCTCCGGAGAGGAGCTGGTCGGCCTCGCCGATCGGCCCGCTGGTGTCGACGATCACGCCGTCCCTGAGGAAGACCACGTGGTCGGCCCAGGCCGCGTGCCGTGCCTCGTGGGTGACCAGGATCGCGGCGGCACCGGCGTCGACGCGGGCGCGCAGCACCCGCAGCACCGCCTCGCCGGTCTCCGAGTCGAGGGCGCCGGTGGGCTCGTCGGCGAGCACGAGACGGCGCTCGCCGACCAGGGCGCGGGCGATCGCCACCCGCTGCTGCTGGCCGCCGGACAGCTGCTCCGGGAACCGCTTCGCCAGGTCGCCGAGGCCGAGATCGGCCAGCGCCGCGAGGGCGAGGCGGCGGGCGGCGCGGATCGACCTGCCGTCGAGCTCGAGCGGCAGCGCCACGTTCTCCACCGCGGTGAGGCTGGGCAACAGGTTCAGCTCCTGGAAGACGTAGCCGACCCGGCGCCGGCGTACCGCCGCGAGCCTGCGCCGGGACAGCGTGCCGAGCACCTGCCCCTCCACCGCGACCTCGCCCCGGGTCGGCGCGTCGAGGCCGCCGCACAGGTTGAGCAGGGTCGACTTGCCCGAACCGGACGGGCCCATGACCGCCACGAGTTCGCCGGCGCCGACGGAGATCGAGACCCCGCGCAGGGCGTGCACGGCCGTCTCGCCGGATCCGTGGACGCGGTGCACGTCACGCAGTTCGAGGATGGTCATCGCGCCCGCTCCTTCGAGGGTTCGGCGGTCGTTTCGACGGCAGCCGGTGGGGCCGGCGCGTGCCGGACGACCGTGACCTCGCAGTGGTCGAGCCATCGCACCTCGGCCTCCGCTTGGAAGATCATCGCGTCGAGCACCAGCAGCCAGGACAGGTCGGCCGGCGTCGCCGTGCGGGCCTTGAGCCGCGTGTACTCCTGCAACGCGCGCATGGTGGCGGTCCGCTGGGCCTGGATGACGCGCGGCACGTCGACACCCGCCGTGGTGAGGGCGAGCGCGAGCTTGATCGCGAGTTCGTCGCGGGGACGCTCGCCGCGCTGCACCGGCGTGGTGAACCACGCGTCGAGGTCGGCCCGGCCGGCCTCGGTGATCGAGTACGGCCGTTGCCCGTTCTCGCTTTCCGGCAGGCCCACCGCCAGGCCGTCGCGCTCGAGCCGGGCCAGGGTCGTGTACACCTGCCCGATGTTGAGCGGCCACGTGCCGCCGGTGGTCTCCTCGAACGCGACGCGCAACTGGTAGCCGTACATCGGCCCCCGGCGCAGCAGGGCCAGCAACCCGTACCTGATCGACATGGATACCGAGTATGCATACTCCGTATGCCCATGACAAGAAAAAATCCCGGACGCCGGCGGCGTCCGGGATCGCTGTTTCCGTTATGGCAGGGTGAGGATCTCCACGCCATCATCGGTGACGAGGACCGTGTGCTCGAACTGCGCCGTCCACTTCCGGTCCTTCGTGACGACGGTCCAGCCGTCTTTCCACATCTCGTACCGGTGGGTGCCGAGCGTGATCATCGGCTCGATCGTGAACGTCATGCCCGGTTCCATGATCGTGGTGAGGTCGGGCTTGTCGTAGTGCGGCACGTAGAGGCCGGAGTGGAACGTCTCGCCGATGCCGTGGCCGGTGAAGTCGCGCACCACGCCGTAACCGAACCGGCGGGCGTACGCCTCGATCACCCGGCCGACGGCGTTCAGCGGCCGCCCGGGCGACACGGCGCGGATGCCGCGCATCATCGCCTCGTGGGTCCGCTCCACGAGGAGCCGGTTCTCCTCCGTGACGTTGCCGACGCAGAACGTGGCGTCGGTGTCGCCGTGCACCCCGTGGATGTACGCGGTGACGTCGACGTTGATGATGTCGCCGTCCTCGATCACCGTCGTGTCGGGGATGCCATGGCAGATGATCTCGTTCAGCGACGTGCAGCACGACTTCGGGAAGCCCTTGTACCCGAGCGTCGACGGGTAGGCGCCGTGATCGCACAGGAACTCGTGGACGACCGCGTCGACCTCGTCGGTGGTGACGCCGGGCTGGCAGTGCTCGCCGGCGAGCTGGGTGGCCTGCGCGGCGAGCCGGCCGGCGATGCGCATCTTCTCGATGATCTCCGGCGTCTGCACGTCGGAGCCGCGGTGCTTCTTGGGACCCGGCCTGCCGACGTACTCGGGGCGGGCGATGTTCGCCGGAACCTCCCGCCACGGGGACAGCGTGCCGGGCCGGAGTGGGGCGCGGGTCTGCATGAGGTCGAGCCTAGCCGGTGGGCGGTACCGGTCAGGCGGCCTCCACCAGGGCACGGAACGGTCGGGGGTCGCCGGCCATCTCCGGGTGCCACTGCACGCCGAGGACGAACCGGCGGCCGGGGTCCTCCACAGCCTCGATCACGCCGTCGTCGGCCCGGCCGGTGACGGTGAGCTTGCCCGGGTCGCTGACCGCCTGGTGGTGGTACGAGTTGACCTCGGCCGCCGCGCCGAACACGGTGGCGGCGATGCTGCCCGGCGCGAACGTGGCCTGGTGGCTGCCGTACACGCCGGGCGCCGGCGCGTGTTTGCTCGCCCCGCCCAGTACGTCGGGGAGGTGCTGGTGCAGGCGCCCGTCGTAGGCCACCGCGAGCAGTTCCATCCCGCGGCACACCCCGAGCACCGGCAGATCCGCGTCGAGCGCCGCGCCCAGCACAGCCGCCTCACCCGCGTCGCGGTCGGGCCGGGTCACGGTGAGTTCGTGCGGCTCGGCCCCGTACCGCGACGGCTCGATGTCGGCCCCGCCGGCGAGCACCAGCCCGTCGAGCCGGCGCACCAGGTCGGCGGCGCCGGCGCTATCGGGCGGCAGCACCACGGCGCGGCCGCCGGCTTCGGTCACCATGAGCACATAAGCCTCCGGGACGAGCACCGCGCGCATCTCCCACACGCCCCACGCCGCGGGTTCGACGTACGCGGTGATCCCGATCAACGGCCTCATAACGGCGTGACGTAGGCGCCGGTGATGCCACCGTCGACCACGAACGTGTTGGCGGTCATGAAGCTGGAGTCGTCGCTGGCGAGGAACGCCACCGCCGCGGCGATCTCGGCCGGGTCGCCGAACCGGCCCATCGGCACGTGCACCAGCCGCCGCGCGGCGCGCTCCGGGTCCTTGGCGAACAGCTCCATCAGCATCGGCGTGGCGATCGGCCCGGGGCACAACGCGTTGACCCGGATGCCTTCCCGCGCGAACTGCACGCCGAGCTCCCGGGTCATCGACAGCACGGCGCCCTTGCTGGCGGTGTAGGCGATCTGCGACGTGGCCGCGCCGAGCAGCGCCACGAAGCTCGCGGTGTTGATGATCGAGCCCTTGCCCTGCCGCCGCATGTGCGGCAGCACGTACCTGCAGCAGTAGTAGACGCTCGTCGCGTTCACCGACATCACGCGTTCCCACGCCTCGATGCCGGTGTCGAGGATCGAGTCGTCCTCCGGCGGCGAGATTCCGGCGTTGTTGAACGCGATGTCGACCCGGCCGTGCCGCTCGGCCACCCCGTCGAACAGGTCGCGCACCTGCTCCTCGTCGGCCACGTCGACCGTCACCGGCTCGCCGCCCACCTCCTCGGCGGCGGCCTTCGCGGCCTGGTGGCTCAGGTCGGCGGCGATCACGACGGCGCCCTCCGCCGCGAACCGCCGCGCCGTCGCCAGCCCGATGCCGCTGCCGGCGCCGGTGATCACGGCGACGCGTCCTTCCAACCGGTTCATGGTTCTCCTACTCGCTGCTGAAGAAGATGTTCTTGACCTCGGTGAAGGCCGCCACCGCGTCCGGACCGAGCTCGCGGCCGAGGCCGCTCTGCTTGACGCCGCCGAACGGCGTCCAGTACCGCACGCTGGAGTTCGAGTTGACGCTCAGGTTGCCGGTCTCCACCCCCCGCGAGACGCGGATCGCCCGGCCCAGGTCGCCGGTCCAGATCGAGCCGCTGAGACCGTACTCGGTGTCGTTGGCGAGCTCGACCGCCTGCGCCTCGTCGTCGAACGGCAGCACCGACACCACCGGGCCGAAGATCTCCTCGCGCCAGTGCCGTTCGTTCCGGTTCTTCGCGAGCAGCACGGTCGGCGGGAACCAGAAGCCCCGGCCGTCGGGCGCGGTACCGCGGAACGCGACGTCGGCTCCGTCTACATAGGACGCGACGGACTCGCGTTGCGCGGCCGAGATGAGCGGGCCCATCTCCGCGTCGGAGTCGGCGGGATCGGTGCAGCGGAACGCCGTCACCGAGGTTTCGAGCAGTTCGAGGAAGCGGTCGAACACCGGGCGCTGCACGAGGATCCGCGACCGGGCGCAGCAGTCCTGCCCGGCGTTGTCGAACGCCGCCGACGGAGCGGCGGCCGCGGCCTTCGCGAGGTCGGCGTCGGCGAAGACGATGTTGGCGCTCTTGCCGCCGAGCTCGAGCGTGAGCCGCTTCACCTGGTCGGCGCAGCCGGCCATGATGCGCTTGCCCACGTCGGTGGACCCGGTGAAGCACACCTTGCGCACCAGGGGATGCGTGACGAACCGCTCACCCACCACCGAGCCCTTGCCGGGCACCACGGTGAACACACCTTCCGGGATGCCGGCCACCAGCGCCAGTTCGGCGAGCCGGAGCGCGGTGAGCGGCGTGACCTCGGCCGGCTTGAGCACCACCGGGTTGCCGGCCGCGAGCGCGGGCGCGAAGCCCCAGCCGGCGATCGGCATCGGGAAGTTCCACGGCACGATGACGCCGACCACGCCGAGCGGTTCGTGGAACGTGACGTTCATCCCCCCGGGCACCGGGATCTGGTGCCCGGTCAGGCGTTCGGGCGCGGCGGAGTAGTACGCGAGGACGTCGCGCACGTTCCCGGCCTCCCACCGGGCGTTGCCGATGGTGTGCCCGGAGTTGCGCACCTCCAGCTGCGCCAGCTCCTCGATGTGATCGTCCACGATGGACGCGAACCGGCGCAGCAGCCGCCCCCGGTCGCCCGGTGACACGGCCTTCCACGCCGGGAACGCCTCGTGCGCCCGGGCGATCGCCGCGTCCGTCTCCTCCAGCGACGCGGCCGGGACGGACGCGACCACCTCTTCGGTGACGGGGCTCAGAACCTCGGTCATCTACAGCCTTTCGAAGCCTCGTACCAGTTCCCAGTCGGTCACCGCCGCGTCGAACGCGGCGAGTTCCACCTTCGCGTTGTTGGCGTAGTGGGCGACCACGTCCGCGCCGAACGCGTTCCGCGCGGCCTCGCTGCCCTCCCACAGGGCAAGGGCGTCGCGTAGCGTCGCCGGCACGTGCGGCGCGCTCTCGTCGGTGTAGGCGTTGCCGACGTATTCCTCCTCGAGCGCCAGGTCGTTCTCGATGCCGTGCAGGGCACCGGCGACGAGGCCGGCGACGGCGAGGTACGGGTTGACGTCGGCGCCGGGAACCCGGTTCTCCACCCGCATCGAGGCCGGGCCGTGGCCGACGAGGCGTAGCGAGCAGGTGCGGTTGTCGGTGCCCCACCGCACGGCCGTCGGCGCGAACGAGCCGGCCACGTACCGCTTGTAGGAGTTGATGTTCGGCGCGAACAGCAGCGTGAACTCGCGCATCGTCGCGAGCATCCCGGCCATCGCGGCACCCATCACCGGCGACGTGTGACCCGGACCGTCGCCGTACGCCACCGGTTTGCCGTCGCGCACGCCCCGCAACGAGAAGTGGATGTGGCAGGAGTTGCCCTCGCGCGCGTTCGGCTTGGCCATGAACGTGACCGACATGCCCTCCTGTGCGGCGATCTCCTTGGCGCCGTTCTTGTAGATGACGTGGTTGTCGCAGGCGGCCTGCGCCTCGGCGTACTTGAAGGCCACCTCGTGCTGGCCGAGGTTGCACTCGCCCTTGGCGCTCTCCGGGATGAGCCCGGCACCGAACATGTCGTTGCGCAACCGGCGGAGGAACGGCTCGACGCGGGCGGTCTGCAGCAGCGAGTAGTCGGCGTTGAAGATGTTTCCGGGCGTGAGGTCGCGGTAGCCGCGGGCGTACGCGTCCTCGTAGGAGTTCCGGTAGAGCACGAACTCCAGTTCGGTGCCGGCGTAGGCGCGGTAGCCGGCGTCGGCGAGGCGGGACAGCTGCTTCTGCAGGATCTGCCGCGGTGACGCGGGCACCGGGGTGTGGTCATGGTCGAGCCAGTGCAGGTCGGCGATCACGAGCGCGGTGCCGGGGTGCCACGGCACCGGGCGCAACGTCGAGAAGTCGGGCGTCATCGCGAAGTCGCCGTAGCCACGCGACCAGCTCGACATTTCGTAGCCCTCGACGGTGTTCATCTCCACGTCGACAGCGAGCAGGTAGTTGCAGCCCTCGGTGCCGTTGGCCACCACCTCGTCCATGAAGTGCCGGGCGTGGAACCGCTTGCCCTGCAGGCGCCCCTGCATGTCGGTGATCGCCACGACCACGGTGTCGATGTCCCCGCGGTCGACCTGCGTCGCCAGCTCCTCGAGCGTCAACATAAGACCTCCAGCGTAAATGGTCTACCAGTAGTCCTTTGCCGGCAACACCCGGTTCAGCCGAGCAGGCCCCGGAGCAGTTCGGCCGTGCCGTCACAGTGCTCCTCCATACCCACCCGGGCAACCTCCGGATCGCCGGCCAGGATCGCGTCGACGATCGTCGTGTGCTGGGCGTCGGAATGGTCGAGGTTGCGGCGGATCACCGGGATCGCGGCGAGCAACTGGTCGAGCCGCAGTTGCACGTCGGCGACCGCCGCGGCCACCGACTCGCTGCCGCTGGCCGCCGCGATCGCGAGGTGCAGCCGGGAGTCGTTGACCCGCCGGGTGGTGGGGTCGCGGTCGCGCGAGGCGGTGAGGCAGGCCACCAGCCGCGACCGCTGCGCGGCCGACAGCGGCCGGCCGGCGGCCAACGCGGCAGCGCCCGGTTCCAGCACCCGGCGGAAGTCGAGCGCGTCGTGCAACTGGTCACCCATCTCGCGGGCGAGCGCGCCGGCGTCGGGCGCCGGGCCGGAGTTCGGCCCCGAATGGACGACGAACGTGCCGCCCGCCCGGCCCCGGCGCGACTCCAGGTACCCCGCCTCCCGGAGCGCCGCGATCGCCTCCCGCAGCGTCACCCGGGACACCCGCAACTGCTCCGCGAGTTCCCGCTCGGGCGGCAACCGCTCGCCGACCGCGACCAGTCCCAGCCGGATCGCCTGGGCCAGCCGCGCGACGGTGATCTCGAAGGCGTTGCCACCCCGGACCGGTCGCCACACCGGCACTTCCGTCAGATCGGTCACGCCGGGTCCCCACTCCGTGGAGACCCGCCCTGACCGGGCGGGCTCTGTCGAATGGTGCCCTCGCACAAGTGCTCGGTCACGCCGGATCCCCACTCCGTGGAGACCCGCCCTGACCGGGCGGGCTCTGTCGAATGGTGCCCTCGCACAAGTGCTCGGTCACGCCGGATCCCCACTCCGTGGAGACCCGCCCTGACCGGGCGGGCTCTGTCGAATGGTGCCCTCGCACAAGTGCTCGGTCACGCCGGTCCCCGTCACGTCCTCACTCTTGAGGCCGGCCGCCGGTGGTTGCCCGCCGGCGGCCGGCCGGCGGCTACCTCTTGGTCAATGGATCGTCGACGGTACGCCGCATTCCTGTGAAGTGGCCGCGCCCGCTGGCGAACCACAGCACCGTCACGAACACCACGACGATCAGCAGCGCGATCGGCGCGTAGTTGACGGCCTTCCAGTCGAAGTCGGCATTACCGGGGATACCGGCGGGGCTGAACGGCAGGATGAAGTAGATCGACACCACGATGATCTCGATGGCCGCGATCCAGCCGATCACCTTGTACTTGCGCCCGAGCGTCCACGGGCCGGGCACGAACCGGTCGCCCATCCGCAGCCGTAGCAGGATCGGGATGAGGAACGCGACGTACAGGCCGATGACCGCCACCGACACCACCGCGTAGAACGCCACCGGTGCGCCGTTCGGGGCCTTGTACAGCGCCGGCAGCGTGAGGATGAGGCCGGCGATGGTGCCGAAGATGATGGCCGCCACCGGGGTGCCGTTGCGGTCCACTTTGGACAGTACGGTCGAGGCCGGCATGCCCCGGTCCCGGGCGAACGCGAACGTCATGCGCGACATGCTCGTCACGCAGCTCATGCCGCAGAAGAACTGGCCGATCGTGGAGATGATGATGACGGCCTTGAAGAAGCCCGACGACAGCGACGTCTCCAGCACGGTGCCGGAGAACCCGAACCCCGCGTTGATCGCGTCGACGTCGGTGGCCGCGAACAGCAGCGCCAGCAACAGGATCCAGCCGCCGACCGCCGAGTAGGCGATCGACTGCCACAGCCCGTTCGCCGCCGCCCGCGACGCGCCCTTCGTCTCCTCCGAGACGTGCGCGCACGCGTCGAAGCCGGTGATCGTGTACTGGGTGAGCAGGAAGCCCAGCGGCAGCACGTAGAGCCAGTACATTCCGCCGCTGGTGTCGCCGTCGGCGAAGCCGGAGTTGTTCAACCGCTCGCCGAACACCCAGCCGACGCTCTGGTGCTTGTCGGGCACGAACATCAGGATCACCACGATCACGGCAGCGCCGAAGACGTGCCACCACACCGAGACGTTCTGCAGGGTGTGGATGATCGGCTGGCCGAAGATGTTGATCGCGCCGTGCGCCACCAGGATGATCACGAACAACAGGAACGCCTGGTTCAGCGTGCCGTCCCAGCCGTCGACGGTGTTGGCCAGCACCAGGTTCAGGAACGTTGCGCAGCCGTAGTCGACCGACGCCGTCACCGCGATCAGCCCGATGAGGTTGAGCCAGCCGGTGAACCAGCCGTACGCCGGGCCGCCCATCTTCGACGCCCACCAGTAGATGCCGCCCGCCGTCGGGTACGCCGACACCAGCTCCGCCATCGCGAAGCCGATGAGCAGGATGAAGATGGAGATGAGCGGCCAGCCCCACGAGATCGCGACCGGTCCGCCGTTGTTCCATGCCTGGCCGAACGTGGTGAAACAGCCGGCCAGGATCGAGATGATGCTGAAGGAGATGGCGAAGTTGGAGAACGCGCTCCATTTCCGCCTGAGCTCCTGCGTGTATCCCAGCTCAGCGAGCCGTTTCTCGTCGTCGTCAGGGTCGTGGACCCGCTGCGATGCCGTCGCCATGGCACCTCTTTTCGGTTCAGGGGCGATGCGCGGGCCGTCGACCCGCTGCGGTGTCGAGCAACCGGCCGAAGTCGGTGGCGGTCAGGTCGCGCACAGCCTGCCCCCACTTGTCGGCCGCTTCCCCGGCATAGTCGAATCCACTGTCCCCCTTGGTGATCAATCCACAGTGGACAGCGAACCACAGCGTCCACGTCACGTTGGACGCGATGAGGTTCAGCCGAACGCGGGCCAGGAGCGCAGCGTTGTGCTCCGGCCCGAAATAAGCCGCCACCAGCCGACCCGCCTGATCGGGGTCGAGATCGGCCTCCGCCGCTATGTCACCCAGCTCGAAGGCCGGGTCGTTGTTGCCGGCCAATTGATAGTCGATGATCCGGACCCGGCCGTCGGGCGCCTGGATGAAGTTCTCGGGCAGCAGGTCGTTGTGGCACGGCACGGTCGGCAGCGGAGCCGCCGCCAGTGCCGCCCGCAAGTGACCGACCGCGTCGTCGTGGTCGTGGTAGCCGCCGGGCACCGGCAGGTCGTGCCGCGCGCACAGGTCCAGCAGTTCGTCGCGTTTGGCGAAGATGTCGAAGTCGTTGCCGAACCGCTCGCCGGAGTGCAGGGCGCGGCAGGCCGTCGCGATCGGTTCGGCCCGGGCCGGATCACGCACGTCGGCCGCACCGAGCGTGCGGCCGGGCAGGAACTCGAGCAGGAGTGCGGGGACGTCGGGCAGCACCTCGACCACCCGGGCGCCGATGCCGGTTCGCGCCGCGGCGAGCGTGTTCTCCACCTCCGCCGCGGGCGGCACCCCGAGCCCGGCGGCCGACACGGCGGGCTCCAGCACCCGGAGCACGTACCGGTCCGCACCGGCGGTGACGAGGTAGATCCGGTGACTCAGCCCGCCGGGGAGCGGCGCCCACGTCACTTCGCGCCCAGCGACGGTCGCGACCCGGCCCAACAGGGCCTCGACCGCCGGCACGTCGTTCATGCGCGCCCTCCGCCTTGCTTGACGGGGTTGATCAGCGCAGTTTGGGCCGGGCCGACGCCAGCCGTCAATACCCGCTCCCGGAAATATTGGAATGCGGGCAGACCTTTATCTCCCCGTCCCGCGGTGCTATGAACCCCCCGTGGAGATCACTGTTCCCGATCGGGCCCGCGCGGTCGTCGTCGGCGGTGGCGTCGCGGGCTGCAGCATCGCCTACCACCTCGCCCGGCTCGGCTGGACCGACATCGTGCTCATCGAGCAGCACGGGCTCACCGAGGGCACGACGTGGCACTCGGCCGGGTTCGTCGGCCAGCTCCGGTCCACCATCACCCAGACCAAGATGATCATGTACTCGTCGGCGCTCTACGCCGAGCTCCGGGACCGCACCGGCCTCGATCCGGGCTGGCGTGGCGTCGGCGGCCTGCGGCTGGCCACCACGCCGGATCGGGTGGACGAGCTGCGCCGGCAGGTCAGCGCCGCCACCACGTACGGGCTCGACCTGCATCTGCTCGACCGGGCGGAGACCGCCGCCATGGCACCGGCGCTCGACGTCGACGACGTGCTGGCGGCCGGCTGGCTGCCCGGCGACGGTTACCTCGAACCGGCACGCCTCGCCGAGGCCCTCGCCGCGGGCGCGCGCGGGCTCGGGGCGACGCTGCTCACGGGCGTCCGCCTGGAAGCTGTCGAAACGGCGGACGGTGCCGTGCGGGCGGCCGTGACCACACAGGGACGCATCGAGACCGAAGTCATCGTGAACGCCGCGGGCGCCGCCGCCGGTACCGTCGGGCGGCTGGCCGGGGTGGCGGTCCCGGTGGTGCCGATCAAGCACCAGTACGTGGTGTCGGCGCCGGCACCGGCCTTCGCGGGCCTGCCGACGGTGCGCGACCCCGACCACATCGTGTACTTCCGCCCGGACGGCGACGGCCTGCTCGTCGGCGGCTACCTCCGCGACACGGAAACCTGTTGGGACGCTTCGTCGCTTTCCAGCCCCCGGCACCTCTTCGAGCCTGATCTTTCCCGTTTCGCGGAATCCTGGACCAATGCCCGGCGGCGGGTTCCTTCCCTGCGGTCGGCTTCCATCGCCAAGGTCGTGCACGGGCCGGAGGCGTTCACTCCCGACGGCGAGTTCCTGCTCGGCGAGACGGCCGTGCGGGGTTTCTGGGTGGCGGCGGGCTTCTGCGTGCACGGCCTGGCCGCGGCGGGCGGTGTGGGCAAGGTGCTGGCCGAGTGGATCGTCGACGGGCTACCGGAGTGGGACATGTCCACAATGGACATCCGCCGGTTCGGCGCTCATGCCGCTTCGCGGTCCTGGGCCACGGAACGGGCGCTCGACGCCTACTCCCGCTACTACGACATCGTGTACCCGTACCAGGAGTGGACGGCCGCCCGGCCGTTGCGCCGCTCACCCGTGTGGCCGCGACTGTCCACATTGGACGCCTCGCTGGGTGAGAAGGCCGGGTGGGAGCGGGTCAACTGGTTCGGCTGGGGTGCTTCTGTTACCGTTCCCCGGCCACGCGGCTGGGCCGGGCACAACTGGTCTCCGTCGATCGCCGCCGAATGCCGGGCCACCACCGAAGCGGCGGGCCTGTTCGACCAGTCGTCGTTCGCGAAACTCGACGTCCGTGGCCCCGACGCGGCGCGGTTCCTCTCCTGGGTCTGCGCCGGCCGGGTCGACCGCGCACCGGGCACGGTGACCTACACCCAGTTGCTGAACGAACGGGCGGGCATCGAGGCCGACCTGACGGCAACCCGCCTGTCCCCGGACCATTTCCGCCTGGTGACCAGCACGGCGAGCGGCGTCCGCGACGCCCGGTGGCTGAGCCGTCGTTCCGACGGCTTCGACATGTCCATCGTGGACGTGACGGGCGCCTACGGCTGCCTGTGCCTGTGGGGGCCGCAGGCCCGCGAGGTGCTCGCCCCGCTGACCGACGATCCGCTCGACTTCGGCTTCATGACCGCCCGATCCCTGCTGGTGGGCGCCGTCCCGGTACTGGCTCAGCGGGTGACGTTCGTCGGAGAATTCGGCTGGGAGTTGTACGCCGGCGCCGAGTACACCCTCACCCTCTGGGACCTGCTTCTCGACTCGGGTGTGGCAAAGCCGGCCGGCTACCGGGCCATCGACTCGATGCGCCTGGAAAAGGGCTACCGTGTCTGGGGCTCCGACATCACACCGGAAACCACCCCGGCCGAGGCGGGCCTGTCCTTCGCGGTCCGCGGGAACGGCGACTTCCTCGGCCGCCAAGCCCTGCTCGCCGCCGGGCCCCCGCGCCGCCGCCTCCGCTGCCTGACCCTGTCCGACCCGCTGACCGTGTGCCTCGGGTCCGAACCCGTCCGCGTCGACGGGGCGGCGGTGGGCCGGGTCACCTCCGGCGGCATCGGCTACCGCGTGGGCGCGTCGATCGCGTACGCGTACCTGCCGGCCGAGGTAGCGCCCGGGGCGCAGGTCGAGGTGGGCATCTTCGGACGGTGGCAGCGAGCCCTGGTGGTCGACGACCCCGTCTTCGACCCGGCCAACACGCGCGTCCGCTGAGCTCGGTCAGATCGTGATGGTGGCGGCTCGTGCGGGACGGCTTGTTCAGTTTTCCGGCTTGTTCAGTCAAGCTGAACAAGCGCCAAAACTGGGCTTCTCGACTACTGGACTGCCGCGTACCCGTCCGGGCTGGGCAGGCGACTTGAGCTCGCCCGGTATCACGGTGATCCACTCAAACCCGTCACCCAACCGGACACCGACGAGCCCCTGTTCCTCAGCAGCGAATCCGCTGCGGGAACCGACATCGCCCGTCCGGCAACCCTGACCATCTACCTGACCTCGCTGAATCCCCGGTTGGCCGTGGTGAACCGTTGGAGCTCCGGTCCGGAGCGGATCGCGAACGTCCTCGTCCGCCGAAAGTTCTGGACCTCTCCACGGCCGGACGACGGCGGGTCGCGATCCGCCGGAGCTCGGAACGCTCCGTGGCCATTGGTCTACGCCGATCTCATGGCTACCGGAGACGCCCGCCTCCGCGAGGTGGCAGAGCATGGCGGGACCGTTGTGCTTGACCTGACAAGGTGTGACCCGGAGCAACTGCGGCTGGTCGACCGAGTGGTCACCGGCCTCCTGGCGAAGTCGACACAGTTGCGTGGCGACGACGTGATGATCGTCGGTGCGCGATGCCGCGATCTCCTGCACGCGCGCTCGGCTACCGCTTCGACCTCCGGGTCACATCCGATGTCGACCTGGGCCCGGCGGTCTCGAACTGGTCGGCATACGAGGAACTCACCACCGGCCTGCGTCCGGTCGGCAGTACCGGCATTCGATACGTCGTCGCAAGCATCGCCGCCGACCTCATGCCGTTCGGCGGGGTCGAGGATCCGCCCGGCACGGTGAGACCGGGAATCGGCCGATGTGCAGGACCGTCTCTACGACACAGGGCATGGCCAGGACATCCTCGTACAGGAGGACGTGGACGATCAGGCGGCGGCGGCCCGCCTCCTCGGTGAGGACATCACAAACGTCATCGGCCGCACCCTGCTGGGTCATCTGGTCGAGCGATGGCCGGGGTCCCAAGGAGACCGCCTGTATGACTCGATGACCGTGACGAACGCCCCCAGGTGGCACCGGTCTCCCGATCGCTGGCGTGAGTTGGTACGGGTGATGGAGCGCGGCCTCGGGCCTGGCCCCGGACCTGTGGAGTCCGGATAACGAGGTGGCCCTCATTCGCGTTCTCCGCGAACAAGGGCCACCAGCAACCGTGGAGGTGCCGGGAATCGAACCCGGGTCCTCCGCCGCCTTGTCAGGGCTTCTCCGAGCGCAGCTCGCTATGCCTCTACTCGGCCCCTCCGATCACACGAGCGAGTCGGAGTGACGGGCCCAGCCACATTAGATCTCGCCGCCCGAACGCCGTGACCGCGTTCGCTTGGCCAGCCTTCTAGCTGATGCCGGGATCTAGGACGAAGGCGTTCCTAGGCCGACAGATCTCTTACTCCGCCTCAGGCGGCGAGAGCGAGATCAGAGCGCTTAACATTGGCGCTTATTACTTTCCGACGAATGATTAGCGAGACAACGTCGGCTTCCTCGGCTCGCTTCCCCTGCCGCAACGTACGAAGTCGAAACCAGTCACCCCCTGCGTGGATCTCTCCAGACCCCCAACGTTACCAGTCCCACCCGCTATTCCCCGACCCCGGAGCAGCGTTGGCCGCTGACGACGGCGCAGGTGGCGGGCTTGCCCACGCCGTCAACCTCGAAGGTGAAGCTCACCGACGCGCTCGGCGCCACCTGCCGGGTCGCCTCGACCGGCCCGAAGGTGACCTTGTCGCCGTCCTGCTTGAGGGTCGCGCCGACCGGGTCGCGCACCACGGTGCCGATCAACGGTAACGACACCGTCTCCCGCAGCGTCATCTCCACGGTCCACCCGGAGATCGTGACCGGCCCGGGATTGGTCAGCGTGATCCTGCCACGGTAGCCACCGATCCGCGGGCTCTCCTCGCGGTAGGCCGCCGCCAGCGCGAGGCCGCCGGCGGCCGCCGGCAGGGAGGAGGCGCCGCCGGGTGAGGACGCAATCGATCCGCTGCGGCTGATTCCGGCAGACGCGGACAGCGCGGGACGCCCGGGCAGTTCGGCGTAGCCCGACCTGCCCTCCGGGCCGCCGACCTGCGGATCACTGGCCGGAATCATGATCGTGGCGGCGGCGACGATCGCCAGCACCACGGCCAGCACGAGCATCAGGATTGCGCCGACGGCCACCGAGCGGGCCCGCGCGTCCTCGGTCTGCGGGGCCGGCCGGGCGACCGCGGTGCCGACGGAGGCGAGCAGGTCGGTGATCCGTTCGCGTGTCCGGAAGAGCCTGGCCCGGAACACCCGCGAGCGCTCCGACGGGGGCTTGCGGCGTTCGCCGGAACGGTTCGCCCGGCGGCGGCCCGGCAGCGCCCCGACCGCGATGGCCAGCGTCGACTCCAGGCTCAGCGGCCTCGTGACGTGCACCCGCCCGACGGCGCGCAACCGGCGCCCCAGCGAGTTCCGCCGGCGGAACGGGCGGGCGGCGTTGCGCCGGCCGGCCGCGTCGTTGGCGCGGGCGCGCTGGGCCCGGCGACGGGCCAGGGCCGAGCCGATCGCGCCGCTCGGGCTGCGCCGGCCCTCCTCGGCGGCGAGCCGGTCGAGCACCTCGGGCAGGCGGCGGCCCAGCATCTCGGTGTAGACGCGGTGCAGGACCCGGCGGCGCAGCAGCCCCTGCATGCCGAAGAAGCCGCTCTGCCGCAGCGTGAGCCGGCTGCCACCGGCGACCCGCATCAGGCTGAACGCGACCCGGGCGTCGAGTTCGGGGGCGAGCCAGCGCATCGCCAGCCGCTTCGGCGGGTCGACCTCGAGCACCTCGGCGTCGATCGGCTCGACGAAACCCGCCTCGCCGGCCGGGGTGATGCGGAACCGGTGACCCACGACGGCGTCCAGCTCATTGGGAAAGAACCAGCCGGCGAGGGTGTCCGGCTCGACGAGGGCCCGCCAGATGCGCTCCGGCGGGTGCTCCAACTCGACATCGAGCCGAATTTCGGTCACTCAGTGACTTTACGCCAGCATCATGATCACCATGAGTCACCCCATGCCCTTGCCCCGCCGTCCGGCCGCCCGGGCGATCTCCCGGTCGGCGTCGCGCTTGGCGAGGTCCTGGCGCTTGTCGTAGGTGCGCTTGCCGCGGGCGAGTCCCAGTTCGACCTTGGCCCACCCGTCGGAGAAGTACACCGCCAGCGGCACCAGCGTGTTGCCGGCCTCCTTGACCTTGCCCATCAGCTTGTCGATCTCGGCCCGCTTGAGCAGCAGCTTGCGGACACGACGCGGCTCGTGGTTGGTCCAGGTGCCCTGGGCGTACTCGGGGATGTGCATGTTGAGCAGGAACACCTCGCCCTGCCGCACCTCGGCGAACGCGTCGACGAGGTTGGCCCGGCCCGCCCGCAGCGACTTGACCTCGGTACCGGTGAGCGCCATGCCGGCCTCGTAGGTATCGAGGATCGTGTAGTCGTGGCGGGCCTTGCGGTTGGAGGCGACGACCTTGCGGCCCTTCTCGCGCGGCATGGTCCTGGCCTCCCTATCCGAATAGCGCGCCAATGCTATCCGGTCAACACAGGCACGACGGTAACCATTTCGCCGGATCTACCGGGTTGCCGTCGAGGCGCACCTCGAAGTGCAGGTGCGGGCCGGTCGACGTGCCGGTGCTGCCGACGCGTCCGATCAACTGGCCGCGGCGGACCTGCTGGCCCGGATGTACCAGGATCTGCGACTGGTGCGCGTAGCAGGTGGAGATCGCGTCGCCCTGGTACCGGCCGTGGTACACGCAGGTGTAGTTACCGGAGCCGCCGCTGTAACCGGCGCGCACCACCTCGCCGTCGGCGGCCGCCACGATCGGGGCGCCCGTGCCGGCACCGAGGTCCATCCCGGTGTGCAGCCGCCAGTAATGGAACAGCGGATGGAAGCGCCGGCCGAAGTCGCTGGTCTTGCGACCGTGCACCGGCATCGTGAGAAAAGCTCCCGAGGAGACGGCGGGGAGCGTGCCGCCACCACCCCGCGGTCCGGCCGAGGGGGATTTCCGGGCGGCCACCGCACGCAGTTCCGCCGCTACCTGCGCGCTCTCCTCCTGCAACTGGTTGTACTTCGCCAGCACGGCACCGCGCTCCTCGTTGGCCGCCGCCACGGCCGACTCCCGCTGCGCGATCAGGCCCTTGACCCGCTCGGTGGCGGCGGCCGCTGCCGCCGCGGCGGCCCTGCTGCGCGCCAGCGCCCGTTCCGCGGCCCCGGCCGCCTCCTGGGCCTTGTTACTGGCCAGGGCGGCCGCGCCACGCTGCTCCCGGGCGACGCCGCGGGCCCGCACGAGCGCCTCGGCCGCCGTGTGCCGGTTCTCCGCGACCTTGTCGAGGTAGCCGATGCGCACCGCGAACTCGTTCGGCGAGTGGGCCGTCACCAGCGAGTCGAGCAGGGCGACGCCGCCGCCCCGGTAGGTCGCGTTGACGAACTGACCTACCCC
>JADMIO011070334.1_pt1 | contig 19811 bp, 18 predicted proteins | sample 8958161 | NCBI WGS metagenome assembly JADMIO01 (sample SAMN16585339, study PRJNA669376) | soil metagenome | isolation source: Crop rotation soil | place: USA: Cullars Rotation, Alabama | collected 2011
AAAACCACTGTCTTTTCGTATGTTTTGAATTCTATTGACCAATTCCCTCGCAATGCCTTCGTTTTTCAATTCATCAGTCAGGGTAATGTCTAAGGCAACAGTAATTCCGTTGGATGATGCCACCAACCAACCCGGGATATCCTGAGAGGTGATTTCTACATCTTCTGATGATAAAATTATACTTTTTCCTGATATATCAAGCGTCAGGCTTCCTTTATTATCGATTTCATTGATTTGTTCCGGAGTAAAATTTTGTATCTCTTTGGCAATCAATCCCATATCTTTTCCGAAACGAGGCCCCAACGCCTTAAAATTAGGCTTGATTTGCTTCACTAAAACGCCTGATGCATCGTCTAAAAGTTCGATTTCTTTTACGTTTACCTCGGCTTTTATAAGGTCGGAAACGGCTTCTATTTCAGTGCGTTGAGAAGCGTCAAGTATAGGAATCATAACCTTTTGCAACGGTTGGCGCACTTTAATCATTTCCTTTTTTCTGAGTGATAAAACCAAGGACGAAACCGTCTGTGCTTTCATCATTTTACTCTCCAAGGATTTATCAACAAAGTTTTCAACCGAAACTGGGAAATTTGCCAGGTGAACGCTTGTAAATTGCTCACTGTGAGTGGCATTAACCAAATCGCAGTACAATCTGTCCATAAAGAATGGAGCAATCGGTGCCGAAAGTTTCGCCACGTTCAACAAACAGGTGTAAAGTGTTTGATAAGCGGCAATTTTATCAGTTCCGTATTCGCCTTTCCAGAATCTGCGTCGGCACAAACGAACGTACCAGTTACTCAGGTTTTCCTGAACAAAATCGGATATCGCTCGTGCGGCTTTTGTCGGTTCGTAATCAGCGTAGGCTTCATCAACTGTTTTGATTAGGGTATGCAATTCCGATAAAATCCATCTGTCGATTTCCGGTCTTTCGTTCAATGGAATCTCCGCTTCTTCGTATTTGAAATTGTCGATGTTCGCATACAAACTAAAGAACGAATACGTATTGTAAAGTGTTCCGAAGAATTTACGGCGTACCTCAGCAATTCCGTCAATATCGAATTTTAAGTTGTCCCACGGATTCGCATTCGATATCATGTACCAACGCGTTGCATCGGGACCGTATTCTTTTATCGTATCGAAAGGATCTGTCGCGTTACCTAAACGCTTCGACATTTTTTGTCCGTTTTTATCCAATACCAATCCGTTGGAAACTACATTTTTGTAAGCTACTTTATCAAAAACCAACGTTGCGATAGCGTGCAAGGTGTAAAACCAACCACGGGTTTGATCAACTCCTTCGGCGATAAAATCAGCCGGGAAATCTTTATTCTGGTCAATCTTGTCTTTATTCTCAAACGGATAATGCCATTGTGCATAAGGCATGGCCCCCGAATCAAACCAAACATCAATCAAATCAGCTTCGCGCTTCATTGGTTTCCCTGATGGTGAAATCAATGTAATCGCATCGACTACATTTTTGTGCAAATCCACCAAATCGTAATTGGCTTCACTCATGTTTCCGATTTCAAATCCCTTGAACGGATTTGCTGATTGGAATCCGGCAGCGATGGATTTTTCGATTTCATTGTACAGTTCTTCAACCGAGCCTATAATCATTTCCTCTGTGCCATCTTCCGATCTCCAGATTGGCAACGGAATTCCCCAATAGCGTGAACGCGATAAATTCCAGTCGTTGGCATTTTTGAGCCAGTTCCCAAAACGTCCTTCTCCGGTTGCTTTGGGCTTCCAGTTGATGGTTTCGTTCAAATCGAACATGCGGTCCTTGATTTCGGTTACCTTAATGAACCAAGAATCGAGTGGGTAATATAAAAGTGGTTCGTCGGTTCTCCAACTGTGCGGATAACTGTGGACGTATTTTTCTACCTTAAAGGCTTTGTTTTCTTCTTTTAATTGAATGGCGATTTCTACATCGACCGATTTGTCAGGTGCAGTTCCGGCATCATAATACTCATTCTTCACATATTTGCCCGATAACTCGCCCAAGCCTTGAATGAATCGCCCTTGTAAATCAACTAGTGGCACCGGATTCCCATTTGCATCCAACACTAACATTGGCGGTACTTCAGGTTTGGCTTCTTTGGCTACTTTCGCATCATCAGCTCCGAAAGTTGGCGCTGTATGCACCACTCCGGTTCCGTCTTCGGTGGTTACGAAATCACCAGAAATTACGCGAAATGCATTTTCAGGATTTTGATAGGGTAACGTTAACGGTATCAATTGTTCGTAACGGATTCCGACTAAGTCTTTTCCTTTGCATTCCGATAAAATTCTGTATGGAATATTTTTATCGCCTGCTTTGAAATTGTCAAAATCGGAGTTGTCTTCGCTAGCAAAAAATCCTTTTCCGAATTGCTTTCCAACTAAGTTTTTAGCCAGAATCACTTTTACAGGAAGGAACGTATATTGGTTGAAAGTCTCGACCAAAACGTATTCGATTTTGGGTCCGACTGTCAATGCAGTATTTGATGGCAAAGTCCAAGGCGTGGTCGTCCACGCTAAAATGTGGATGTCTCCTTGTCCTTGCAAAAAGGACGGTAATGTTTCCGGTTTGGTTTTGAATTGTGCCACAACGGTCGTGTCGGTTACATCGCGGTAACTTCCCGGTTGGTTTACCTCGTGTGACGACAAACCGGTTCCGGCTTTAGGTGAGTACGGTTGAATGGTGTAGCCTTTGTACAACAAATCCTTGTCGTAGATTTGTTTCAGGAGCCACCAAACGCTTTCCATGTATTTGGATTTGTAGGTGATGTACGGATCGTCCATATCCACCCAGTAGCCCATTTTTTCGGTCAGGTCGTTCCACACATCGGTGTAGCGCATAACCGTGCGTTTACAGGCTTCGTTGTATTCTTCGATGGAAATGGTTTTTCCGATGTCTTCTTTGGTGATACCGAGTTCTTTTTCGGTTCCGAGTTCTACCGGTAAACCGTGGGTATCCCAGCCTGCTTTACGTTTTACCTGAAATCCTTTTTGGGTTTTGTAACGACAAAAAATATCCTTGATTGCACGGGCCATTACGTGGTGAATTCCAGGCAAACCATTCGCAGATGGCGGCCCTTCGAAAAACACAAACGGTTGGTTCCCTTCGCGGGAAGTCACGCTTTGTTCAAAGATGTTATTTTTTTTCCAGAAATCAAGGACTTCGGAGGCTACCGTAGGTAAGTCAAGTCCCTTGTATTCAGTAAATTTTGTGCTCATTTTTGTCGAAATCTTTAATCAGTCTGCGAAAGTAATAAATTGTTACGATTTATAAGTGTTTGTCGTTGGTTTTTTGCGTGAGTGATGGGAGTGGAAATCCTTTTATGGAGTTTACGGAATAAAAGATTGGAATGTACAGCACGACCTGAAAGGGCACGCCCAAAAGAAATTAAGCAAAAACTTCCTTCAAAACCTCAAGTGATTTGGGTTTTTTAAATCCGTCGAGGTGAATGGCGTAATAATCCAACAGGATTTTGAGCAGGATTTGGCGTTCGGTACCAGCGAATACTTTTTGATCGGAGTCAAACCGCAATTGCAGCAGTTTTTTGAACAAATGCGTTTCGTGTTCGGATAAGCAACTGATGCCGTGAAAGGGCGAAAAAATCCCTTCGTTCATTTCGAAATAGGGAAAATCGACTTCCGACGTATCGGGATAAAACCCTAGAAACTTCGTGACTTCGAGCAACAATATCAAATGAAAATTAGTGGTTTCATCATGTGTGTCGAGCCAAAGCAAGGCGGCTTCGAGAAAGGTAAACAGGCTTTGGTTTTTCTCTTCTTCCTTGATGCTGTGGTGCAAGACTTCGGAAAGGAAAATTACAATGGTACTTTTGATGACGTCAGTGTTTATGGTATGGTAAGCTGTCGAAAGCTTGATTTCCTTAAAGTGCTCCAGCGTGCCTTTGTTCTTGTGGACAGCTTCGATTTCGAGCAAGGTGAGCGGTTGAAAATAGGCAATTTTTTGATTGGATTTCTTTCCCGAAAAAGCACTTTGAACGAAATAACTTTTGAGTCCGTCGGTTTCGGTAAAGCACTTGACGATCAGGCTTTTTTCCTGGTATTTTAAGGAAGAAATGACGATGGCTTTGGTTTTTACCAGCATTATCTAATAATCATTACTTTTTTGACCGTGGTGTCAATGCCGTCTTGGGCGGCAATAAAAATCATGTACACTCCGGAAGCCACACGGTACTTTCCGAAAGCGGAAGTGTCCCATTCGATAGTTCCGCCCGAAGATGTCGTTTCGTAAACGAGATTGCCCTCGATGTCGGCGATTTTGATGTTGGCTTTGTCGGTTAGTCCACTGATTTTAACAGTTCCATTAAAATCCGGGCGTACGGGATTCGGATAAACGTATACATTACTCAAATCGTCGTTGGGTTTGGTGGCAGTTCCTTTGAACGAAACCAAGCCTTTGTCGGTCGCAAAATAGACTTCGCCACTGATGCCATCAATTTCAATATCGTTGACATTGTTGCTGGGTAATGGTGAGTTTTCTTTCGTAAAATGGTAAATCGTTTCCTGTCCATTGGACGAAACCAGAAAAACACCGGCATCGGCGGTAGAAACCCATTTCCTGTTGGCGCCATCTACCGCTATATCCATGATAAATTGTTCGTAGAAAAGCTCTTGTGCCAATACTTCCCCATCGATTTCTTCTTCGATGATAATGGCTGTGGTTTGAATTTCGTCTTGCGATAAAAACTGATCAACGGTTTGAACAATACGCAATCCCCTGTTGGTTCCGATCCAGAGTTGATTTCGGTTATCAATAGCAACACAACGTACATCGATATCAGGTAAGTTACCATTCGACTCGGTTTTGATTACGATGGACTTATTAGATAATTGGTCATTAAATGCAACCAATCCGTTCCTGGAAGTGGGTATCCATTTGGTTCCATTTTTATCAACTGCGAGTATGGCGTAACATTCGTTATTTGTTTCGGGAATAATTGATGACAAGTCGTACGATTGCCAAGAACCACTAGCTCTGCGTACTTTAAGTGCTTTTGCGAAGTAATTGTTGGTTACCCACAAATTGCCGTCACGGTCATAAGCGGGGCCATTGATTCGGACTCCGTCTCCGGTAGACTGCAGTCCGTTGTCTGTTCCTCCTGTATTGGTTTCATTGTAAAGCATCGTCGGCACGCCATTAACTACCTTTAAAACACCCGAAAAATAGGACGCTACGTAAAATTCATTTTCATTGTTGGGGTTGAACGCCAAATTTGAGAGCGTTTTCGCCCCAAATAAATCGGAATACGGAATCAAATCCCAGCCATTTTGGGAAGTAAACTTACTTATTGGATATCGAAAAGGACCATCTAATGGAGGTGTGTCGGTATTATACGGGTTATAGGTTCGGGTGTACCTCCCGTATAAAGCCCATAAAGTTGTTGATGATTTTTTTACCCTGAAGATGTAATTCAGTTCGGGTCCATCGGGCTTTATTTCACTAAAATTGGTTGGTGCCAAAATGTTAGACGTTAGTATTCCCCTTTCGTTGGTTCCGATGTAAATCACATCGTCAATAATCGTCGCGCAAACAAACGTCACCGGATCTCCCATAACCTGATTGCTCTGAATATGCAGAATTTGTTGTGCTGCCTGATTGTAAATGAACACGTGGTTGGGCGAAGTCACCGTAAAATAATTGTCGTGGGTACGAATGTCAAGTACCGTTTCGGGATAGGTAAAAATATAGGAAGGTGTCACACCGTCATATTTTAGTAAGCTTACGGCATTGGTGATTGCATAAACGTTGGTGCCAAAACTGATAACGCCATTCCATTCATTGCCGGAGATATCGACCCATTGATTGTAATCATCTAAGAATGGACTTGAAAGATTTGCTTTTCGGATGCCGCTTCCGGATGGATTTCCTTTGGTGGCCGCATAAATGAATCCGTTGTTGATGGCGGTTTGCTGTACTGCGACGTATTGGCCTTGCGGGCCCATATAATAGGTGTTTCCGAATTCGAGCGTTTCCAAATCAAAAACTGAAATCCCATAGTCGCAGGAAACGTATACTTTGCCATTGTCTTCTAAAAAGTGATTGATCTTTTTAATCAAAGGTGAAACTGGTACTTCATCGATAATTCCTCTTTTCTGAAGAATAGTACCGTCGTTTTTCACCAAAAGAAGCAATCCGTTTTTATTACCGACAAAAGTGATGTTTTTCGATTCGCTTCGGTAGATTGCCGAAATCATATCGGCCTTAAGTCCGTTTATCGAATTTACGGTAGCAAGATCATTTGTCATTAAATTTTTAGAAAAATACGCCATTTCTGAAGACGCATAAATCTTGTTCGTCGTTTCAGACAAATCGGTGATTTTATTGTACGAGAAATAGCCTTGCCACACTTGATTGTTTTGACAAAAAACAACAGTGGTAAAAAACAACAGGCAAACGAGTACTAATTTCTTATACATCCGGAACAGATTGAGCGACAAATATACTATAAACGCTAAAATTAAGTAATTAATATATCCCAAAAAAAATGCCCTCTGAAAAGAAGGCATTTTGCAATTTATTTTTTCGGAATTATACAATCCCTTGGGCTAACATCGCATCGGCAACTTTTACGAAACCGGCAATATTTGCTCCTTTTACATAATCAGTATAACCTGAAGCATCAGTTCCGTATTTCACACAAGATGCGTGGATATTCAACATGATGTTCTTCAATCTTTCGTCTACTTCTTCGGTAGTCCAGCTCAAACGCAATGAGTTTTGGGACATTTCCAATCCAGAGGTAGCAACACCACCTGCATTAGACGCTTTTCCTGGAGCGAATAGGATTTTTGCTTTCAAGAACACCTCAACTGCCTCAGGAGTCGATGGCATATTAGCACCTTCGGCAACACAGATACATCCGTGAGCTACTAGTGCTTTTGCTTCATCTTCGTTCAATTCGTTTTGTGTTGCACATGGTAAGGCTACATCACATTTCACTTCCCAAGGACGTTTTCCGGCTACGAATTTTGCGTTTGGATATTTTTTCACATAATCAGAGATTCTTCCATAGTTTACGTTTTTGATTTCCATTACGTAAGCCAATTTCTCAGCGTCGATACCGTCTGCATCGTGGATGTATCCTGATGAATCCGATAACGTAACTACTTTTCCTCCTAATTGAGTCGCTTTCTCACAAGCGTATTGCGCTACGTTTCCAGAACCTGAAACCACTACTGTTTTACCAGTAAAGCTGTCTCCTTTGGTTTGAAGCATACTTTGTGCAAAATATACATCGCCATATCCTGTAGCTTCCGGACGGATTAATGAACCTCCAAAAGAAATTCCTTTTCCGGTTAAAACGCCGGTGAATTCGTTGCGAAGTCTTTTGTATTGACCGAACATGAATCCAACTTCTCTTCCTCCAACACCAATATCTCCCGCAGGAACGTCGGTATCAGCACCAATGTGTTTCGACAATTCAGTCATAAAACTTTGACAGAATTTCATGATTTCGTTATCTGATTTTCCTTTTGGATCGAAATCAGAACCTCCTTTTCCACCACCCATTGGCAATGTAGTCAAGCTGTTTTTAAAAGTTTGTTCGAAAGCTAAGAATTTTAGAATGCTTAAGTTTACGGTTGGGTGAAAACGGATTCCGCCTTTGTATGGTCCGATAGCCGAATTCATCTGAATTCTGTACCCTCTGTTAACCTGGGTATTTCCGGCGTCGTCAACCCATGTTACTCTGAACATGATCACTCTTTCCGGTTCTACCATTCTTTCCAAAAGCATTTTGTTTTGGTATTTTTTATTTTCTTCAATAAAAGGGATTACTGTTTCGGCAACTTCCTTAACTGCTTGCATGAACTCAGGCTCATTAGGATTTCTCTTTGCTACCGCATCAATAAAAGCGTTGATACTCTGTGACATAAAAATTGAATATTAGTGTTTAAGAAAACGTTTTCGTAAAATCGGGACAAAGATACATTTTATAAGAATAATGGCGTAATTTTTTTTTATTTCTATAATCTATTACCGCATAGCCGAATGAAATAATCCCATTTTCGATACTATTTTAAAACTCTTTGAGTTAAATATTACGTAGTAACTATTTATGTAAGCAGTGTTTTTATATATTTGTTGAGAATTGAAAATTTATTTAGAACAGTATGACAAGAAATAATATCGCCCTAATCTTATTTTTCTTTAGTATCATAACAAAAGTAAGTGCACAGTTCGGATTTTCACATGAAGTTGGTGTCATCGTCGGCCCTGTAGCTTTTCAGTCAGATTATGGAGAGCGACACGATTTTGAAACCAACGCCGGCAATACCGGTTATGGCATTGGTCTGATTCATTATTTGAACTTTTCGTATAAGGCAGAATGTAACTGCTACACTCCCGAAACGTATTTTAACGACCACTTCAAATTGCGAAGTGAGATATCGTACAACAAAACCGATTTGCAGCATTTCGGCGAATGGGTACGTCCTGAAAGAACTTCACTAACTGCCGATCAATTACGAGCCATGCGCGGTTCTACAGCGGTAACCGATATCGGAATGCAATTGGAGTATTTCCCATTCAGTATTCGTGATTTCACGGCGCGCCCGGGAAGTTTCGGACCTTTTATCAGTTTGGGAGGACATTTCAGTTTTTACAAACCGACTTCGTACTCGACGATGGGCCCTGGTTTGGGATCGTTGCCAACCGTAACTCCGATAAAATACCTCGATGCTTTTGATACCAAAGGTGGTACCACCTGGTCGGTTGTCGCGAGTATTGGAACACGGTATAAATTGACACCACTATCGGATTTGATGATCGATTTGAGATGGCAATATTATTTCTCGAATTGGGTAGATGGTTTGAATCCGAATCCTGCCGTGTATTTAGAAAACCGAGCCAACGACTGGAATGTCTGGCTCAACGTAGGCTACATTTATTACCTTGGTGTAAATTAAGAAATAAAAAAACCGTCCTGATCGGGACGGTTTTTTTCCGCTATGCGCCAGCTGGCTCCTTCGCTAAAACAGTTCACAGAACTGTTTATTAACGCTTGACGCTATCTAAAAGCCTGTTCAATATCGGCAAGTAAATCATCAATGTCTTCAATTCCGACGCTTAGTCGAACCAAATCGTCGGTGATTCCAATTTCTTTTCGCTTATCTTCCGGAATCGAAGCGTGTGTCATCAATGCTGGATGATTGGCCAATGATTCAACACCTCCCAGTGATTCGGCTAATGTAAATACTTTCAGTTTTTCTAAAAATGACATCGCATCAGCTTTCAATCCCGATTTAAACGTAAACGTTACCATTCCGCCAAAACCGCTCATTTGTTTTTTGGCAATGTCGTGGTTCGGATGATCGGGCAATCCTGGAAAATAGACTCTCTCTACTTCAGGATGGTTGCTCAAGAATTCGGCAACCTTCATTCCGTTTTCACAATGTCTTTGTACGCGTATATGCAATGTTTTTATTCCACGTAAAACTAAGAAACTATCCATTGGTCCCAATGTCGCTCCAGTGGCGAATTGCTGAAAATGCAATTGTTCTCCCAAGGCTGGGTCTTTTACGATTAATGCTCCGGCAATTACATCCGAATGGCCTCCCAGGTATTTGGTAGCCGAATGCATTACCACATCTGCTCCTAAATCCAATGGTTTCTGAAGGTATGGCGTAGCAAAAGTATTGTCAACTGCGAATAGAATATTATTGGCTTTCGTAATTTTTGCGATTTCCTGGATGTCAACGATTTTCATCAACGGATTTGTTGGTGTTTCAATCCAAACCAATTTAGTATTGGCATTGATAAGCGATTGAAACTTCGCAGTGTCATTCATATCGATAAAATGGAATTTGATTCCGGATTCTTTATAAATACGCGTGAACATTCGGTACGTCCCACCATACAAATCGTCCATCGCAATCACTTCATCTCCTGCCTTGAACGAACGCAACAAGCAATCGGTTGCCGCTAAACCTGAAGAAAAAGCCAAACCACGAACGCCGTTTTCAATACTCGCCAACGCATTTTCCAAAGCGGTCCGTGTTGGATTGGCGGCACGTGAATATTCGTAATCAGGATTAACCGGTTGCCCAGGACTGTCTTGAGCAAAAGTGGAAGTTTGGTAAACCGGCGGCATAACAGCGCCAGTAGCCGGATCGTGGTGTTGTCCACCATGTATGGTTTTGGTATTGAATTTCATTAGATAGAATTTTTATGCAAAGGTAATTTAGTTTGTGTTAAGAAAAAATATTTTAGCCCAGATTGCAACGGCATCCTTTTTTAAAGGATTGGCCTGAACGTTAGTGAAGGCAGATCAATTCTTTAAAAAAGAAAGCTGGAAATAGCTCCTAAATAAATTTCCGAATCTGCATCATGATTCCCGTATGCAACGCTTCATGGTAATTGTTGAACTCAACCGCTTTGGCAGATGAAGGTATCGTGAACCCAGACATAGTTGTGAATTCGGTGTAGTTCTTAAAAATATTATCGGCAAAATCCTGCTTGGTTTTTTCTAACGTTGAGAACAATAATGCTTTTATTTCGTCGACTTCTTCTTGGGTTACATTGTGTTCGGGTCTGGTTCCCTTTTTATATTTCTCGACCATTTCGTTGGAAATCATCATTGGCAATCCAGCCAAATTGTACACCAACATTTGCTGTACGACAATGATGTGTCCGATATTCCAAATCAGGTTGTTGCTAAATCCAGTCGGAATCGTGTTGAGTTGTTCCAACGAATGATTTTCTAAAAATTTCAGCAGTACATTTCTGCTGGTTTTATTGATTTCAAAAGAAGTTTCCATAGCTGTAAAAATTTTTATAAAAATACAGATTATCCAATTCAAATGGATTTTCTTTGTAAAAAGTTATGATATGATAAACAAAATATACTACCTCGCTTCGTGCGATACCTGTCGGAAGATTATCAAATCCTTGCCAAAAGACGCCGTTTTAGAATACCACGACATTCGTCAAAATCCGATAACTGAAAAAGAATTGGAGGCAATGCACCAATTGTCGGGAAGTTACGAAGCCTTGTTCAGCAAAAAAGCACAGTTGTATAAATCGATGGATTTGAAAAACAAATCACTTTCGGAAGAAGATTATAAAAAATACATTTTAGAACATTATACTTTTTTGAGCCGTCCGGTTTTTATCATCGATGGTAAAATCTACGTCGGCAACAGCCCGAAAAATATCCAGGAAGTTATCAAAGCATTAAGCTAAATTTCAATATATTTGATGTCAATTAAAATTCAAGAATGATACACTCAATGACTGGTTTTGGGAAAGCTTCCCTGCAATTACCAACCAAAAAAATTACTGTAGAAATCAAATCGTTAAACAGCAAAGGCTTGGATTTAAACACGCGTATGCCTTCTGTTTTCAGGGAAATGGAATTGGGTTTGCGCAACCAACTGTCACAACGTTTGGAGCGCGGCAAAATCGATTTTTCCTTGTATATTGAAATCACCGGAGAAGAAACTTCTTCTAAAATTAATGTGCCGATTGTAAAAGGCTACATCAACCAAATGAAAGCGGTGATTCCGAACGCCGATGAAACCGAACTCATGAAAATGGCGGTGCGAATGCCCGATGCACTCAAAACCGAACGCGATGAAATTGATGAAAACGAGTGGAAGCAAATCCAAAAAGTAATTGACAGCGCGATAGACAACATTTCGCAATTCAGACGCGATGAAGGCGTGGCGCTCGAAAAGGAATTCCTGCACCGTATTGCCAATATCATGACGTTGATGAACAACGCCGTTTCGTATGATGCCGAACGCGTTGAAACCGTCAAAACCCGTCTACGTACAGCATTGGACGAGCTTCAGGTGAATGTCGATGAAAACCGTTTTGAACACGAATTGATTTTTTATCTTGAGAAATACGACATTACGGAAGAGAAAGTCCGTCTCGAAAACCACCTCAATTATTTCATCGAAACCCTTGCCGGAACCGAAGCCAATGGAAGAAAACTAGGTTTCATCACTCAGGAAATGGGACGTGAAATCAACACGATGGGGTCGAAATCGAACCATACCGAAATGCAGAAACTGGTCGTGATGATGAAAGACGAATTGGAAAAGATCAAGGAGCAGGTTTTAAACGTGCTGTAATTTTCGAATGAAAAAAGCTGTTGTCGTAGTTGTATGCTTTTATCTAAATGTTGTTTTCGGGCAGGATTTCAAAATCAACCTGCAGGAAATCCAGACAGAAGACAAAACCTTTAGTGGCATTATTGACGACAAATACCAAATCACGGCGTATCTAAAATACAATCAGCTGTCGACTGATAATCTTGGAGTTTATTCTGTTCAGGGTTGGTATTATTATGACAACGTAAAGAAAAAAATTCCGTTGGTCGGAGTTTATGATGGCAATAATGGCGGAAATCTGATCTTGTATTCTTTCAAATCCAAAGAGCTAATAGAGAAAAAACTCACGTTTGATTATTCAGGAAATACCTGGGAAATACTCGACAGCATTAAAGCCATTACCGATTTTGACGAACGATTTGACACGTATGATGGGCAATGGACCGATGGCAAAAAGAAATTGAAATTTGAATTGTATGACAAGGATTATGATGTTTTAAAGAATTATCAATTACTGAATATAACCGACAAAACAGACTCGAGAATTCAGGAGCTGTCGAATCAAACGAAAAACATCAACCTGAATGCTGTCATTCGCTATCACTATGCCTTTGAATTGATTGGCTATTTGAAAAAACAATCCGAAACAAGGATATTGCTCAAATACGAACATCTTTCAAGAGCCAATATCCAAGGAATGTGTGGCGCAGGATATGAAATCGGATATATTATTTTAGTGTACGATGAAGCTTACAATCTTTTACAGAGTCAGGAAACCCAAATCGAAAGTTGCCTGGATAACATTTCAAATGAAGAAATAAAAAGTACGGTAAAAAAAATTAAAAAGTTCAAAATAACCGACAACGACAACAAGTCGAAAATAATCACGATTGACGAAAAATCAATCGAAATAAAAACAGAATAAACAGCAGCAACTAGAATGAACAAAGGAAAATTATTAGTCTTCTCAGCGCCATCCGGTTCGGGAAAAACCACTATAGTACGACATTTACTCGGACTGCCCGATTTGAATCTCGAGTTTTCGATTTCGGCAGCGACTCGTGAACCCCGCGGAAAAGAAATTGATGGAACCGACTATTATTTTATGTCGATCGACGATTTCAAGAAACACATCAAAGCCGAAGATTTTATTGAGTGGGAAGAAGTCTACCGCGACAATTTTTACGGCACCTTAAAAAGTGAAGTCGAGCGCATTTGGGCCAAAGGTAAAAACGTGATTTTCGACATCGACGTCGCCGGCGGGTTGCGTATCAAGCATAAATTCCCCGAAGAAACATTGGCGGTTTTTGTCAAACCTCCCAGCGTGGATGAACTCAAGCGACGATTAAAAGAGCGCTCCACCGAAAGTGATGACAAAATCAACATGCGAATTGCCAAAGCCCATGTCGAATTAGCGACGGCTCCACAATTTGATAAGATTATTAAGAATTACGATTTGGATATTGCCAAAGCTGAAGCTTACGAGTTAGTAAAAGAATTTATAAAGTAATGAAAGTCGGACTCTATTTCGGAACCTTCAATCCCATTCACGTGGGACACCTGATTATTGCCAACCACATGGCCGAGCATTCCGATTTAGAACAGGTTTGGATGGTCGTTACGCCACACAATCCTCTTAAGCAGAAAAGTACTCTACTCGATGACCGCAATCGGTTACACATGGTACGACTGGCTACTGAAGATTATCCGAAAATTAAACCCTCCGACATTGAGTTCCATCTGGAACAACCCAATTATACCGTCAATACCTTGGCGCATTTGAAGGACAAATTTCCTACCCATCAATTTTCACTGATTATGGGAGAAGACAATTTGAACTCGCTCCACAAATGGAAAAACTACGACTACCTCTTAGAAAACTACGACATTTATATTTATCCGCGCATTTCGGCAGAAACGGAGTTAAAACCGGAGTTTAAAAACCATCCCCGCATTCACAAAATCGATGCGCCGATTGTCGAAATCTCATCGACATTCATCCGCGAAAGCATCAAAAACAAAAAGAATGTCCGCCCTCTATTACCCGAAAATGTCTGGGAAGAAATCGACTACAATAATTTTTACAAAAAGTAAGATTTCGGAGATAATTTGGATATATTGCGACCAAATATAACCAATCAAACATGAAAAAATTAGTATTTGCTTTCTTATTTTTAAGCTATTTCAGTGCTCAAGCGCAAGAGAACATTGTGAAGGCCGGACTTTCCTTAGGGAACGTAGGTGTAATGTACGAACGATCTTTATCAAACCATTTTTCGGCTGCGGCACAGGTCGGTTTTGGATTTGCCACGATCTCAGAAGGCAATAATTCGGATATCGCAACCGGAACCGGATTTATGATTGAAGGCCGTTACTATTTTTCTAACAAAAAAGGAAAAATGCAGGGATGGCACGTCGGACCTGGTTATCAGCAGGTCAACACCAAATTAGACAACAACAAGTTCAGCCAGGAGAAATACAACATCAGTGTGTACAGTCTCAATACGGGTAGCCAGTGGATTTACAAAAGCCATATTACTTTTGAATTCAACCTCGGAATCGGGTATCAGGAACTCACCAACAGCAATCAATCGAACGATACGCCTGTCGCTCTTTTATTGGGAGTGGGAGTGGGTTATGCTTTCTAATATAATATCAAAAGGCGTTCAAGATATTGCTTCCTGAACGCCCTTTTCAAACCCTAAACAAATTTTAACTAACTTAAGTATGAAATAAATCTAACAAATTTCATAGTATATAACGTTGGTTTTAAAGTGTTATTGTATTGATTTCCATAAAAATAAAGTTAAAATTATTTTTGCCTGTTTTTTTGAAGCTATTCCCGCTTTCGTCTGTATCTTTTTGCCAGAACAATTCCAATAAAAATCACATCCGTTTTTAGGCAAAAAGGATACTTGCCTCAATCGGGACTATTGCTAAAACGATAAAAAAGAGTACTTTTGAGCTTTCAAACGAAACTATAATGAGCAACTTTCCAAAATTTGCCGTAATTGGCGGCGGAAGCTGGGCCACAGCCATTGCCAAAATGTTGTGCGTCAACCTCGACGAAATTGCCTGGTACATGCGTAACGAATCGGCAATCGACCACATCAAAGCCTACAAACACAATCCGAATTATTTAAGCTCTGTCGAATTCGATACGAATAAACTACAACTGACCAGTGATATCAACGAAGCCGTAGCTTATGCCGACTATATTATTTTCGCGATTCCCTCGGCATTTTTAAGCACCGAATTAAAAAAACTAACGGAAAGTTTAAAACACAAAGTGATTTTCTCAGCCATCAAAGGGATTGTTCCCGAAACCTTCTTAATCGTTGGCGAACACTTCCATAAAAAATACGACATTCCGTATGACAACATCGGTGTAATTACCGGACCTTGCCACGCTGAAGAAGTAGCGTTGGAACGTCTTTCTTACCTTACCATTGCATGCGGCGACGAGCACAAAGCGAAAGTAGTCGCCAAGGTGTTGTCGGGAAATTACATCAAAACCAAAATCTCCGACGACATCATCGGAACCGAATACGCAGCCATGCTTAAGAATATTTATGCAATCGCTGCCGGTATCGCACACGGATTGGGGTATGGCGACAACTTCCAATCGGTGATTATGAGTAACGCCATTCGAGAAATGAAGAAGTTCATCCGCAAAGTGCACAAGATGAAACGGAATATCAATAACTCGGCGTATTTGGGCGATTTACTCGTAACGGGTTATTCGGTCTTCTCGAGAAACCGCATGTTCGGAAATATGATTGGAAAAGGCTATACCGTAAAATCGGCGATGATGGAAATGAGTATGGTGGCAGAAGGATATTATGCCGTAAAAAGTGCTTACAAACTCAACCAGGATTACAAAGCCAAAACGCCTATCATCGATGCGGTATATGAAATCCTATACGAAGGAAAAGAAGCCAAAGCCGTATTTAAAAAACTAACCGATAAACTAGATTAAGATGAGCGAAAGATGGAAATACCAACTTAAAACCGGAATTTTTTGGGGCCTTTTTATGTCCGTTTTCAATTTGTTTTTTGAAATGCAGGAAAAACCAATACCTGCTCAATTGGTTTCCGCCAACTTTTATCTTCGGATGTTTGTTTTTACTTTAACGGGTATCTTTTTATTGGGATACATCAATTGGAAAGCAAAAGTAAAAAAGCAAACTACCTAACAATTACACCAGGCTGCCACAAATGGGGTACTTCTTCAGTATTCCCTTCGTGGATTGAGTTAGATTTGAAAATAAATTTCCGGTCGTAAAGTGTGTTGCCGATAAAGAACGTTAGCATGAATTCGTTATTGAGTGCCAGCACACTTTTTTCCACCATTTCAATTTTGACGGCAGAAACGGGCGGCATTTCTACTAAGGCGTGGCGCAGCAAAGAGGTTTTACGCATTTCACCGTTAAGCGTTCCGAAGGCTTTAGACACCACCATGATATCGTGCAAATCGTCGTCGCTGTCGTTAATCAGGTAGACGTACCACACCTTTTCCATAAAATCATCGCTCCATTCCTGAACGGCAGCCATGAATACATTTTTAACTTCGGGGATTTGTATGTCTTTTTGCATGATTTTCTATTGTAGATGAAACCCTAGCCCGGATAGCAGCGGTATACTTTTGTGGCGCGCAGCAGAACAAAAGATTTAGCGGATAGCCGGAATAGCTTCAAAAAAAATTAAATATTCGACTTGAATTGCTCTAAGAAACGCACGTCGTTTTCGTAGAACATACGGATGTCGCCGATTTGGTACAACAACATGGCGATGCGCTCGATTCCCATTCCGAATGCAAAACCGTTGTATTCGTCGGGGTTGATGCCACAGTTTTTCAAAACGTTGGGATCAACCATTCCGCAACCCATGATTTCGAGCCAGCCGGTTCCTTTGGTAATTCTATAATCGGTTTCTGTTTTTAATCCCCAGTAAATGTCGACCTCAGCACTCGGCTCGGTGAACGGGAAATAACTTGGACGCAAACGGATTTTTGATTTTCCGAACATCTCTTTGGTGAAATACAACAGCGTTTGTTTTAAATCGGCAAACGAAACGTCTTTGTCGATATACAATCCTTCAACCTGGTGAAAAATACAGTGCGAACGCGACGAAACGGCTTCATTTCGGAATACGCGTCCCGGAGAAATCGTACGGATTGGCGGTTTATTGTTTTCCATGTACCGCACCTGAACCGATGAAGTGTGCGTTCTTAGCAAAACGTCTGGATTCGTTTGGATGAAAAACGTGTCCTGCATGTCGCGTGCCGGATGGTATTCGGGCAGGTTCAATGCGGTGAAATTGTGCCAGTCGTCTTCGATTTCAGGGCCTTCCGAAACGTCGAATCCGATGGTTGAAAAGATATCAATGATTTGGTTTTTAACGATGGATATCGGATGGCGCGCTCCAATCTGAATCGGCTCACCAGTGCGCGATAAATCGCCGTAAAACCCTTTTACCTCTTCCTTGCTTTCGAGTTCTTCCTGAATGCTTTTTACCTTTTCTTCGGCAACGGCCTTAAGTGTATTGATAACCTGACCAAAGTCTTTTTTCTGATCATTCGGGATGTTTTTGAACTCGGTAAAAAGTTCTTTCAAGAGTCCTTTGCTTCCTAAATATTTGATACGGAATTGTTCTAAAGCTTCTTTGTTTTTGGTATTGAATGCTTTAGCTTCTGCAATATGTTCTTTGATCTTGTCTATCATGGTCTTCTGGTAAAGCGGCAAATTTAAGGATTTTAGTTGAAAGACGGAAGACTAATCAATCAGTTGTTTTTCGAGAAAATAATTCACAATCGCGTCTTTCATCAAAATGGATTGTTCGCCGGCTTTTAATGGCGGCAATTCTTCCTTGACTTTATAATGCGGCCAACCGTCTTTGTCGAAAAATTCGAATTCGTAGTAACCATAGGGTTCGAGCAGTCGGCAAATGGCGATGTGCATGAGGTTAACTTTCTCATCTTTTTTGAAAGCCTGTTTGAATTTTCCGAGTTCCTGGACTCCGATAAGGTAGATGATCGCGTCTAAGTCGAGTTCGTCACCATCAGCAAATTGATTGGACAAATGGGTTACGACTTTATTCCAGCGTATTTTTAATTGTTCGTCTCTTGACACGTTGTCTTGATTTTAATTGGATGGCAAAGATAGGACTTAAACCATTACGGATTCAATTCCTTGATACTTTCGGTTTCTATCCAACCGGTAGTTTCGTCGGTGAGTTGGATTTTTTTCCAGTTGGCAACGCTTTCAAGAATATACACTTTGGCTCCTTCATGCAATATAAAGGTATCCGGACTTGCAATCTTCGGCTCGTTTTTCACAGCGGCTGTTTCGGCAAAAACAATCGCCGGCTTTTCGTTGGCAATGCGGTTTTGCTCGAAGATTCCGGCGCTGATGCTGATGGCGATTCCGACCAACAACACAAACATTCCGAAAAAGAAGATGCGTTTTCGAAGTGCAGTTCCAGAAAAATAGTAGCCCACAAAAAATCCCAAAAACAGTAATGATAACACTACTGCCGCCCAAGCCCAGGTATCGTAATGATAGTTGGATGTAAAATCGGCAATCATTTTATTGAAGCCTACTTTCGGAATTACCTTGATATCGTCGATAGCCATTTTTCGGGCGAAATCGAGATTGGTTTGGATCTCTTCATCATTCGGATTGAGCTGCAATGCCTTTTCGTAGTTGTAAATCGCCGGAGCTACCTTGTGCAATTTATAATAGGAATTTCCGAGGTTGAAGTACAATTCGGGAGATTGTTTTCCGGTTGACAAAACGCTTTCGTATTGGGCAATTGCGTCTTCGTAATTCTCTTTCGCGTAGAATTGATTCCCTTTTTCAAAAGCAGTTTGTGCCCAGGTAATTTGGGAAATCAGCAGCAATAAATAAACTATCTTTTTCATACTTACGCCAATTGCTTTTCTAAACTTGAAATAATCTCGACCGCTTTTTCATAATCCTGCTGGATGCTTACACTCGTGGATGGTGCGTAGCGTGCCAGCTCACAATTCTCGGTCAGGTTAATGAATTCCAAAACGGTTTGCCTGTCGGCATTTCGCGACAATAGGATTTCGGTTATTTTCTCTTTGCTCATTTCGGACGTTTCGATACTCAACTTGGCTTTTAGGAAATTGTGCATCGCTTTTTCCAAAGCAATGTAAAACGGTTCCTTGCTGCCGAGGTGTTTTTTGGCTTCCGACAAATATTTCTTCGCGAGTAAATTCGAGCGTTTCTTTTTGTTTCCAGCGACATCACCATCGATGGCTTCTTTCCTTCTTCTAAATAAAATCAAAAACGGAATGGCCAAGAACGGCGCCAACACCAACGAATAAAACAATCCCGAGCCCAAGAAATCCTGTTGTTGAACCGACGCCAAATTCGTTTTTTGTTTGATGTAGGCAAATGCTTTGCTCGCCGCCACTTCTACCTTCGGACTTCCTTTCGGAGAAGCACTGGCAGTTGCACCACCTGGGCCGTCCAACACATTGATTCTAATTTCAGGCGACGTAATCGTTTTATAACTCGACGTTCCCAAGTCGAAATAGGTGAAGCGCATTGGTTTGATAGCGTAATTCCCTTTGTATTGTGGAATTATCGTGTAATTGTCTAAAATGCTACCTGTCATTCCTGATAGCGGAGTTGACACGTTTTCATTGTGCTCCGGATCATACATTTCCAATGCCGGTGGTACGACTGGTTTTGGTAAATTGAACAATTTTA
>JADMIO011126995.1_pt1 | contig 19811 bp, 17 predicted proteins | sample 8958161 | NCBI WGS metagenome assembly JADMIO01 (sample SAMN16585339, study PRJNA669376) | soil metagenome | isolation source: Crop rotation soil | place: USA: Cullars Rotation, Alabama | collected 2011
GCCGGGCGCCGAGGAAGGTGCTCCCGGACGACCGACGCTCAAGCGACGTCAACCGACTCCGGATGATACGACGACTTCTGACGGCAGTGAGTCGAAGCCGGCTGACGAGCAGAAAGCACCGCCGAAGCTCAAACGGAATGACGGGTCCCAGCCGCCCGACAAACCGTAGGGCAGAGAGACGGGATTTCCATTTATCATTTTCCATTTCTCATCTGGCCATTAGCGATTTGCTTAGTCGCTAATGGCCATTTGAATGCCAAATGAGGGGCAAATCCCGTTCATGCCGCATATCAGCTAGCTCGAGCGGTAAGGGGTTTCCCATGTTTCGTTGAGATTTCCCTGAGTGGTCTAGGGGGGCGGGCTAATCCCACACTCATGGATTTGCGTCAGGTCAAGGAATCGCTAATGGCCAAATGATAGATTTGAAATCACTACTGTCCCAACGTTAATTGAACAGGATCAATTGTTTGCAAGAAGTGGTTGACTCCATTTCGCAATTGGCCAATGAAAGAGCTTCTAAAATGGGGGTTTTCTCGAAGAGGGAGACACTCAAGATTTGAAGAATTCTGTAGAGGCTGCCTTCGAGTTTCAATTGCTTTTTGATAATGGCGACGAGCACATAAACCGCGATGGCGATCCAGATTTGAGTCTTCAAGGCATTTGCTGAGGTGCCGTAGAACTTCTTGATGCGTAGGTGCTGCTTGATCCATTTGAAGAAGAGTTCCACCTGCCAGCGACTGCGATAGAGCTGGGCGACGGTAAGCGGTGGCAGGGTAAAGTTGTTGGTCAGAAAGATCAGTCGTCTTTCCTGCTGTGGATCGAAATAGCGAATACGACGCAGTTTGTCGGGGTAGCCAGCGCGGGGCACCGGGTTGCTTAAGGTGACGATTTGATCGCACATGATGCCGGAGTTGCGGTCCACTGGCGCTGAATAAAGACGCTGACAATCGAATCGTTTGCGAGCGCGCGTGACAAAGAAGGCCGAGGCTAGATGCAGGCGGTGTAAGCGAGGAAAATCGAGATAGGCCCGGTCCATTAGATAGAAAGCGCCGGCTTCGAAAGTTAGCTCGTCGAGTATGTTGACCTCGTGAATAAGGCCATGAGTAATAATGATTACCGTAGGAATATTGCCCCGCAGGTCGAGCAGAGTGTGTAATTTCACCGCCCCTTTTCGTTTGCGAAAAGGAGCCCAGGGAAAGAGCGACAGACACAAATCGATAGTGGTGGCATCCAGTGCGTAAACAGTTTGCTGCAAAGCGAAGCTGAACTCGTCGTGGCGGTAAAGCTCTCTGGCTTGCTTGATGAGCAGCTGAGCGAAGTCGGCATAGATGCGCCAATCCCGGACCGAGTTGGCATTGGCCAGGGTGTTGCGGGAGACGCGACCGCGAATGCCCATGTGATAGAGCTTGGTTTGGTTGGCGCGGAGACAAGCTTCGATATCGCGCAAGCTCTCGCGGTAGGTTAGCTGAGCAAAAGCCATGCAGAGAAACTGGTCCCAGCAAGAGAAGCTCTTGAGTTTGTAGTCGCCGTGGTAGCGGGCTACGCACTCTTGGAACTGCGTCCAGGGCAGAAAGTCCGTCAGTTGTGAAAAGATCGATTTGCCGCCATTCATCAGTCAGCTCCTTCCGCTGCAGTTGCGGAAGCATCAATTTTGCTGATTTTGAATTCAAATCGTTTTTTCGCTTCATCGGACTTAACTGTAGAAATTTCAATAGCCTACAACCAACGAACTAACTAACGTTGGGACAGTAGTGATTTGAAATGATATATGGAAAATCCCGTGTCTTTACGACCGGCTTTACACAGTCTCGCGGGTTGACACTCCAAACGGCGGAAGGTATTCTACCCGTTCGCTTTTTAGTAGCTGAAAACAGAGATAGTTAACCATGTCAACATACTTTCCCAGCGGTAAAGAGTTAGCTGGAAAACGCAAGTGGTACGTAGTCGATGCTGCCGGTCAAACGGTCGGTCATCTGGCGTCTGAAGTGGCCTCAATCCTGAGCGGCAAACGCAACCCTGCGTGGACTCCTTTCATGGACATGGGGGATCACGTGATTGTGATCAATGCGCGTCAGGCGGTTTTAAAAGGTTCAAAAGCGGAGCAGAAGGTGTATCGTCGCCACACGCTGTACCCCGGTGGTATGCGTGAAGTCAGCGCGGCGGAAATGTTTGCGAAGCGTCCGGAGCGAGTGATTTCACTGGCCATCCAGGGCATGTTGCCCAAGAACAAGCTGGGGAAAGCGATGGCCAAAAAGTTAAAGGTCTACGCGGATGCGGAACACCCGCACGCCGCCCAACGCCCCGAAGGCCGCACGCTTCCTCCTCGCCGCTCAAGACAAGCAACCCAAAGTTAAGCAGAGTTAATTAAGAGGACGACATAGCTGTGGCTGAGATTCAATATTACGGAACGGGACGAAGAAAGAGTTCAACTGCTCGTGTTTACCTGCGCGCCGGTGCCGGTGACTTTACTGTCAATCACAAGGCATTTGATAAATATTTCCCCAACGAAACGCTGCGCATGATTATTCGCCAGCCCTTGCAGTTGACCGAAACTGTCGCCAAGTTTGATGTTTTGATTAATGTTCGTGGTGGCGGACCGGCCGGACAGGCTGGCGCCATTCGTCACGGCATTACCCGTGCTTTGCTGGATTACAACGCCGATCTTCGCCCGACCTTGAAACAAGCCGGCTTGATTACGCGTGACCCTCGCATCAAGGAACGCAAGAAGTACGGTCAAAAAGGCGCCCGCAAGCGTTTTCAGTTTTCGAAGAGGTAAAATTCGGAATTCGGATTTCGAAATTCGAATTTGCCTCCCTATATCACTTAGTAGTCGCGCTGAAAGAAATTCGCAATTCGAAATCCGAATTCCGAAATTCTTAGTCCATTGCCTTAATTCGGATTGGTTGCTCTGCCCGGAAGGGCCCTGAATTAAGGTGAGTACATTAAACCAATTCACTGCAAAGGAGATTTAGTTTGGTCTCGGTTACGATGAAAGAACTCCTGGAAGCCGGTGTGCACTTCGGCCACCAGGTCAGGCGCTGGAACCCGAAGATGAAGGAATATATCTTCGGTGAGCGCAATGGAATTTACATTATCGATCTGCAAAAAACCCAGCGCATGTTTCGCGACGCGCTGGGCTTCGTTTCGGGCGCGATCGCTGAGGACAGAGGCAAGACGGTGCTCTTCGTGGGCACTAAGCGCCAGGCGCAGGATGCAGTTCGTGAAGAAGCCGAACGCGCCGGTCAGTATTACGTGAACCAGCGCTGGTTGGGCGGTTTGTTGACCAACTTCCAGACAGTCCAAAAGTCGATCAAACGACTGAAGGACCTGGAATCAATGGAAACTGACGGCCGCTATGAAAAACTGACCAAGAAAGAGCGCATCAAGCTTGATCGCGAACGGGAAGGATTGAATAAGAACCTTTCCGGAATCAAGAGCATGACGCGCCTTCCGGACATCGTCTTCATTATCGACGTCAGAAAAGAAGAAATCGCAGTCGCCGAAGCCAATCGTTTGGGAATCCCCATCGTCGCGGTAGTCGACACCAACTGTTCTCCCGAAGGAATTGATTACGTCATCCCGGGCAACGACGACGCGCTCCGTGCGGTAAGGTTGTTTGCTTCGCGGATTGCTGACTCAATTCTCGAAGGCCAACAAATCGCCACCGAAGGTGGCGTGGTCCCGTCGACCGAAGAGGAAGAAAGCGGCAGCGAGACTACTGCTGCTGCGGGCCCTGAGGACACTACCCAGGGTTCGGCGTCTTCTGACGGGGCAGCCGCACAACCTGGTGCTACCGCAGCACCGGAACCGGCGCCAGAGGAAACGGCGGTTGATGAAGGCGCGGAATCGGTTGTCGCAGCGAGCTAATTCGAACGATTAGATTTATCAATTACCGGTGAGCGCAGCCTTCAACGCGGGACTTCCGCCGGGCTGCGCTTTTTAATGGTAGTAACGCAAACGGGTAGTTTGCGCAAGCAATCTTAGAAGCAGGGAACCTTAATTTTGGGAGTTTCATAATCATGCCAGATGTATCAGCAGCAGCAGTAAAACAACTTCGCGACAAAACCGGTGCGCCGATGATGAAGTGCAAAGATGCACTCACGGAAGCCGGTGGTAACGAAGAGCAAGCAATCGAGATTCTCCGCAAACGTGGCGAAGCGTCGATGAAACAACGCGAAGGCCGCATCGCGGCGGAAGGAATCGTGGGTTCTTACATTCACATGGGCGGCAAGGTGGGCGTGCTGGTCGAGATAAACTGCGAAACCGATTTCGTCGCGCGTACGGAACAGTTTCAGCAACTAGTCAAAGACATTGCGATGCACATTGCCGCGGCTGAACCGCGTTACGTCGCGCGTGAAGATGTGCCCGCGAACGATCTGGAGAAAGAGCGCGAGATTGCCAGGGCGCAGGCCAAGAACGATCCGAAGAACGCCAACAAGCCGGATCAGGTCATTGACAAGATTGTCGAAGGGCGTCTTAACAAGTTCTATGAAGAGACAGTGCTGCTTGATCAGCCTTTCGTGAAAGATCCTGCCAAAACGGTGGCCGAACTTGTCACTGAGAAAGCGCGCGAGACCGGTGAGAAAATGAAAGTTCGCCGCTTCCAACGTTACAAGATGGGTGAGGGTCTGGAAAAGAAAGTTGACGACTTCAGCACTGAAGTTGCTTCAATGGTTAGCTAGACGATAGCTGACCGCTAGAATCTTTACACGCCATTGCGTAGACTGCCTTCTTTGCGACTCGCTTCTACGGGTCGCAAAGAGGCACAAAACAAAACACACTGAATGAGCCCCCAACCTTCCACTTCCGCAACGACTTCCCTTGCCTACCGGCGAGTTCTGCTAAAAATTTCAGGCGAAGCCCTAATGGGCGAACAGAATTACGGCATCGACGTCGATGTCGCGCGCATGGTCGCTGAAGAACTGAAGGCGGTGCATGCGCTGGGAGTGCAAGTGGCGGTCGTAGTCGGCGGCGGCAATATTTTTCGCGGTGTGTCGAAGAGCGCCGGAAACATGGACCGTGCGGCCGCGGATTACATCGGCATGCTGGCCACAGTGATGAATGGGGTGGTATTACAGGATGCTTTAGAAAAGGTCGACGTCGAGACGCGCGTGATGTCTGCGATCGACATCCCGGATCTCGCTGAGCCTTTCATCCGCCGTCGTGCCGTGCGTCACCTGGAAAAAGGCCGCATCATTATTTTCGCCGCAGGCACCGGCAATCCCTACTTTACGACCGATTCCGCTGCGGCCCTGCGTGCCCTCGAAATCAAAGCCGATATCATTCTGAAAGCCACCAAGGTTGAAGGTGTTTATACTGCGGATCCCATGCAGGACAAAACCGCGCAGAGGTACGACACAATCACCTACCAGCAAGTGCTTGAACGCCAGTTGAAGGTAATGGACGCTTCCGCGATTTCGCTGTGCATGGATAACAACCTGCCCATCGTTGTCTTCAACATGCGTAAACAAGGCAACATTACCCGCGTTGTAAAAGGCGAACCAGGCGTCGGTACACGTGTCTGGCTAGGCGCATCGCAATAACACAACCGTACGAGCGGTAGGGAGGTAACCCGGGTGGGACTACATTTATCAGACGGAGTTGAAGCCATGAGTGAAAAGGACGTTATCAAAGAAACACGGCCGCGGATGGACGCCGTTATCGAAGATTTCCGTCGCAAACTTTCGACGGTGCGCACCGGCCGGGCGGCAGTCAGCTTGCTCGATCCGGTGATGGTCGAATACTACGGCACGCCGACACCACTCAGTCAAATGGCATCAGTACACGCCCCTGAGCCAGCGCTGTTGACAGTGCAGCCTTGGGATCAAACGCAGGTAGGTGCAATCGAAAAAGCGATTCGCGCAGCTGACCTTGGTCTCAACCCGTCAAACGACGGCAAACTGGTGCGCATTCCAATTCCACCGCTGACCGAAGAACGGCGCAGGCAGCTGGCGAAGCAAGTTCATGACATTGCTGAAGACCATCGCACTGCGATCCGCAACGTTCGTCGCGACGCTAATGAGCGTTTGAAGAGGTTGTTGAAAGACAAGCAGATCTCTGAAGACAACGAACGCGACGGCCTCGAGGAAGTGCAGAAACTCACCAACACCTACATCGGCAAGGTCGACGAACTGTCGAAATCGAAAGAGACTGAGATCACCAGCGTGTAAAGCTGCGAGCTGCCCTCTGCGTGTGGGGGGCAAGAGTCAGGGCCTGGCGAGGTCCATACACACAAAAAAATCGCCGACCTTCGCTGGGTCGGCGATTTGTCTTAGTGTAGTTTCGTGTGTTTACCGTTCGTGTTTCTTCGTAGTTCTTTGTCGACGACCAAAAAGAAGATCAAACCACGAAACCAAGACTCGAACACGCACGAAAAAACTCCTTCGTGGCGCAGAGCGATGGTGAGTCAACTATGCTATTCGCTCACCAGGGAAGCCGACATTTCTTAGTTCGGCATCGCAAACACGTCGTCGCCCACCGGCTGATTCAGTTTTACGTCTTTTACATTGTAATCAGCGAAAAACGCGCCCTGCGGCATCTCCAGGCGCTGCGTAAAGCTTGTCGGTATCAGCACGCCTTCAACGTCCTTGAACTTCTTGTTTTCAACCCCAAAGGTGTAACCGTTGTAAGGAATCAAGAACGTCATCACGCGGCCAGTAGCCAGGTCAACATAAAAATCCGTCGTGTTGCCGTCACCGTCGGCGATCCGAAATCCCCGTAACTTCTTTTTGTCAGGAATTGCAGTAACGGAATAACCAGGCTGCTCAAACTTAGTCAGCAACGCCAGTCCAAACTTGCTGGCCGGTGGCACTTCCACACCGGGCAATGAACTATACGATCGTTGTCCGTCGAAGATTTGTTTGAAGCCACCCACAGGCGGCGGCGCGCTTATTTCAAGTCGCACTTTCTCACCTGCAGTTACCCAGATGAAACCGCCGGGCAATGATTGCGTTGAATTCGGAGCATAAAGGTCCACTGAACCACGCAAGACCATGCTCTTGAGACTGGCGTACTTTTCCCCGCCCTGGGCTGCGAGTGCGGCGCGCGCAAGTTCAATCGGTGTGCTCGACGCACTTAAGGCGGTAGCCGGCGTGGCATCCTTCACACCACCTCCCGTCGACGCCTTGGTGTTGGCAGTTTGAATCGTTTCCTGTGCGCTGATGCTTATGGTTGTAAACAAAGCCAACAGGAATAAGCTAAATGACTTGAGAAGAGTTTTTTTCATGACATCAACCTCGTGAGTGGATCGCCTCGGCAACTAAGAAGCGAGCTGCTGAATTTGCAGCTCGCCCCTTGAAAGAAATACAACTGGCTCGATCTTCGCTTAGAAGCTAAACCGGACTTGAGCGGTTACGCGACGATTTCCAGCGCCACTGCCGCCACCAGCACCGCCGCCGCCACCAAAACCGCCGAACCCACCGAAGCCTCCATTAAGTGCGAGACTCTGGCCGAAGTAAGGCGACGATAAATTCCCGGTTGGTGGCGCCAGGTTCACCTTGTTGAATAGGTTTTGGAAGTTCACCGAAAACTGCATCGTATAGCGCTTCGCTTCGCCGCCACCGCCACCCGGAGGGCCGCCGAGTGCGGCCAGACCACCGCCGCCGCCGCCCCGTTGTCCACCGCCGCCGCCGCCACCGGCGCCACCGGGAATCCGCATTTGATTTCCGCCACCACCACGCGGTGCACCACCACCGGCGCCGCGTGCATTACCCTGGGCCCGGCCATCTCCCTGTCCCGGTCGCGCTTGATTTGCTGCCGAGGAAGAGTGAACAGTGCCAAAACTCCAGGTCTTGGAAACTCGCATGTTCACCGAAAAGAATCCTGGGCCCTGACCGAAATTTCGCGGAATCAATGGCTCGCCAACCGCCGGCTTCACATTGAAGTTGCCAAACCTCGTGCAGATGATGTTGGCGGGCGCGTTGTTGCAATCGACTCCGGCGGGCGCGAATGAAGGTCGCTCGGTGAACAATCGATCACCATTCGTGTCAGCGCCCGTCGTGATATTGAACGGTGCTCCCGAGCTGGCGATAATGAAAGGATTCAAACTTACCTGCCACCACGGAAGATTGAGCGTCCCCGCGAATGTGAATCGATGTCGCACGTCGAAAGCCGCACGACCGAATTCACCACTCAGGTTGTAGGAGTTAGGGGGGAACAGCCCACCACCCTGTCCATCCGTGTCGTTCTCAGTTTTGCTCAAGTTGTAACTCGAAAAGAAAGTCAAAGCGCGACTGAAACGGTTATTGAACCCGATGAAGATATTGCGTTGGTTGAAGCGTCCGCTCGACTCGTACTGATAAATCTCGCCGATGTCACCGAATGGGCGTATGCCCGCCGGATTTGCGGCACTAACAGTGTCTGGCAAAGGCGCGTTGATATCGCGCGCGCGAATTACGTGCTGAATGCGCACCATAAACACACCGGCAAACATTGTGAACCGCTTCGGCAGCTGACGTTCCATTTGCGCACCGGCGAGATAAACCACCGGCGCTTGCAAGTCGTCTGCAACCCGCCACTGGATTTGCTGGTTCGTGAAGTTGTTCACCGCAGGCGCATTCGGGAATGCATCCATCGGCGACGACGTCGGTAAAATATATTGGAGATGGCCCGGTGTCGCGCCACCCACTATTCCGAAGTCGCAGGCTAGCTGCGGATTACCGGGAGCGGGCGCACCAGCGCGGCATTCATAGAGGGGCGTGTCGCGAACTGAAAACTGAAGCTGGTTTACGCCATTGAAGCGATTGGCTTGCAGCGTGTTGCCCTCGTTGAAACGGTTGTAGAAAACTCCGCCACCGCCACGAATAACCATCTTGGGAGGCTTGGCGCTGTTTGCAGCTCCCGGTGACCAGGCGAATGCAACGCGCGGAGCGAAGTTCAAAATGCTGTCGATGTTCGACTGTCCTTCGTACCGCAATCCGTAGCTGAAGGTCAGGTTGGGGCGGATCCGCCAATCATCCTGGGCGTAAATACCAAAGTCAGTTTGTGAGACGGTCGCTTTAGGATTACCTGACGCCTGGCTGAACTGCGAAGGTTCGCCACCGAGCGCGCGAATCTGCACCGGAGTTAGTCCGAGTTGCTGACCAAGCAACGTGCGACGATAGCGTTCCAAACTATCAATCACGATCGGCTGGTTGACGATCGGGTTATTGTTGGCGTCCAACGTCGGTACCAGCGCACCAGTGAAGGTATAGGTCCCACCGAAGTTATTTGGGTTTATATCAGTAATACTCACTCTACGAATGCGGGCGCCAAACTTAAACGCATGTGTGCCTTTCGACCACGCGAGAAAATCCGCCAGTTCCCAATTCCGGCGCGTATTCTCCACGTGCCCAATTTGCGAACCACCACTAATAAATGAACTGCTTACATTCAGGGCAGGAATCGAGTTGTCTGCCAAACTCTCGGTCGTCTGATTGTTGAACTGAAACCTTACTTCATTAATCATCGAGGCATTCAGCACCGCAGTCTCAGTCGCCTGAATACTCTGCTGAGTAAAAGAGGTATCGTAAGCTCTCACCGGTAAAGAGAAACCACCGACACCGGCGTTTTCAGTGCTCGAGCGGTTGTAGTTGTAACGAGTGACCAGCGTGTTGTTGGGGTTAATCTGGTAATCAAATCGCGGACTGAAGCTAATGTTTCGTCGCGGCACCAGCACGCCTAAACCGACATCAACGCGGTTCAGGTTTGCATCCAGCACCGTCGCCTTTACTAACTCGTTGTCATCAATTTCCCGTCGCTCAAAGTCGAAAAAGTACGAGGCTTTCTTCTTGACCAGTGGTCCACCGAGATTGCCGCCATACTGCCGCACTTGAAACGGCGCTCGTTTGGGGGAACTGGTGGCGAAAGGATTGCGCGAGTTCATGCTTTCATCCTGGAAATTAAAGAAAGCACTGCCGCGGACTTTGTCGGTTCCAGGCCGCGTTAAGACGTCAATGCGTCCCGAAGGTTGATCGTTCTCAGCCGCGAAGGGATTCTGATTGATACGAATCTCGCGAATCGAATCCTTCGACGGCATACGTCCACCAGAGAAACCGTCGACAAAAATCTGACCGCCGTTTGGTCCCATCGACGGCCCAGCGAGAGCTTGCAGCGCTGCGGCGAGTTCGTCCGGGTCGTCCGGTAGTGCATCGAGGTCTTTTCCGGTAATTACCGTTTGATTGGCATTGTTCGTCGCCTCGGTACTCAGGGGTGTTTCCGCTGCGATAGTTACCTTCTGCTCTTCGATTGTTACTTTGAGCGTGACGTCAAGCGTCTCGCGCGCACCTGCGGCCAGGTCAACTTCCGTGTCCTCCGACTCCGCGAAGCCTACCGCTGATGCATGCACAACGTACTTGCCAGGCGCGAGCCCGCTGAAGCTGTAGGAGCCTTCACTATTGGTGGTGGTTGTTTTTACTGCACCTGTGGCGTCCGTGAGGATCACGGTGGCGCCAACAATGGTTGCGCCCAATTCATCCTTGATCAGTCCGCGCAACGTACCGCGCGTTTGCTGGGCCAACGCGGCCAGGCAACTAATAACAAGGATCAGAGTGACGCTGAGTGTGCGTCGCAAGATTATTTTGGAGACGTTCATATTCAACCTAACTCCACCTGTGCAAAAAATCGATAAATTCAGTTACGGCAATCCAATTCCGAATTGAATACCACTGCCTAAACCAGCAGCCGGGTTCGGCGTGGCCTGCCCTGTTTGTTGTTGGCGAGCTGCCAGCATCGTCAACAATGTATCTGCCCCGGAGATCAAACTGATTGCCGTCAGGCGTGATGGATCAGCACCTTTCGTGCTCGAAACAAGGATTGTGTCGCCTACCTTCACATCGGCAATCGCAATCACGGGCAAACGCTCAAGCATGTCCTGGATGTTGCCACCAGCCATGCGACCGCCACCCGGCCCCGCCCCAGCACCAGCGCCTTGACCGGCCGCGGGCGCAGAACCTTGTCCAGCGCCAGCTCCTGCACCACCGCCACCGGCTCCCTGCCGCACCATCATCATGCCCCCGCCCATCTCTGCCATCGTGGGAAACTTCCGCAGCACTGCATCTTGCTTCACAACGATAGTGAGCGGCTGCTTAGTCTGCATGTCGTTAATTTTTAACTCACCAGTTGCCGGATCGATTGCAGTGATCACGCCAGCGACTGTCTTAAACGAACCCGTCACGATTTTTTCAGCAGTGAAAGAACCGCCAGCAGGATTTCGTTCCCCAAGTGCACGAAGTTGATCGCCGACCTTAAGCTCTTCAAAGGTTGCACTCTTCGCGTCGGCAAACTTAATGGAGTCGGGTGCATAGCGTCGCAATTCGACTTTCTCTGAAACTGGAATGATCAAGGACTGCGGGCCCGCCATCGTCCGGCTGGTGATGGTGATTTCTTTGGTTTCAGGTTTCAACGCCGAAATGATTCCCAACACCCCGCGGCGCTTCCATTCTGCTCGTTCCGCATCCTGTTTCTTGGCGATGTCGGCCTTGGTCATGACAACGACATTGCGCGCCGGAATGGTCTTGTGGTCCTCCGCAAGTTTGCCCAGCGCTAACACGCGATCGCCCTCGGTAACTTCCGCGAAAGTAATCTTGGTGGCGTTAGCCAACGTGGTTTCACCTGGCGCGACGCGCATGTAGGTGGTTGCATCGCTGAGCACCACCGTCACTAATGACCCGGCGTCAGTCTTCAGAATCATCTGCTTGGCGCCGGCATCAATGACTTTCACTTCGCCGAGCGCGCGATTCGGACTGATTGAAGGATCACTTCCTTGAGCCGACGCTGGTGCGGTTGCCGCCGTCTGGGCGGTAACACTCGCTCCCGCAAGTACTCCGAGCAGTACAAGCGCTATTGCAGTAAACGGCGCTTTCATTAAGCCTCCTAAATTCTTGAGAGAAAACCGCGGTAAATATAAACGGGACTACTGAATGTAGACGTTCGCCAACCTCAGTTTGTTACGCATTCCGCGCAACTAATGTTCTATTTAGTTCCGCGTGGATTGCCCCTAACACACGCGCAGAAATACGGCGGTATTCACGCGCGGTGTTCGAAAAAGTTGCACAAAGATCGGCCGCCGAAGTCGGGAATCCGCGGCAAGAGGCTTTGATGCAGATTCGCAGCCCGCGTTTACCTTTTCTGAGTTTTTTGCAGGTTTTTTACGGTTGGAAGCGGTTCTTCCAACCCACCCGATAGCGCGCTGTGAGGGCGAGGCCGAGACTCAACACCCACACAATGGCGACCACGAAGGGCCAAATGTAGGGTATTGACGAGATTAAGATCCAAAAAGTTGTGCCCAGCAGGAGGGCCACCGTTTCCGAGTTCTTAGTCTTGCTTACGAATTTTCGTTGGATCCAGCGACCGGTCGCTGCATAAATGATCACCCTGCCAAACAGGCCGGCGACCAAAATCAGAATGAGAGCCAACAATCCAATCACGACTCCAACCGGAGTCGGCAGGTAACGCAGCGAGAGTAAGGTGCCCGGGCCTATGGCGACGACGCCAATGAATCCAATCAATGCCACGCGCAGACTGGTGAGTTGCAGGCGCGTGATACCGCGGCTGATGGTTCCCGGCATAGCGGCGGTCAGCGCAAGCGAGACCACAAACCAAAAAAGGATCGCGAGAATTCTTAAACCAGTGGATCGCGCAGTCCAATGGGGCGCCAACAGGTCTTTGGGGTTGCGGACAATGTCGCGCAGTTCCTGTTCATAGCCTGCGACCATGATGGTCTGCGCCCCGGGTGTGCGCTGCGGCGATTTGTCCCCATGACGATAAGACCCCCCCACCACGATAACGTCGCCACCGATGCGCGCGCCTTCGAGTTGAATTACTGATCCGCCAACGGCCGCTACATCACCTTCGACCGTTCCCTGCACGATTACATCGCCTCCGAATGCGACTGCGCCGTTGCGCGCCGTTCCGTTGATCCGTAGTGAGTGGCCCACGGCATAAACAATCGCATCGCTATCACCATTAACGATGTAAGGGCTCTCACCGGGCACAGGCTCGGGCGAAGATTGCGATCGCACAATGCCTGCTCCAGCCACGACTAGAACGGTCGCCGCGAATAGTTGCAGCCACAGGTTTAGTTTGGGCAGATTGCTGCCTCGAATAGAAACGACTTCGCTCACAACTAACAAACGGGACATCAACATGCGAACAGCGTCTTAATCAATAAGGCGCGTTCGGTGGTATCGTGCAATCAGGCGGGAAAGAACAACGACGGCAAGAGCAACGATCAAGAAACCGGCGAAACCTGAAAGCCGCGAATCGGCAATCAACGCCCGGCTCACGGCTCGCATGATTACTGTTAACCCTGTAGCGGCATTACGTACCGCTTCCCCAAAGAAACCAAGCATTCCAAACAACTTGCTCAACACTGATTTTGCGTTGAGGATGATCGCTTTACTGGAAGCGACGCCGAGCAGGGCAAAGGCAGCCAACCCAAGAATGATGCAGAAACGAAGTGCGCGCGCATGCTCGGCACGATTGCGAACCCCACTCATGTCGCTTTCAGCCCGCGCCGCGACCACTCTCGCAAAATTGTCCGGTACGTTCAGTGCTGAAGGGTTGGTCAGGGCTGAATCCAGTTCACACATGAAAAGCTTTTGCGTTTGCAGTTCGGCTGCGCATTCCGCGCATGCTTTCAGATGAGTTTCGAAAGCAGTCCGCGAAGCCGGTTCTAGATCGCCGTCGATATAGGCGGCGATATGCTCCATTGCGCAAGTGTGATCGTTATTCGTCAAGAAACTAAACCCCCGTGATACCCTTCGTTAGAAACTGCTGTCGCATCATTTCACGTGCCCGGAACAAACGGTTCTTCACAGTCCCCAGTGGTAAGCCAGTAACTTCGACGATTTCTTCGTAAGTCAGATCCTGCGAGTGCCTGAGCACCACCAGCTCTCGATAAGCGGTTGGCAATGATCTGACCACAGCTTCAATTTCGATACGCCGCTCTTCACGTTCGCTCTGTTGCTCTGGACTTAGGCTGTCACTCTCTAACGGCAGCTCGTAGTTGTCGTTTTCAGTGCCGTTGACGAGCGAACGTTCCCGACCGGAATGACGTCGCAGGTGATCGATGGCAGCGTTGTGCGCAATCTTGTAGATCCAGGTTGAGAACTTAAACTCAGGACGGTAGCGCGAGAGCGAAGCATAGATCTTGATGAAGATCTCCTGCGTCAGGTCGAGAGCGGATTCGTAGTCACCAACCATCCGGTACACATAGCCCGAGATCGGTCGCTGGTAGCGTCGCACCAATTCCTCGAACCCGCCTTCGAGGCCCTGGGCAGCGCTGGCGACCAGATCGCAGTCTGCAGCCGATGAAAAGCTCAATATTTCCGGGGGTGCAGTCGCATTCATGATGCCAGGGTATTACGTAGCGAAATTCGAAGATGTTTCAAAATGGGCGGTCTGAGCAATCAGCTACAGCTTCTGTAACCGCTTACCGCTTACCGCTCACCGATTACTGGTCACTGGCCACTGATCACTGGCCACTGGCCACTGATTCTATTGCCACGACAGGGTGGCAAGGCCAGCGGGAGCAGCAAGGGAGTCAAAGCTTAGCTCCCGGGAAGGTATCTGTAAACCAAGGTCACGAGCATCAAGAGGACGCAATTCGGCGCCTAAAGTCTCGCTGACAATCTCTCCAGCACGGTCTTTCGCTACGAGGTTGCCGACGACCAGCAATCTTCCGAGCTGGCCGGGACGGTCAACGTCACCACCGCGACGGTCGCGATAAAACAACAGCAAGCGATAGAGCTCATCTTCACACTCGTCAGCGTGACAAATTACCGAGCGAACAATCAGAGGTTGTTTACCGCGAAAGACCACTGCCGTGAACCCAACTTCTGAAGAACTTAGCAACAACGAATCGTCCTGCGCGCCATTCAACGTTAACCACTGACCTTCGCCCATGTGGCGCGGCAGAATCAGACCCGCGCGCCAGCCCAGCGATTGCAACACACTCTCGTACTCGGCGAGCACATAGGCTGACGTAGCGATGATCAGATAACGATCTCTGCCGTGTTCGTCTGCCGGCAATCGTTCACGCGAGATGGCAAGATCTGACATCGGCAAACCAAAGCCACGCTCCATCTTCCACGTCAGGACATCTTCAAGCTCGCTACTGGACCCGGGCGAAGATTCCAGCGTCACGATCAGCGTGCGACTGCTCGCATCCGGCAGGGTAACCGACCAACGTTTTTGCTGTAGTAGACCAGCGGTGGTAGCGAGATCGCGCAGAACTCCCGATAGTTCCCCCGGGTCAGAAATGTTTGGCCCGTCGAAACTCGGCTGGATAAGTGATTCTGAAATGGCGGTTGCCGCGGCCCGGCGCAGACTTGATTGGCCACTACGACCGCGGTCCACCTGGACCATCGTGACCGCGCCCTTTTCAAAACCAAGCGCGGTTGAGGGATAGCGGGGGGTTACTAATCTTGTAATGGGATTGGGCACGAATTAATCACGAGCAGCCTACCACGTGCTGTAAGCTGATCCGTCGGAAGAAGTGTCGGCTGAAGCACTATGGACATTGATGATCCCTTGTTCATCTGAACCTGAATTAGGATCGCTACCGGTTTCTGGGGTCCAGTCGGTCTCGCCGGTCATTGGATCTTTTGGCAATTCTCGCAGGTAACCAGCAGTAACCAGGTCGTTTAAGTCTTGTGGCAACTTCTGTTTGTCTGCCGCGTACTGGTCCAAAAGGTTCCGCAACTTGTAGAGATCTTCCCGCAGAACCGCCTCCCGCGTCGTCAGAATTGTCCTTTGATACTGTGGCAGAATAACTGCAGCGAGAATGATGATAACCGTGATGACGATCATCAACTCCAGCAACGTAAAGCCGGTGTGCAGTGGGCGGTCAGCAGTGGGCAGTGAAAACCCGAAACGAGAGGCGCCCTCTGCGTTGTGGTTCTCTGCACACTGCTCACTGCCCACTGCCCACTGTTCATTACCAGTCACGATACTTGTCTCCGTTCAAAGCCTCGCCATCTGACTTCGAATAAACATCAAAAACGTTCTCACCACCGCCGGAGCAGCCCGCATCATTCGAATCGTAAGACGATCGGAAGCACCAATCTGCCTGACCCGTCATCGGATCGATAGGTATCGATCGCAAATAGATTTTTTTCTTGGTCGAAAGTTCACCGCCAACTTTCGTCGCGTCCACGTTTATGTCGCCTCGTCCACCACCAAATCCACTGCGCGGAATGACATTCACGCCGTCCATAAGAGTCTGTAAATCGGGAGGATAACGGTCAGGATTATCAACACCGAAGATTGTGCAGTCCGAAATTACGACCTTGCTGCGCGGATCAACATAAGTATTTGCTCCCCCTGCTCCTCCTGCTCCCCCCGCTCCGCCTGTCCCCCCCGTAGTTGCAACCGTCCCGGTGCAATTCATGTTGACAGTGTCGCGGTGAAATTCGTCGATCGCGGTGCGCATTTGCCGCAGCGCCGCGCGCAGTTGCTCTTCCTTTTGTCGCTTAACTGAAATCTTCATCAAGGGGACGATGCCGAGCGTCAGAATTGACAACACAGTCACCGTGATTACCAGTTCGATCAAGGTAAAACCGCATTCGGCACGGCGCGAAGACAAACCGACGCGGCGACCGGAAAGCTTAATTGCCACCTCCACATCGCCGCGTGTTGCTTGCAAACGTTGAACTAACAGATCGATCACCTTCTTACTGCTGCTTCACGGTCGCCCGAACCGGTGTCACTTCAATTCCTAACTCCGAAGCATCAACCGCCATCAAGTGCGACGATTTCTGCTCAATTGAAAGTCCCGCCTCGCCAGCTCCCACGCCCTCGACGTCTAGATAAAGCAAAGTTCCTGGTCCAGTCATACCGTTTAGATTTGCAACTGAAATCAAACAGACGCCAGACGCGTCGATTGACTGCGTCAGATTCAAACCAGTGCTCGCGTCGGACACCGCCTTCACCTTCACAACCTTTGGATCAAAACGAAATGCCAGGATGGCGAACGCCAAAGGAGATTCCGACTTGAGATCAAGCACGATGCGACGCGTTTCACCTATCTTCATCGACTGATCAGTTGGCCCGAGTTTCAACTCCGCCATGTGACGGGCCGGACTTACAGGTGTGACTGCTGACGGGATCGGTGTCGCCGGCATACTCGTCAACGTCGCTTTTGCATCGTTCGTCAGGTTGGTATTAACTGCGGCAACCTCCGTCGCCGAAGTACTGCTCACCAGCGACTTTGGAGCAGGCACGAACGCTGGCAGCTCCTCACCCGGCTTTTGAGACACTGCCGCCGGCTGCGTAACCTGCTGCGTTGTATTCTGCGCGACCGTTGCCATAGTCTGCGCCTGGGTGTTCACCGGCGTTGAATTCACACTCGCTGTGTTGGCTGGCAGGGGCGCCGGAACAACTGGTGCCACGGTTTGAGTTTGTCGCGCCGTAGCGTTCATTTGTTGTTGTTTGTGAAACTCTGCAAGCTGATCTTCGCGATCAGCTTCACGCAACATCGCTTCCAGCGAACCGGTGGTTGGCGATTGCAACGTGCCACTGGGCCGCATCTCTTCGTCACGTGGCGTCACCGCCGGTGCGCGCAAGACTCGCGGCGTCACCGCGATCACGATGTCAACTCTGCGGTTCTCGCTGGTGGGCGCGGTGAACAGCCGACCAAGAATTGGAAGTCCGCCCACGATCGGTAGCCCCTTGCGGCCTTCCGATTGAACATCGGTGGCCACGTTGGCCAGCATCATGGTGCGGTTGTTTTGCACGCGCGCCGTGCCGGTGATGGTTCGTTCGGTGAACGTCGGCGTCAAAGTGCTTGCGCCCAACACGTCTTTCGACTCGATCGACATCTTCACCTGTACGTCCTGGTTCGGAAACACTTGGGGAGTAAACTTCAGCGTCAAGCCCGTCGGCTCATAATTGATGACCGGAAAACCACCAGTCGGGAACCCACCGGGCGTGGTGCTCGTGCCGGTTTGTACGCCAAAGGGGTAAGCCTGAGCTGTTTGCACTGGTACGCGTTGACCAATACGCGCGGTTGATTCTTCACCGTTGAACGCATGTACCTGCGTCGAGGCGACGAGCCGGCCGCGGTTCTTACTTTGAAACGCCGCGAACTGTGACGACGGAATCAACAGCGCACTACCGAAAGCGACGGGCAACCCAACAGTACCCACACCGCCGGCCAATACTGAGAAGCCCTTTTGAATACCACCGAGGTTTACGAGTGTGGTTTCATTGCCTAATTGTGAACCAAACTGCATTAGATCGTTCTTGGTGACTTCATAGATGTTCACATCCATCACCACTTCAGCACGATCTTTGTCGATGCTCTGAATCAGCTCACCGATCAGCCTCACGTTTTCTGCTGTGTCGCGAATGGTCAAACTGTTGGTGTCTTTGTCGGCCACGACGATCGTTTGCGGACGACCAACTGACGGCGGAATTGCCTGGCCAACCAATGTCTTCACTTTGTCGGGATCGCTGTTGGCGAGGAAATAGGTTCGTAGCACGAGCTGCTGGTACTGCGGACGTCGCGTTTGATCGGCAACCAGAATGGTGCGACGGCTCAACTTCTGGAAGAACATGTTCTCCTGAAGGAACACATAATCGAGCGCTTGTGACGTGGTGACGTCGCGCAGGTTGATGTCGATAGTGCGCGGCTGCACAAAAGATTGGCGATCGAAAATCACATTCAGATTGAGTTGTTCGGCAAGACTACGAATGAAAGCTTTTAAGTCGCCGCTGTAACTAATGACACGCAGCTGTTCCTGCCGTGGTGGTGGAAGCGCCGCTTCCGGGGGTGTCGCCGTTCCGTTCTCACCTGCCTTGGCGCCGTTGTCAGCGCCGTTGGTCGACGTTCCTTCTTTGACGCCTTGCAAACGGAGCATCCGCTCCATTTCGGAAACAGCGAGCTCGTTCACCGGGTCATAACCAAATGCCTGACGGAACGAGTTATAGGCTCCCACGAAATCACGTTGTTCCGCGAGCGCGCGTCCTTGTTGCATGAAGGCCTGGGAAGCATTGAACGCAGCGCGGCGGAAATGGAGCTGATACTCCATGTTCTGCGGTTCAGCTGCCAGCGCCATCGTAAATTCCTGGGCTGCCTTTTCCCATTGCTGGGCCTCTTCGTACCTTAGGCCCGCCTTGTAGTGACTGTTCCCCTTGGCGAAAGCGGCCATGGGCAAAGCCAGTAGACAGAAGGCGAGCAACAGCGAAATTAAAGTACGCACTCGAAAATCTTTCGTTGTTTTCATGTCAATATCTCGGTTGGAACGCGATGGCCGGAAGAGCCGTAAAACGTGCCTAATAATGCCGTCCGGGAGGCTAAGATGCAACCCCTCCAGCTTCAGTTTGTTACACGCAATTCAAAAATAACAGTTCCCTAAACGCTGCAATAAAAGGCGCTTTACATTTCGGCGCTGATTTCCTCGACGAAGGTCACGCGGTTAATCTCGTGCAAAGTCGAAACTCCAGCAAAAACCTTTTTGAGCGCAGATTCTCGCAAGCTTCTGAGGCCTTCAGCCTGCGCGGCGCGCCGAACTTCGGAGCCTGGCCGACGTTCGACGATCATTTCGCGGATGTTATCGGAGAGATCAAGCAGTTCGTGAATGGCCGTGCGTCCACGGTAACCCGTGTGGTTGCACGCATCACAGCCTGCGTTCATATAAAAAGCGGTGTCACGGTGTTCTTCGGGCCGCAACCCAGACTCGATGAGTTCGTGTTCCTTGGCGCGGTATTGCCGTTTGCAATACGGACACAACATGCGAATTAGTCGCTGTGCCAGCACGCAGTTCAGCGAAGAAACGAAGTTGTAAGGTTCGACGCCCATGTTCAGGAAACGTCCGATGACGTCGATGACG
>JADMIO012736508.1_pt1 | contig 19808 bp, 27 predicted proteins | sample 8958161 | NCBI WGS metagenome assembly JADMIO01 (sample SAMN16585339, study PRJNA669376) | soil metagenome | isolation source: Crop rotation soil | place: USA: Cullars Rotation, Alabama | collected 2011
CGCGACAACTTGTCCACGTGGAATTCTAAGCTTAGGATCCCAATGTGCTGGAAAGCTCTCCAAACCAGAGAGACTCAAGGAATACTGTCTCCCGCAAGATTTGGTTTGGGCCGATTTAGATACGTGCCATCCTTCGATGATAGACCCTGCTCCGCAGGTTGTTATTGAATCCTCGCCTGACAGATTTCAGGCTTTATGGAAATTGGAGGATGATGTTCCTCCGGCTATTGCCGAGGAATACGCTAAACGTATTTATTCCAAATATAAGATCAATGGAGTAGACTCAGGATGGGCACTCACAAAACTTCTGCGTGTCCCGTTCACAGTCAACTTCAAATATCAGTCTACACCAGAAGTAAGAATCGTTAAGGCAACAGACGATAGACTCGATACAGCTATTTTCGAGTCTATCCTTATTGATGAGTTAAAGGAACATGGTGTCGAAGATGCGGATATGCCTAATCTGGACGAATTGCCAGATGCAAGTCTCATCGTACATGAATACCGACACAACCTTAGTCGTACAGGTTTCTCAAATATCTACCTCGTTGAGCCAGATGAAGATTGGTCTAAAGTCCTCTGGCAATTAATCCGTATTTGCTTTGAAGTAGGAATGACGAGAGAAGAAGCATTCGTAATTGCAGTTACTTCAAAGTGCAATAAGTACGAAAGGGATAAGCGTCCTCTTTCACATCTTTGGCTTGATATCCTTAAAGCCGAAACGATTGATAAGACGTTCGCAATCGTAGCAGGGGCACTTGATGACAACATGGAGTTTCCCGAGATTGTCTCGGGTGCAGAGCAGAAGGAAATTCTGACAAATACCTTTATTGATGATTACATCAAATGGGCTTCACAGGTCACGGACGCAAATAAGGAGTACCACGAAATTTGCGGCGTGATTATGCTATCAAGTCTCCTTGCTGACAAATTCCATCTAAACCTTAGTTGGGGCAAACTTCATCCGAACGTGTGGGGTCTTGTTCTTGGGGAATCCACTATCACCAGAAAAACGACTGCGATGGAAATGGCGATGGACTTTGTTATGGAACTTGATTCAAATGCGATTCTTGCCACCCAGGATTCCAGCGCAGAAGGTATGTTATCTGCATTGGAAGGTAGACCTGAAAGAGTCTCAATCTACTACCGTGATGAGGTCGCAGGATTCTTCGATGCAATGAGTAGTAAATCATACCTCGCAGGAATGCCAGAGGTATTGACAAAACTCTACGATGTGCCGAATGTCATGGTACGTCAGTTGAGTAAGAAAACTGTTTCAGTGAAGAAGCCTGTCTTTATCTTCTTCGGTGGAGGAATTCAGGATAGGGTATATGAGACTGTTAATGAAGAATTCTTTTATTCAGGATTCCTCCCTAGGTTTTTGGTCGTTAATGGGGAATCCGACATTAATCAGATCAAGTGGATGGGACCACCGTCTAGAACGAGTATTGATCGAGACAGGCGCGATTCACTCAAAACTGACCTTGCAGGAATTATCGGACAGTATCAAGTCCGAGTTGTTGAGGCCAAGATTTTTGGCGAAGATGCGGTTTTGAGTAAAGATATCGAGGCCGTACTCACTGACGAAGCATGGGAAAAGATGCAGGCGATTGAGCAGATTCTCGTCAATACTGCTAATGAATCGTCGCGTAGCGCAATCGCGTTACCTACATTCTCACGAATGGCAATGTCACTGTTGAAGCTTTCAATTCTCTTTGCTGCTATCAGACAAGAACCTAACGATTTCCAGATTACCGCAGAAAGATGTGACGTGCTTAAAGCAGCTCACTTCATTCAGAAGTGGGCACCTCATTCAATTCATATGATGATGAATGTTGGGACCACAACTTCTGAGCGACTGATTCAGCGCGTTCTCAAGATGATTCGTGGAACGCCGGGAATTACAAGAGCGGAAGTTATGCGCCGCGCACATTTGCAGTCGGTTACAGCGAAAATCGTATTTAGCACACTAGAGGAAAGAGGGCTAGTTGAGATCAAACAGAAGGGACGAGGTTATCAGTTGTGGCCTACGTAGGCAAGATTCTAGGAGAAGTAACAAAGTTTGTAACGAACGGAACTGACGAAGTAGAAGAAGTGACAGTTCAAGCATTAGTCCCATTCGAGCCTCCTGTTTGTGGAGTCTGTCACGATCACATGAAAAACGTCAATACTGTAGAAGGTAAACGACGTTATCAGTGTATGACATGGGGCTGCACAAACAGGAGAATGTACGATCAGGAGGGTAATCAAATTGGACAAAGTTCCGGGCATTAAGAAAAATCTAGATTTCGATCCAGATGATATTGGTCCTGCGGAATCAGACGATCCTGACGCAGTAGTCGATAATCTTCCTGAGGAAATGATTGATGATGCGTGGGATACCGAAGTTCGTAGTTGGGCACAATTAGGGCTTAATCCAGGACAGAGTATTACAATCGACCAGTTCCTTTTCAAGAGTCGTCTAGAAGTCCTAATTCAGATGCTCGTTGAACAAGAGCTGATTGATATGGAAGAAATGAACAAGCGTGTTAGAAGATACATGCTTAAGACAATGATCGCACTTCGCAAAGAACATCAGAAGGCTATGTTGCAAGCTAAACTGATGGAGGGAGTTAGGCCACAATCAAAGTCGGGTATGTTTCTTCCTCCCGGTATGAGTCCAAATGGCTGAACTCGCGGAAGGAACCAAATATGACGACGGAAAATTACCACTTGACCTATGGTCAACTGACGCAATTGACGAAACGGCTCGCGTCCTTGCTTTCGGAGCTAACAAGTACGATGCGTACAATTGGGCAAAAGGCATTAAATACAGTCGAGTCTTTGCGGCTCTTCTCAGACACGTATGGGCATTCTGGCGTGGTGAGAGAAAAGACCCTGAGACTAATCTTCACCATCTTGGTCATGCCATGTGCTGCCTTATGTTCCTATTACATTACGAAATGAACAGGCGACGTTATCGTGAATTCGATGATAGACCGAAAGGTATTTATGCTCGCAAACGCATATCAAAGCCGAACAGCACAGACAGCAATGTACCGGAGAAGCAATCTAGAAATCGCACAAAAGATCGACCTGCATGACGGAGTAGTTCTTCTTAATCTGAGCTATACTGCACTTGGTCTAGCAAGTGAGGCAGGTGAAGTCTCGTCTCTTGTAAAGAAACTAATGAGAGATGAAGGTGGCAATTTCAGAAGCGTTCCTTTCCAGAATAAGATGGCAAAGGAACTTGGTGATTGTATGTGGTATATCTCTGAAATCTGTAATACTCTAGGTTTTGATCTTGAACAGATTATGACTGAAAACATCGAGAAGTTGCAGGGAAGGCAAGCTAGTGGTACACTTGGAGGGAGTGGCGATGAGCGATGAAAAAATATTGCTACGTATTTGGTGAATTAAAAGGCGATATTCGTATTTGTGAATGCGGAGAAGTAACACTAGAAGATGAAATGCATTTATGTAGATTAACGGAGGTTGAGGTGCCCGACGAAAAATCCCCACACCATCTGATTACCAATATCGAGGATAAGACCGCGAATATGGATATGGGTAGAATGGGCTATCAGATGATGCAAGGTGCAATGGAAGAAGGCGCAACAATGGAAGAAGCTATTATCATTCTAACAGCATATTTTGTTGGTATGTTTACTGGTATTGCAGAGCAGAATCGAAAAGATAAGGAAAATGAGGAAACACCCCCTAGCTAAATGCGAAGAATGTCCGTTGCAGCGTGATAAATGCGCGCCGACAACTGGACCTTCTAATGCAAAAATTGCCGTAGTCTCACGTTCGCCAGGAGTGCATGACGTGACTAACGGTAAACCTTTTTCCGGGCCGTCGGGAGAAGTTCTCAATTACATGCTTCGCGCTAACGATGTTAAGCGTGAAGATATCATCACGACTAATCTCGTGTTGTGCTATTCCGATGATCCGCCAAAGGACGCCCTAAATGCTTGTAGAGAAAGACTCGATGCAGAAATCGCAGGAGTGGAAACGATCATTGCCGCAGGTGTCGAGGCAGTTCAGGCTTTCGTTGGAAAAGTCTCAATCTCGTCGGCTCGTGGAGTCGAACATGAGAAAGACGGCAAAAGAGTCATTGTTACGTCTAATCCTGCTGTTGTGCTTTATGATTCTGATGCTTTCCCTTATCTTGTTGAAGATTTTAAACTAGCTCTAAATCCTCCACCGCCTGTTGTTTATCCAGATGTGAAAATTCACGATACGCCGTCTCGGACTGAAAAGCTATTAAGGATGCTCGCCGAACATGACGGACCAATTGCAACAGACCTCGAAGGTAGAAACGAGCATATTGAATGTGCAGGGTTTAGCATTGAATCTGACGTGGCTCACGTCCTTACTCGTAGAGCGATTAGGGACAATTGGGACCAGTTCAAGAAGCTCTACGAACTCGATAAGAACTGGCTCTGGCATAACGGGGTATACGATACTAAACTCCTTAAGCTCAATGGCATCCATTCAGGTATTGTTGATGATACTTTCCCTCTATCTTATGCTCTCGATGAGAGAACAGAAGGAGTCCACGGATTAAAGTTCTTAGCGAGAACACAGCTTGGCTGGAAAAACTATGAAACAGATGCAATCGACAACTACTTTGAAACCGGAGAACTCCCGGTTGATATTGAGGAGTTCTACAGGTATAACGGTTACGATTGCGCCGCAACATATCAGCTATTTCCTATTCTTGAGGAACGAGCACACAAGGATAATACCTATTCACTTTACAAACATCGTATGATTCCATTCCTCAATGCTTTAAGAGACATTGAACTGAGAGGGTTCAGATTCGATGCTGTTAAAGCCGCCGATCTAAATGAGGAAATTGTGCTTCCAGAGATGCGTAGACTCAGGAAGAAAATGGCGGAAATCGTTGGGCTCGAGTTCTTTAATCCCGCATCAAACAAGCAGACTAATGCGTTCGCTTATGATGTATGCGGATTGCAGCATTCACTCAAGTCTACACGTAAGCGATCTTTCGAGCGTTCATTCTCTGATCCGGTGCGTGTAGAAATTCTCGCAGATAGATTTGTGGCAAATCCGAAATTCAAGAATAAGCTCAAAGAGTTTGCAGAACTGCACGATTCGTGGGCAGAGATCAATAAGCAAAAGGGCACCTATATCGAAGGATTGATTAAGCATGTCCGTGATGATGGTCGATTGTATACAACATTCAATCCCGCAGGCACGGTTACTGGCCGGCCCTCGTCAAGAAATCCAAATTTTCTCAATATTACAAGAACAGCACGAAATGTTGTCCCTGCAATTAGAACGCTATTTGTCCCGTCGCCTGGGTGTGTTATTGTGCAGGGTGATTATTCGCAGGCCGAACTCAGGGTTATCGCAAAGCTTAGCCAAGATGATGAGTTACTCAATATTTACAGAGACACAAATCGATCCCTTCACCAAGAAACTGCACGTGCATTCTACGGGGCTAATTACACTAAGGACGAATACGTTAAATCGAAGAACATTAATTTCGGCGTATGTTATGGACAGTCTGCCTTCATGTTTGCACAGATGTATCATATGGAGCAAACAGAGGCTCAGGCATACATCGACGCTTGGTTCAAAAAGTTCCCGAAGGTAAAAGAATGGATCGAAGCAACTCACCAGGTAATCTTTAAGGAGCAATTCCTTGCTAATCCCTTTGGCCGCAAGAGACGCTTTCATCTCATTACGGATGAAAATCTACAAGACACCTTACGAGAAGGTGTTAACTTCCTTCCTCAGTCAACAGCTTCCGAATTCACAGAAGCCGCAGTTGTTAAACTTAACGCCGCAGGAGTCCCGATTATTAACACCGTCTACGATTCCATCATCGCAGACGTTCCTAGCGAAGATGCTAAAGAAGCGGAAGTTTTAATGAAGGAGGTTATGGAGAAGCAGCCTATCGTTTGTCTCGGTTGGGATGATATCCCATTTAAAGTGGATATCTCAGTAAGTGCAAAGAGTTGGGGTGAAGTCGAAGAAGTGGAGATTGCAGCATAAACTTAAGGAGTGAGCCAGTTGCCATTTGAACAGTGTAAATCAGAATACAAAGGTTTACGGTGTGACGTTAAAGGAACTGCCCCACATACTCATCATTCATTTTTAGACAAAAACTCACTAGAAGATATTGATGAACATTTGTGGTGGAGTGATGCAGATACGATTGCAGAGCTTAAAGAAAAATTCGAAAATCTTTTAGAATCCAATCCCGATCTTACACTGACATGATTGGTAAATTGTTGGGAAAGGTTGTAGGCGAAGTTCTTGCACTTCCCGCAACCATTGTTAATGAATTCGACGAGGCTGTTGATGAAGTAGAAAAGACAGTTGATAAGCGTTACGATCCCCCGACAAAGAAAGAGAAAAAGAGTTGAATATCTATATCATTAATGAATCCTCTGTCTTATCAGACGAGGAAATCGAGGAATTACACGCTCCGCTGCTTTTGTATTCTCGTCACATTCGTTCTTATTGGGGCTCAATGCAGCCGGGTATTCTATTCGGAAAGCCGAAGGTTGCTACTGCGTGGCAAATTGTGATTGCCGATGATTCAGACCAAGCAGGTGCTTTAGGCTACCACGACGTTACAGATGGTGGTCGTCCTATTTCGTATGTCTTTGCTAAGACAGATCAGGATTATGGCTACGATTGGCAGGTTACGCTAACGCACGAATTCGCAGAAATGATGATGGACCCCTACATTGCGAATTGTGTGCAGACTGGTAATTCTAAATTCCACGCTCAGGAACTTTGCGATCCAGTCGAAGATGAGTCAATGATGTATATTGTCACTTCTGGTGGAGTGAAGATGAATGCTAGTAACTTCGTCACTCCTTACTGGTTCATTCCTGATGCAGTTGGTCAGTACGATCATCTACATCAGTGTGCAAAGCCACTTGAAGTTCTAGATGGAGGTTATGCCTATTATTGGGAAGATGGTGAATGGTATTCAGAGGATCACCTCGGTCAGAAATATACGGTTGCAGAGTTCGCAAAGAAAGAACCCACAAAGAATCGTCTAGCACTTTACGCCAGAAACAGGGGTTAATATGGCACCGTCGGACCAAGATCTGTTTAACTTAACAGTCAATACAGATTGTTATAAAGACCTAGATAAATATGAACACGCTAAGGTTGATAAAGCTGTTGCTGGTCAGCCTGCATCAACACCAAAAAGTAATATTGCTAAAGTAGCGTTTTATCTTGCGCGGCGCTTGCATCCCGTAACTCCCCCACCACCGCCGCCGCCACCAACTAAACGCTATGCACCAAGAACACACAATCTAGGAACTAACGATCAAGACCCGCGTTTTTGTTGTAAGCCGGAATATGGCGTTGTGGATAAGGGTTCTTATTACGAGGACGAAATGGGTTGCCAATATGACAAAGAACATATGTTTAGTATCGGTGGTCCTGGTGGTTATCGTCAACGTGATTATATGGTGCCCGGTCTAAAAGGTGCTGAAAGTATGGATGGTTTGGAACCGTGTGATCCGTATTCTGCAAACGGTATCTCAGTCCCTCCATATCCCGGTGATCCTATTCAGCAGACTGGCTCATATCACCGATAATCTCAATAAGGACAAAATCCGGGGATCGCGTCTCCGCGAGCGATCCCCTCCCTCGGACGTGCGTTGAGACACTACCTGTAACGCATTTGGGCAGTTGACAGAGGGTTGTTCGTATGATAGCGTACCCCCCATGAGACAGATACAGAAACCGTTTCAATGAATGTACCTCCCGAGAACCGCTTGGTTAAGCCAAAACACACTAATACAAGTCTCCATCAAGAGTTAAATAAGAGGTTTCAGAAGAAGGGTTTGTGTGATTCCTGCGGCGCGACAGACAGCACCGCATATGCACTCATTCATGGTAGGGAATATTCGTTAAGACGAAAAGACTATATGGAGTTATGTCGTCTATGTCACAACTCCTACGACGCTCATACATCAGATAGGATACTGTGTAATTGTGAATCCCGAAGCAAACGATATCAGCACGGACGGGCCTACGAACGTATTGATAGAGATGATGCTGTCCTCCGAACATGCGCGTATTCTGGATGCGGATTTGAGTTTTATACTACTAGAGCCTCCAAGATTTACCATTCAGCAGCGTGCAAGCTATATGCGTTTCGTGAGAGAAATGGGATTGTCACCCGACAAGAACCTCATTTTAGTATCTGCCAACGCGAAGGATGCGAAAAAGCAATACCGAAAAATAAGAAAGCTACTACGAAATACTGTTCCAATGCTTGTAGACAAAAAGTATACCACGACAAAAACAAAGAAAAAGCCAAAGCGAAAAGAGACGTAATTAGCAAAAAGAAGCGTGACGAGAAAGCAGTAGATGAGTTCATTAAGGAGTTGATGGGATGAAAGATATGAGACTAATGTCTGATGGAAAATGGGACGTTCACACAGTATCTTCTGACAGGTTTTACGGATGAAGGTTATTGCATTAGACCCAGGAAGAACGACTGGGTACTCTGTGGGGGTTACGCACGACGACGCCGAATTTGAGTTTATCTCTAAACAGGAGAAACTCACTCATCATGAATTATTTGATCTTCTTGACCGAACAATGGCTGATAGAATCGTATGTGAATCATTCGATTTCCGTAATGGAGTTCGCACAGGAACTGATCTAATTCCTGCTGAGCTTATTGGTGTCGTTCACCTATTTGCTGCAATTTTCAAAAAGCGGCTTGACTTCCAAAACGCCTCCACACACGGTGCTGGTGGTAAAAACGGTAGATTCAACAATAGCAATTTACAGCGCATGGGTATCTATCTTCCGGGCAAACCTCATGCTATGGACTCGCTGAGGATTCTGCTATACTGGTACGAGCATGGCAAGGGGTTCCAATACAATAATCGCAAAGGCTTCAAGGAGAGCATGTTTCATCACCTATGAAAAAGACACTATGTGATAGATGTGGTACAGAGATTAAAAACAAAGATGAGCATTGGGTATTAGCATTCAAAGTGAATGAAGATGATCCACTCTCTCATGATTATTCACTCTTTGAGTACGATGTATGTCCTCATTGCGTAGATGCATTACGTGGACAGTTACGATACAATGACACTAACAGTTAACGAAGATACGTGGATCATTGCTGATACCCACTTCGGGCATCATAACATTATCCGCTATTGTAACCGCCCAATTGACCATGACTCTAAAATGCTGAAAGCGTGGAGTCGTCTCGTCAAGAAGAACGATCCAATTCTCCATTTAGGTGATCTGTGTATCTGGTATGGATGGTATCGCACTCACTGGCTCAACAAGTGTTTGAAGCTAAAAGGCGATAAATACATCATTTGGGGCAATCATGATGAAGATCAGAAAATGTCAAAAGAGAGTTTTGAGCAACGAACCGGATTCAAAGTTATTACTCCCTTCCGACAAGGAGACGTGTTTTTCTCTCACGAACCAACAACTGATGACGGATTATGGAGCGTTAATATACATGGACATGTTCATAATCATGCGCCGTTCGGATTCTACACAGGACTCGGAATCAATCGATTCAACGCTTCCATCGAAGGGATGAATTACAAGCCGTGGCGATTAGGCGAAATTTTGAAAAAATGTTAAACAAATTTGTGATAGGTTTCAACAAAAGTTTCGAAAATACAAGGAGGTTCATTGACACATTTTTTGATGAATTAATTTTAACGATTGGAGCACTTGGCTCGTTCATCGGAATTTTGGTTTATATTTTCGGGGCTCCGTTGCCAGGTGCCACAATTGTTCTAAGTTCACTTTTTGTTGTCGTGCTTGCAATCATCTGGAATTCCTAAAAAGGAAACAAAGTGAAAAAGTACGTTCTATACGGAATGATGGTATTGCTTGTACCGCTTGGAGGTACTGCTGCTGCAATGGCATCAAGTTCGGGTTATGGTGGTTGGACAATTAGTAACGGAACTACAACTGTTCCTACAATTCCTACAATTCCAACGACGACCACTACACCGACTACTCCTACAACTCCACCTTCGCATGATTGCACTTACACTGGTGCAGGTAAGGATGGACAGCCAGGAAATGATGATTGTGCAGTTGTAACAACTCCGTCAACAACTACAACTACTCCACCTTCAAAGCCGACTGACCCACTTACCACGACTATTATCATCACTCAGCCGGGTAAGGTTATCACTCAGACGATCGTTAAGACGAAGGTGAAGTATAAGACCAAGATCAAGTACCGCACAAAGATCAAGTATAAGAAGAAGATCATCTACAAGAAGAAGGTAGTTTGCCCGAAATACATGAAGATGTATATGGGCATTTGTGTGGTTCCTGGTAAGGGGTAACAAAAAAGGGCCAGTGTAAAAACTGGCCCTACTTGCCGACGTGGTGGAATTGGTATACACAGCAGACTTAAAATCTGCCGCCTAACGGATTGAGGGTTCGAGTCCCTCCGTCGGCATTATGAATAGAATAGGGAACTGGATTAACGAGAAGTGGATATGCAAGAACTGTGCGTGGTCAACCACACTTTCTTACAATCGCCAAACGACGGTAATCGGACTTATCTGTGAGGAATGTGGTGGCAAAGATTTTCATTACACAATAAATGAGGGACCGCCCCCAGGAGTAAAGGACGGTCCCTCTGATCTCTCCGCTGGCCCTGAAAGCAGAGAGAACTTTTAAAACAGAATCTGCACGAAATAGATAATCACTAGAATCACTAGGATTATCAGGGCGATTCGTAGCAGTTCGCTACTGCTCACGGATTCGGTGGTGCCGGAACTGTAGGAGTAACAGGGTCCTCACCAGTAATCTGCGGAGGCCCACCATTCGTTCCGAGCAAACCAAGATCCTTAAGGCTATTTAGAATGGAACCACCAAACGCTGCAAGAACAACAACCCAAGCAGCATTCATAATGACTTCCATATCTAAGCCAGGAATCACCAAATCCGCTCCCGATGCGTACTTATAGCCGCCATAGAGAACGAAGAACGGAACCATCTTCCCTAAAACGTCAGTCCGCAGAGTATCTCCGAAATAACTAAGTCGGAAACCCTGCGTATTATCGACGAGTGCGGCAACAGTACCAAGCACGAAATCGAGAATCAGAATCAAGAATGCAATCTGCACTCTCTGATCCTCGAAAAATGCGTGCATCAAATTACCAAGTCCCATTTATTGCCTCCTTATCCAACTTCGATTTCGCCTTCGTCAACGACCTGATCGTCGTCAACACCAATAATCTGAACCGAAGAAGCTCCTGAGAAATCAGCGGGATACGAGAGAGCAGCCTTACCATCATTAGGCATATCCGCAGTATTATGCAGGTCTCCTGTTTCACCCTCAGCAACGACTCGAACATTTCCCTCGTAATCAGAAGGGTCCCACTTAATCTCAACAGCCTTACGTTCGACATTAATCTCAACAGTCATACCGCCTCCTAAATATCGTAGGTAACGCAGCAGTTAAAATCGCTGCGGTAGTCATGCTCGTAGTATCCCATAGGATAACTACCGAGAGATAGAACCCTCCCTCCGCCGACATACACGGCTACATGAGTAGGTGCTCCAACCTCAAATCCGGGTCTACCACTGGAATGACCATACATCATCAAGTCAGCAGGCTGAACCTTAGAAAAAGGGATAACCTTTCCATGACTTAATAACGTGCCAGTGTAACCCTGACCATCGTAATTCCGCCCATTCGGATCAGGAGCACCACCCCCGTAGTAGCAGTTAGTAGCGAAAGCAGAGCAATCCCACTTAGTAGGTTTCTGTGGGGGTTTACGCTTTTGGAAGGCTCGCATCTGATCGTATGCAATACCCATTCGGTATTTGTACCAGAAGAAGCCCGCTTCAATAATGTTCTGTCGAACATCTTTCTTATTGAAGTAGTCATAGTAGTCTTTTGCTAATTTGATAGAGTAAGAATCGAAGGCCCACTGAGTTTTATCCCGACGCTTCTTACGGCGTTCGAGGGCTTCGTGATACTCTAGATCAATGACTCTCCTGGGCTTAATGCCCATGATGAGACATGATCCCTTTACAGCATTACCGAAATACTCTCCGAAGAATAGACTAAATCCTTTCTTTGGCCAAGGATAGATTTCCGGAAATGCACGACTAACGGCTCGCTTATGCGCGAGTACGTCACGTCCTGAATTTCCTTCCCGCATTTTGCGGGCGAATGCTACGTTTGGAGCCATTGATTATTCCTCGTGATCCTCGGGAACTACGGATTCATCTTCCTCGTTATCATCAGGATTATCGTCGTAGTTATCGGGAGTAGGCTCATCAGGGTCAGAGTCAATCTCGGGAGTTTCTTCGTCAGTCATAATTACTCCTGTTAGTCGTGATAGAATGAATTGAAGATAGGTAGATGACACTTATGTGGTGCAAACCTATCTCGTAAATCTCGTAGATTGGCTAACTGTGAATTTTTTACCTCCCTCCAATTTGCTCCATAGATTCGCTGATACTGTTCATCATATTGACCCGAAGTAATTCTATCAATTTGATCCTGTTGAGACTTGAAGATACGTGCGTTCTGTATCTGTACGTCTCTACAAGTTTCACGCGAACTAAAATTGAGAGTAATTCCATTAACTAGTGCAACTGTCAAGGCGAGAATGGCAAGAACTTTTGCTGTCTGCACGGCGTACACGGACCTCTTATCCATCAGAATAAACTCCCCCACGGGATAGTGAGGATCGCAATTGCAAAGTTAGCAACTACAATTAAAAGAATTGATAAGGTTACGTAACGATCTTTGCGTGTGTAAGGAACAATATCCATCTGCTTTGAGGTTTCCTCTAGAATGGGACTGTCTTGTTCATCCATGACCGAGTTTATCCGTAATCAATAAGACGAACGTTCCAAGCGACAGAGCAGCTAAACCGTAGCGAATCCATCTGTCCCTTGCTGTTAGTCCTCTAGCCTCTGAATCCTGTAAACCCTTTCCAATCATATGACTCACCTGATCCGGGGTAATCGCGGCGTCTTTTAAGTCTGATTGGCTTATTTCTAATTTCTCCATCCGTTCTTCAAGTTCATTCAATGCCTCCTTAAAAGTTGCGTTATCGACTTTATCAGCCTGTTTGGTACGGATAGTTTCAACCGTAGTTTCGATACGGTCCAATTGACGAACCAACTGACCCCACAATCTGTCGTCTATATTGCTCATGCTCTTAATGGAGTAATTTCGTAGAATGCAATTACACCGCCACAGCACAGACCTTTGGTAATGTTGAAAACCAATGTGCTGACAGATGATTGAACACCGTAAGTATCCTCAACATATGCCTCGACAGTTACATTACCATTCTCGTCTACTTTATCACCAAGTGAGCATGGGTTGTAGAGAATAGATGGGGACATTACTCGCATTTCTGCACTATCGAAATTAAAATTCGCATCGTAGAAATTGTTTCCCCATCGAACCGCATAAATCTCTGGACGATTAGTGATCCAACCTGAGAACTCTCCGTCAGTCCAGATATAGTTATTCAATCCGTCATTAGTATATGTACCATCAAAACCAGGCTTCGAAGAATCGTAAGCCGGAGTCATTCTCCAGAATACTTTAAATACGTCCCAATCAGGGAAAAAGGAAGGATAGAGCCAAATCTTCCGCTTCATGTTCGGATCGGTTCTTTTGTCACTAGGCTGCCAAGCATCACAACTTGTGAACTCAAAAGGTGGAGTAAATTCGTCGATGAACTGAGTAATTAAATCGATATCTGGCGCAGGCGGTGTAAATACATCTAACGTGCTGCCAGGAGAATCGGTCATTAAGACTTCCATCATAGAAGCTTCTAACGCATTACCCTGCTGCCCTGCACCATAGAAGTGCGCGTAACCCCATCGCGCGACAACAGACGCCAAATTTGAAGGAGTCCATAATGTTCTATCCGGTGCATGACCCATTGCAGCTTGGAGAAGTTTCCAGTTACCATCAAAGCCGTAATCAGCCTCACTGTGCTGATTGATTTCATTATCACCAATCATATATTTCGATGCAACTGACATCATGCCGTAATCTGAGTTGTCACGACTATGAGGTTGAAGATCAGGATAAGAATGTAATCCTGTGAAATCTGCATGAACAATGTGCATTGGACGGATTGCTGTATAGGCATTTACGAACTTAACAATTTCACCGCCACCTACGTCTTGGAATGAGAACTCAATATAACTGTCTCGGTTAGCTTCACCAACTATGTCACTTGTGGTGGTACTATCATTATTAGGCCATTCATCAATAAATCCGTGAACGGGATCAGTTGCGCCTAATGGTGAATATGTAGTACCATCGTCTGTGCTCGTAAGCCACTTTTCCTCACCAGGACCTTCGGTATAATTTACCAAAACACCTAAGTTGTGAGTACCAGAAGCATCTGGAACAATCAGGCTTGACTTAACTGGACCGATAGGTCCTTTAATAGAATAGGTAGCGTCAGTAACATAGCCTCGTAGATTAGAGAAAAGTCCTGCTGTTGCTCCATTGATATAACCCCAAGTTCTACCAAAACCGCGCTCTTGGACAAATGGGGTTTGTTCTTCGCCATCAATCCACCATCTACCTTCTACTCTTGGCAAAATTTTAGTAACCTCAACTTCGATATGGTGCCATGAACCCGTAGTCATTTTTCTATGAGCGTACATTCGTGTAACACTATTAACTACACCTGGCATTGAAATGTAGATACCGCCGCCATCCTCAATAGCCATTGTAAGCATAGTGCTGCTACTGAAATTATCAGAACCATTGATCGTAGCAATTGTTCCACCGTTACTAATTGTTGTGCAATACATCCACCAACCAAAAGAAATACTAGGACAAAAAATTCCACCTAACTGACCCGGCATTGTAAATCCATCAGCGGCCGAAGAAGCATCAAGAACTTTACCTCTGCCTCCACCAGTCGGATCATCAATAATTGTGTATCCAGTAAGGGACTCTACATTTCTTACACCCGGTCCTGTATGTCTACCATCAGTACCGAATTCACCTTCGGTCAATCCTGTTGCTGATAATAACCTATCATCGGGATCGGTATAAAAAGCAGGATTAGGAAGATTACTATCATCAATTCCTAGAGTTTTAACTACAACATCAGAAATACATAAACTAAGATTGGGAGCTGTTGAAGGTTCATTGAGATAACCAAGCTTAAAATACCCAATTAACTCGGTTGAGAAACCCGCACCTAAATCTGCTAATGGGTCTGATCCACCAACAAGCGCGCTCACATGCTTAGAAGAAGTTGTGTAATCGGCAGAAGGAACTTGAGTAATAATCAATTCGCAGTAAATAGCATCCTCTGACAGTCTATAGATGCTAGTCATGCCAGCTAACAACCCAAGATTGCCGGTTAATTCGATTCTAGCCAAATCTTCGTAAATACGTATTCCACCGATTAATGTGTTGCTAACAGAATATACTTCCAAAACATGAACTGATACGTCTCCAGACCCCGCAAGCATACGATTCGCGTCACCGTATCGAATTGCAAATCCAATGTAGATCGTATCAGTTGCTCTGGCGTGCCCACTCGGAAGAATTGTATGCTGGATATAATCAGTAGGACCAAAAACTAATTCCCCACCAGAATCAGAACCGCCGCTGTTCGTATCAAAGTCACCAACGCTAGTTGGTTGAAAATCAATAGGTGCTTCTGTATTCAGTTCCCACGAAATGTTGTAACTATATTCCGGTGGACTCTGGAACATTACATAATATGTTTCGCCGGCTTCGACTGGAATATTTAAAATCCTAGTAGTTGATCCCGAGAAAACGGCTCTTGCCTGACAAACTTGAGTTTCTATATTTGTGCCTTTCCAAATATAGAACTTTTGAGAAGCTAGTGACGAGACAGTAATCGAGACAATTAACGATCCATCAGACGATGGCTCTGCCTTATACCAGTGATAACCATCTGCAAAGTTAAATCCAGAAAGCGTATAATTCTTGAGTTCAGGCATTGAGCCATCTACATTCACACCTGACAAAGAGCCTGTTCCTGAAATTGGCACAGCATCTGCTATATTACCAGTTTGTGTGGGATCGTGGAATTCCCAGTTGAGAACAAAGCCACCTTCTTGACCTGCTGCTCTACCTGCAATGACGATTGCAATTGTATCGTCCTCATCCGTTGGTCCAAGCGTAAATGTCATGGACGGCAGAGGTGTAGTTGCATCACTTGCAAGTTCGGTCATTGAACCGAATGAACCAAACGGATTGGTGTAAGCAGCAATAACGGGATTTTCTAAGTCTCCCCAAACACGTTCAATATTGAATGTGTATTCACCTAGATGGTTGCCTCTGAAATACAACCAAACAGAATGGTGAGTGCCGACTCCGGCATGAACTTGCTCACCGACTTCTGTAGTTGCGCCCACATTGTTACTAACGTGCCAACCATTCGGTTGTGTGGAGAGGAAAATACCTCCATTGTGATCGTCAGCTTCATTAACTAAACTGATTTGGAAAGTGAAATCACCACCAGTACCAGTCGGGTCAACTCCGATATAATACCAAACTGCGTCGGTACTCCACTGAAAACTTCTTGGCGGTGCATTGTTACCCGTTAATCCTACCGAACTTCCTAAATCTCCATAATCAGCATTTCCACCAGCATTTGACTGATACGCAAATATGTTTTGAAAACCTTCATCATCAGTCAATTTCGTAAGTATGGCGTCTACTGAACCAGGACCTTTCCACTTATACCAGATAATACTGCTTCCGTAAGTAGACTCACCGGGCTCAGTTGTCGCAAGGAATGTAGAACCAGAAACAACTTGATCTGTCTGAATAGTGATTGCATTGACAATGTTGTCATTTGGTGGTGTAGCTAAAACCTCAGTTGAATAATCTGCGCTTGCAGTTCCGTATTCTGCATAATTATAATCATTAAACGCGAGATAGAAAATCCCTGTTAGACTCGCATTACCTGCGGAAATACCAGTTCCACTTACTAAATTGACTGTTTGAATTGGCGGATCGGTTGATCCATCACCAATATAAGAGTCATCTATATAATCTAACTTCGAAAAATCGGGACTTGCAGGATCGAATGATGCGTCAATAACTTTGAAAACTGCAAATTCTGGACTGAATGCTGCGCCACCACCCGTCCGGGCGAAATCCACTGTAAATGCATACAAACCTGTTAATGCAGAAAGATCTAATTTTGCCCAAACAGATTCCTGTGGTTCAGCATTTGCCAACTCATTTGTTTCAAAGGTTGCACCTTGATTATCAAGTGAAACAGTATGCGTACCTGCTCCAGCAGATAATGCAAGCGCATCATTAATATTGTCATGAAGGGGCATTAGTAAACTACAGTTACCTGTCCATTTACATGGTTAATATCTAAACGTGCAATTTGAATTTCGCCAGTTACAACAACGTGACCTGTGATATGAATATCTCCATCAGGCCAAAAGGGTGGTAATAAGGTGAATGCGATTGTATCTGAATCTCCACCTGTCATTGCGCCTTCTGTTTGCAGATGATCTTTGTCATACAATCGGTACTTGAATGGCTTATCAGGATCGTCAGCACCACCCCATGCACCCTGCCAACCGTAAATTCCAGTGAGAATAGTTGGGTCTACCCAAACTTTTCCTAACTGAGCAATCTCTAATCTACGTACTCGTTCACCATCACGATTATGACGTTCAGAGTACCAATCAATAAGACCTTTTGCCTGAGGTTCAAATGATTCAGCCATTAGTAAATCTGATCCAGAGTCATCTGGCAAGTCCACTGACCAGAATCATCCATTGAAATTTCCTGTTGCGTCACAACGTAAGGTGCATCAACTGTGTGATAAGGTTTGAACTCACCCTCCGAATCTACGTACACAACTGATCCACAGTGATTGTAGAAACCAACGGTTTCGTCAAATGGGTCCATTCGATCGGGAAGAACTGTAATCGTATTTCTCTTTTGGGGGTTTGAATGTAGCCCACCAATATCATTTGTTGCCTGCTGTGCCATGAAATCCGAACGAATATAATCATTCATCTGGATGATTTCAAGCCAACGTCTAAACTGCGCTCTAGCCGGAGCATAACTGTGGTATTTCATTAACGCCGCAGTAGGCATTCCGACGGCAGCAGTATTTAGTGGTCCAGCATTTTCCCAATCAATATCTACAAGTCCTGTTTCTGAACTAGGTGTAAATAATGCAATTGGAACTGCGCTTTCTGCTGTGACTCTGCGCGGAGCATAAAAGCGGATAAGTTTGTCGTAATCGCACCAAAAGTCAAAACCGTATGGCTCTACTAACTGCCCCACACCTCTGATTAAATCAAGTGTATTTGTAGTGTCACCAATCAAGACGTAATAAGCATCTACAGCCTCTAACCATCCTGTGCCGCCGTATGTCGCCGTAAGGTGAATTGTCTCACTTGTACCATCATACATTGCATCCAAAATATCAGAAATGATAGTCTGCTGAGATTCTTCAATCCACCATTTGATGATATCATTCTGAGTCCAAGTTGTAGGATCAATAGGATAACCATCAAACCAGTAAGGCTGATCTAACCAAGCTAGGTAATCTACACCTCTAACTCGAACTCTATCCTCACCAGTTTTAAGTCCTACAGGCGCACAGATGCCTCCCTGGATTTCTGAGAATGTGCCGCCGTTGTTGGTTGACAACTTTGCGATAAAGTCTGTTCTCCGAGGTGCGAACAAATCTGGAGATAAACTCGGATGCGACAAAGCAATGGAAAGAGAGTTCTCTCCAATGTCGCTGAGCTTATAAATTATGGACGGTTCTTCCATTGGAAACGTTGCAAGAACGTCTCCATCAATGTCCACAATATCGTACCAGAGAGTTACAGTCATTAAGATGCAGCAGGTAGAGAAATGAGAACGTACATTGCAAACCGCTTAACTACTTCCGAACCGCGAGCCCAACCAACATACAAACGATAAGTACCGACAGCAAGCAATCCACCCGGTCCGCCAGAAGATGTGTCAACGAGACACTGGATTTGCATACCCACTCCAGTTGCAGAAACGTTGTTATAAACGTAACTGTCATCATCAGCCTGGAACCAGAATTTTGGAGACGCTGTAGATAAGTCATTGGTCAATCCAGTACGATCAACCACGTCAACTGGAATATACTCTTTCGTACCTTGTGTAATTTCGATACCGCTAGCCACTAGGTCGTCCTCTCACTAAGAACGTAAATCGTTTCTTCGTATTGAGCTGGAATCTGTCAACGCCGTTTACGATCCATTTGCGTTTTCCCTCGAGAATGTCAAACGCATCAATTCCGAAACTCACTAAAGCGATAACAGGTGAAGAAGTCAGAGTCACCCCAAAGAATTTCTGTGGTAACTTAAGTAGCAATACGCTGGCTGTGCTAGTTACGTTCTGGATTTTCTGCGGAGTTCTCTTTACGGTTGCTGTCCCCGTAGCTGTGCAACTGAGTGTCGTGGTTGTAAGACCCATTAGATTACGACTTTAGGACCAGCAAGTCCGTTACTCCAATAGCCGTCTCGACAACTGAACATCAATTCAAATTCCTCCACTGTGGGGGAGTTTACTGCTGTGTCGAGGGCTCCGATGTTTGAAGTGAGGACGGCATCTGCGTAGTAGGTATTTCCGTCTCCGTCGAATTGCGCGATGAAACGGACGTGATCGTATTCGGGGTAAGCGGCATCATTAGGGGGTGGAATAACCTTAGCTGCAAGTGCTTTTCGTCTACTCCAAAATGTTGCTGTATCGTCTGCAAGGCTTTCCAGCACAGTGGGATCCGAAGCTTGGAATTCACGTGACTTGAAGTCGCGGC
>JADMIO011851980.1_pt1 | contig 19805 bp, 21 predicted proteins | sample 8958161 | NCBI WGS metagenome assembly JADMIO01 (sample SAMN16585339, study PRJNA669376) | soil metagenome | isolation source: Crop rotation soil | place: USA: Cullars Rotation, Alabama | collected 2011
CTTTCCCTGGCCAGCTCCACGTCGCCGGCCGAAATCGAGCCTGCCCCTCATCTGTCAACGCCGCGCCGGGTGAGTCGGCCCCTCAAGTGTCAACGTCCGCCCCTCATCTGTCAGTGAGGGCCAAGTTTTCCGCGAGGTATCCACAACGCCGGCGGCCGGCCGCGGTGTCTCGCACACGGCTTCGACGGCGTTTCTGGCGCGTTTGCAGGGCCATAGACGGCCGCCAGCCCAGCGGCGAGGGCAACCAGCCGAGGGCTTCGCCCTGTCGCTCGACTGCGGCGAGCACTACTGGCTGTAAAAGGACAGACCACATCATGGTTCTGTGTTCATTAGGTTGTTCTGTCCATTGCTGACATAATCCGCTCCACTTCAACGTAACACCGCACGAAGATTTCTATTGTTCCTGAAGGCATATTCAAATCGTTTTCGTTACCGCTTGCAGGCATCATGACAGAACACTACTTCCTATAAACGCTACACAGGCTCCTGAGATTAATAATGCGGATCTCTACGATAATGGGAGATTTTCCCGACTGTTTCGTTCGCTTCTCAGTGGATAACAGCCAGCTTCTCTGTTTAACAGACAAAAACAGCATATCCACTCAGTTCCACATTTCCATATAAAGGCCAAGGCATTTATTCTCAGGATAATTGTTTCAGCATCGCAACCGCATCAGACTCCGGCATCGCAAACTGCACCCGGTGCCGGGCAGCCACATCCAGCGCAAAAACCTTCGTGTAGACTTCCGTTGAACTGATGGACTTATGTCCCATCAGGCTTTGCAGAACTTTCAGCGGTATACCGGCATACAGCATGTGCATCGCATAGGAATGGCGGAACGTATGTGGTGTGACCGGAACAGAGAACGTCACACCGTCAGCAGCAGCGGCGGCAACCGCCTCCCCAATCCAGGTCCTGACCGTTCTGTCCGTCACTTCCCAGATCCGCGCTTTCTCTGTCCTTCCTGTGCGACGGTTACGCCGCTCCATGAGCTTATCGGGTCCACTCGCGAACGCAGAAAGGCCCACCCGAAGGTGAGCCAGTGTGATTACATTTGCGGCCTAACTGTGGCCAGTCCAGTTACGCTGGAGTCACTAGTATTTAGGTGACACTATAGAAGCGGCCGCGACAACTTGTCCACGTGGAATTCTAAGCTTAGGATCCCAATGTGCTGGAAAGCGACCCGCGCCACCGCTTCACGCACCTCGAGCTCGGGCCGTTCACGCGACTGTGCGAGGTGCTGCGCGCCGGTGTTGCGGGGGAGCCGCTGCCGGATGCGGTGCCGATCCCGACCTTTGCCGACGGCGTCGCGCAGATGCGCGTGCTCGACGCGATCCGGGCGTCGTCCGCGCGCGACGGCGCGGCGGTGACCGTCTGAGGCGGCCGTCCGCTCGCTACCAGGCCTCGCCGTAGCGATCGCGATGCGTGTGCTCGGCGAACGGCTCGCGGCGCGGCGGTCCGAGCCGTCGCGCCGGGCGACCGATCGGCACCACGGCTTGCGCCACCACGTGATCGGGAAGTCCGACGACGGCGCCGAGCTCGGCGCCGCGCGTGGCGCCGAGCGTCGTGAGCGCGGACCCGAGACCGAGCGCGTTCGCGCCGAGCAGGAGGTTCTGCACCGCCGGGTAGATCGACGAGGGCACCGTTGAGTGGTGGCTGCGCTCGGTGTCGGCCGCCACGACGATCAGGACCGGCGCGCTCCGGTAGCCGCCGCCCGCGATGCCGTGGTCGACGTCGGCCATGAGTCCCGGCTCCAGGCGCTGTGCCGCGAACTCGCGCCCGCCGGCCTTCCAGGCGTCCTCGGTGAGGTCGTGGATCTGGTCGCGCAGCGCGGGGTCGCGCACGACGACGAACACCCACGGCTGGCGGTTCTCCGCGCTCGGCGCGTACGTGGCGGCCTCGAGCAGCCGACCGATGGTCTCGTCGTCGACCGGCGCGTCGTCGAAGTCGCGGCACGCCCGCTGGTGCCGAACGACGTCGAAGTAGTCGCTCACGCGGCGCGCTCGCCGAGGCGTCGGAAGGTGTTGACGTACATGATGCGCAGCGCGTCGTGCCATCCCCACCGCTTGAAGTCGTCGGTGCCCCAGGCACCGATGCGCTGCTCGACGAGCGGTGTCATGGACTTGAAGACGGTCTCGGGGTCGTCGCGGTCGATCTCGTAGAAGTGGAGGAACCGCGGGTCGCCGCTGTCGACGTGCTCATAGGGCGTGATCATCCCGTAGCCGGGGACGCCCGCCTCGGCGATGTGGCGGATGTGCACGAAGTCGCCCCAGTCGCGCAGCTCCTGTGCGCGGTCGGGCTCCGTCGGGCTGATCAGCACGAGTGACAGGCCGATCGTCGGGTTGCCCGTGAGGCAGCCCTGGCCCGGCCGCGGCGTGCGGACGTAGTGGTAGCCGGTCACGCCTGGAGGCGTCTCGGGCGCGCGGAAGCCCTCGTTCGCCTCGTACACACCGAGGAGATCGAACTCGGGGAGCACGCGCGGGAGGTCGTCGCGGTCGCGCTTGACGTTCTCCCACCACGTTGCGCGCCCGACGCCCTCGAGCGCCAAGACGTCCGGCACGCGAGACGACGCGTACTGGTCCGGGCTCATGTCGGTCATCTCGAGGTACAGCGCGGACGTGCAGCGGTCCTCCACGGCGCGGGAGTCTACGGAGCCGGTACCGTCTCGGCTGTGAGCGACAAGAAGCCGAGTCGTCTCGTGCACACGCCGCCGCTCGTCATCCGCGGCTTCTCGGCATTGCACCGCCTCGGGTACAAGCTGAGTGGCGGTCGGCTCGGCAACAAGTTCCGCGGCGCGCCCGCGGTGCTGCTCACCACCACCGGCCGCAAGACCGGCAAGGAGCGCACGTGGCCACTCCTCGCGCTCCGCAAGGGCGACGCGTACGTGCTCGCCGCGTCGAACAGCGGGCACGACCGTCACCCGAGCTGGTACCTGAACCTCCAGGCCAACCCTGAGGTGATGATCAAGGACGGCCAGCGGACCGTGAAGGGGAGAGCCCGCACGGTCACCGGTCCCGAACGCGACCAGCTCTACGCGCAGTTCGTCGACGTGCTCGAGACCTACGACGACTACGCGAAGGCGACGACGCGCGAGATCCCGGTGGTGCTCGTCGAACCCGTAGCCTGACGCCCGTGTCAGGCGGGCCCCGCAGTCGCACCGCGCCCGCGCCGGGAGCCGCGCCCATGCCGGCTGCCGATGCAGCCGCGCTGCTGCGCCGCAACGGCGACGACCCTGACCTGCGTGACCGCCCCGCCGTGAAGTTCGGCGATCAGGTGTTCACGCACGGCCAGTACGTCGCCGAGTGCCGCCGGTTCGCGAACCTCTTTCTCGCGCACGACGGCCGACGCGCCCCGTCGGGGGCGTTGCACGTCGGCGTCCTGCTCGACAACACGCCGGACTACCTCTTCGCGCTCGGCGGCGCCGCGCTCTCGGGCTCGGCCGTCGTCGGCATGAACCACACGCGCCGCGACGAGCATCTGCTGCGCGACGTCGAGCACACCCACTGCGGTCTGGTGCTCACCGAGCCGCGTCACGCGCCGCTGCTCGACCCGATCGCAGCCCAGCTCCCGCCCGTCCTGGTCTCGAACCGCTACCCGGACGCGGACGACCCCGCGGCGTCGCTCGGGGCAGACCTCGACGACGCGCTCGCGACGGTCGACGACACCGACCGCGGCATCGAGCCCGGTGCCGACGCGCTGTGGGCGCTGATCTTCACCTCGGGCACATCGTCCGCGCCGAAGGCCGTCATCTGCACGCAGCGCCGGCTGCTCGTGACCGGCAACCGCTTCACGATCATGCTGGACCTGACACCCGACGACGTCGGCTACATCTGCATGCCGCTGTTCCACTCGAACGCGCTCATGGTCGGGTGGGCGCCTTCGGTCGTCGCCGGGGCGTCGGTCGGGCTGGCGCGCAAGTTCAGCGCGTCACGCTGGCTGTCCGACATCCGTCACTACGGCTCGACGTACTTCAACTACACGGGCAAGCCGCTGGCGTACATCCTGTCGACGGCCGAGCAGCCCGACGACGCCGACAACCCGCTACGCATCTCGTTCGGCAACGAGGGCTCGCCCGAGGTCGTCGACGAGCTCGCCCGCCGCTTCGACCTCGAGGTGATCGACGCGTACGGCGCGACCGAAGGCGGCGTCGCGGTCAACCGCGACGTCGAGGAGCGAAAGGGCGCGCTGGGGCAGGTCGGCGAGAACGTCAAGATCGTCGACGAGGACGGCAACGAGAAACCGGTCGCGCGCTTCGACGCCGACGGCCGACTCTCGAACGCGGACGAGTGCGTCGGCGAGATCGTCAACACCGCCGGCGCCGGCCCGTTCGAGGGCTACTACAACAACGACGAGGCGAACGCGGCCACCTTGCGCTTCGGGTGGTACTGGACCGGGGACCTCGGCTATCTCGACCAGGACCGGTACCTCTACTTCGCGGGCCGCAACGCCGACTGGCTTCGTGTCGATGGCGAGAACTTCCCGGCGCAGCCCATCGAGACGACGATCGGTCATCACCCTGATGTCGTGCTCGCGGCCGTGTACGGCGTGCCCGACGACCAGGCGGGCGACCAGGTGATGGCGGGCGTCGTCCTGCGTGACGGCACTGCGTTCGACCCTGACGCCTTCGCCCAGTGGCTCGACGCGCAGGACGCCATCGGCCCGAAGTGGCGACCGCGCTACGTCCGGGTGCTCCGCGAGCCGCCGACCACCGGCACCAACAAGATCGTCAAGCGCACCCTCGTCCACCAGAAGTGGCGCTCCGACCGGGTCGGCGGCGACGCGGTGTTCGTCCGCGGCCGTGGGGAGTCCACCTACCGCCCGTTCACCCCCGACGACGAGCAGCAGCTCCAGGAATCGTTCGCGCACTACCAGCGCGACCGCTTCTGGGACCTGTAGACCCGGCCGATGGACCTCTCGTACTCGCCCGAGGAGCAGGCGTTCGCCGACGAGATCCGCGCGTGGCTCGACGAGCACCTCGAGCTGCCACCGCCGTTCGACTCGCTCGAGGAGGAGATCGAGTGGGGGCGAGCGTGGCAGGCGAAGCTCGCGCAGGATCGCTGGGTCGGCGTGCACTGGCCGCCGGACTACGGGGGACGCGGCGCGTCGCCCGTCCAGGTCGCGATCTACAACGTCGAGTACGGCCGGTCGCGCGCGATGCAGCTCGTGAACCGCGTCGGCATCAACCTCGCGGGCCCCACGCTGCTCGCGCACGGCACCGACGAGCAGAAGCGGCGCTGGCTGCCGACGATCCTCGACGCGCGTGAGATCTGGTGCCAGCTGTTCAGCGAGCCGGGCGCGGGGTCGGACCTCGCGTCGCTCACGACGCGCGCGATGCCCGTGGAGGGCGGCTGGGTGCTGTCGGGCCAGAAGGTCTGGACGAGCTACGCGCAGTTCGCGCGGTGGGGGATCTGCCTCGCGCGCACCGACCAGGACGCACCGAAGCACAAGGGCATCTCGTATCTCATCGTGGACATGGAAGCCGACGGCATCGAGATCCGCCCGCTGGTGCAGATCACGGGGGAGGCCGAGTTCAACGAGGTGTTCTTCGACGACGTCTTCGTGCCCGAGGACCACCTCGTCGGCGGCCTGCACCAGGGCTGGGCCGTGGCGAACACGACGCTCGCGCACGAGCGCGGCACGGCGTTCCCCTTCAAGGAGCAGGTTGTGCACGAGGTGTACCTCGACGAGCTGTTCTCGCTTGCACAGCGTGAGGGCGCATTCGACGACGTCGCGACCGCCGACGCGCTGGCGCAGGCGTTCGTCGAGCTGCGCGTCTTGCGCCTCCACAACTGGCGGACGCTCTCGCGCCTCGCGCGCGGCATCGAGCCCGGCCCGGAGTCGTCGGTGGTGAAGCTCACGTGGACCGACATGACCCAGCACCTCTCCGAGCTCGGTGTCGAGCTGACCGGTGCCGGCGCGCCGTTGTGGGGTCGCTGGCAGCGGCAGTGGCTCTGGAGCAAGGCCGCGTCGATCGCGGGCGGCACGTCCGAGGTGCAGCGGACCATCATCGCCGAGCGCATGCTCGGGATGCCGCGAGGCTGACACCGGCGATGACACCGCCTGCGCGGGTCACCGGGCTCGACCACATCGTGCTCGTGTGTCGCGACGTCGATCGCACGCTCGCGTGGTACCGCGACGAGCTCGGGCTCGAGCCGGTCCGCGAAGATGAGTGGCGACGCGGCGAGGTGCTGTTCCCGTCGTTGCGCGTCGACGCGACCACGCTCATCGACCTCCTTGCCGGCGAGCGCACGGGCGCCAACCCACACTCTCGAAACTTGGATCACGTGTGCTTGGTCATCGACGACGCGGACCTCGCGTCGGTCGCGGCAAGTGGGCGCTTCGACGTCGTCGGCGACGGACCGGTCGACGGTCTGTTCGGAGCCCGGGGATTCGCGACGAGCCTCTACGTGCGGGATCCGGACGGCACGACGGTCGAGCTGCGCCACTACGGCGGCGCACCACACTGAGCAACGGCGTTGGCGCCCCGGCATGCCCTCCCGGGGGTGGTGCCCTGCTACCTTCACTCCGGCAACAACCGGTGAGGGCGTGTCAGCGATGCTCCCTCGACAGGCCAGGGAGTTTCGTTCGTGGCAACAGGCACCGTGAAGTGGTTCAACGCCGAGAAGGGCTACGGCTTCATCGCCCGTGAGGGTGAGCCGGACGTGTTCGTGCACTTCTCCGCGATCCAGGGTTCGGGCTACCGCACCCTCGAAGAGGGTCAGCGCGTGGAGTTCGACGTCGGCCCCGGCCGGAAGGGCGAAGAGGCCCAGAACGTTCGGCCCGCCTAGGCGTCGCCCGCTCCGCCGCTGCCGGCGCGGAACCCGATCCACAGGGTGAGCCGCGCCAGCCGCAGATAGCCCATTCGTTCGTAGACGGGCTGCCCCAGATCGCTCGCGAACAACATCGCGGGACGGTCGCGCGCGGCCAGCGTCGCGGTCCATGTGAGCGCCTCGCCGATGCGGCGGTGGCGGTACTCCTCGCGGAGTGAGATCCACTCGACGTCGACGAACGCGTCGGTGACGTGTGCGGCCGCAGTCCCCACTCCGCGGTCGCCGTCGCGCGCGAGCCACATCTCCCATCCGGCGGCGTCGATGACCCCGGGTCCGAACGCGCGTCGCCCGACCATGTCGGGGACGGGGTACGCCTCGCTCAGCGTCGTGTCGAACTCCGCGAGCAGGTCGGCGTCGGTGACCGGGACGATCTCGACGCCCTCGGGCTGCGGGATCTGTGCCGGTCCGGAAGGGCGCAGCATCAGTGGCGGGTGGCCCATGAGCATCCAGCCACGGGTCTCCAGCGCCGGCGTCGGCGTCGCGCTCCACACGAGGAACGGCGTGTTCTCGTCGTCCGGTGCGAAGAACTCGGCGATCTCGTCGAGGACCGGGTCGCTCGCGTCGAGCACCGGCCGGAGCAGCACGGCCGTGTTCATGAACGGGAACGGCAGGTGTGCGTCCGATCCCGCCCAATCGGCGGTGCGGCGCGTCGCCCAGCCGGCGGCGGCACCGAGGTCCTGGTTCAGCTGCGCGTAGGCCTCGGCGTACGCGCGCACCAGCGTGTCGTCGATGGGGCAGTCTGGGCCCCACCCATCCGGCAGTCGGTCGGGCACGTCCGTCCCGCTAGAGGAAACGGCGCAGGAGCCGGTCCTTGCGCTTCGTGTACGGCGGGTACGCGAGCGCGGGGTCCGGACGCGTCGACTTGCGCAGCACGCTCTTCGCGTGCGTGAACGTGTCGAAGCTCGCCTTGCCGTGGTACGCGCCCATGCCACTCGGCCCGACGCCACCGAACGGCAGCGTCGGTACCGCCACGTGGTACATCGTGCCGTTCACGACCGCGCCGCCGCTGCTCGTGCGCTGCAGCACGCGCTTCGCAACGTCGCGCGCCTTGCTGAACACGTACAGAGCGAGTGGCTTGTCCCGGCCGTTGATGACCTCGATCGCCTCGTCGGTGTCGTCGACGGGGACGACCGGCAGGATCGGCCCGAAGATCTCGTCCTGCATGACCGGCGCGTCGAGGCTCACGTCGCGCAGGACCGTCGGCGCGATGTAGCGCTGCCCGTCGTCGTGCTGACCGCCGACGGCCACGGTCCCGGAGTCGAGCAAGCCGACCAGTCGCTGCTGGTGCGCGTCGTTCACGATCCGGGCGTAGTCGGGGCTCGCCTTCGGGTCGTTGCCGTAGAAGTCGAACAGCGCGCGCCGGACCTGCTCGATGAACTTGTCTTGCACGCCGCGCTCGACGAGTACATAGTCGGGCGCGATGCACGTCTGACCGGCGTTGACCCACTTTCCCCACGCGACGCGACGGCCAGCGACCTCGAGGTCCGCCGACGCGTCGATGACGACCGGGCTCTTCCCGCCCAGCTCGAGCGTCACGGGCGTGAGGTGCTTGGCCGCGGCTTCCATGACGATGCGCGCCACCTTGCCGTTGCCGGTGTAGAGGATGTGGTCCCAGCGCTGCGCGAGCAGCGCGGTCGTCTCGTCGACGGCGCCTTCGACGACGGCGACGCACTCGGGATCCACGTACTCGGGGATCAGGCGCGCGAGCAGCGCGGAGGTGGCCGGCGCGAGCTCGGACGGCTTCACGACTGCGCAGTTGCCACCGGCGAGCGCGCCCGCGAGCGGCGACACGAGCAGCTGCACCGGGTAGTTCCACGGCGCGATCACGAGCACGACCCCCAGCGGCTCGCGCACGATGCGCGCACCGCTCGGCTTGGTGACGAGGGGCGCGTGCACCCGCTGCGGCCGCATCCATCGGCGGAGTCGCTTGAGCATGTAGTCGAGCTCGGCGACGACGAACCCGATGTCGGTCGCCCACGCCTCGGTGGACGGCTTGCCGAGATCGGACCGCAGCGCGTTCTGCAGCTCCGGCTCACGGTCGACGAGCATCGCTCGCAGCGCGCGGAGCTGGTCACGGCGCCACTCGTACGGGCGTGTCCGTCCGCTGTCGAACGTCGACCGCAGCCGCGCGACGAGTCCTTCCGCGTCGAGTGCGGGCGCTGCGGACTTTCGCCGTGACGGCAGGGTCGTGGTCACGATGCCTCCTGGTGGCGCAGGTCGGGGTCGATGAGCGTGAGAAGCCCTCGCAGATCCGGGGCGGTGCTCACTCCTTCGGACGAGAGGTCGGTGGGCGCGCCGGTGTCAGGCCAGTGACCTTCGCGCTGGAGGTACAGCGGTGTCATCCCGGCCGCCCGCGGCCCCACCACGTCGGGGACCCAGGTGTCGCCTACGAACGCCGTCGTGGACGGATCGGCGTCGAGTGCCTGCAACGTGTGCTCGAAGATGCGCGGGTGCGGCTTGCGGGCGCCGGCCCACGCCGAGGAGACGATCACGTCGAAGGCGTCGACGAGCCCGACCTCCTCGACCGCCTCCAGCAGGTCCCAGTCCCAGTTCGAGCAGATCGCGAGGCGCAGCCCGGAGTCGCGGAGCGTGGCAAGCACCTCGGGCACCTCGTCGTATGCCTCGAGGACCCGCCGCTCGACCCGGTCTTCGAGCTTCGCGGTGACGAGCTGGTACTCCCCGGGATGGAGATCGGTCTCGGCGAGCATGGCGAGCAGGCGCTCGCGCTGCCAGGCGACGTAGGCGTCACGGCTCTCCGAGTGCTCGACGTGCTCGACGCCGTCGACACCCTCCATCCACCACAGGTTCCGCAGCTCGTCGGTGAATTCGACGCCGTGCTCGGCGAGCACCTCGTCGATCGACACCCATTGCGTCGCCCGGGCGACCGTGCCGTAGAAGTCGAGCAGGACCGCGTCGAAGCGAGGGTCCGGGTTCGGCACGTTGGCGAGGCTAGGCGACGGTTTGAGTAGCGGTTACTCAGGTTTGGCGCACCCCTCCATGGTCCGATTGCAGCGGAGCCTCAGAGAGGGAGACCATGGACGACCAGCAGGAGACGCCGGCCCAGCAGGCGCCGACGCAGCAGACTCCGACCAAATCGTTCGTCACGCCGCCCGAGGAGCGACCGTGGTACCTGCGACCGAGCGTCGCGATCTGGCTCGGCCCCGTCCTCATCGCGGTGTGCCTCGTCATGCGGTTCGGATGGAACGGGGTCGAGGGTCCGCCCTTCCCGTTCTGGACGCTGGCGTACGTCGCGGGCGCCGCGGGCATCTACCTCACCTACACCGGCTGGATCGAGCGCAAGCAGCGCTGACGCGGCGCGCCGTGGCGGCGCTCGCCGCCGCGGTCGTCGTTGTCATCGCGTCGAGTGCGGCGCCGGCGGGCGCCGTGCCGCGTCCGTTCCGGCTCACGAGCCCGGCGTTTCGCGAGGGCGGCACGATTCCCGACGGCTTCACCTGCATCGGCGCGAACGCGTCGCCGCCACTGCGCTGGCGCAACGTGCCGAAGGGCGCGGTGCAGCTCGCGCTCACGATGGACGACCCGGACGCGCGCAGCGGCGCAGGGTTCGTGCACTGGCTGCTGTGGGGCCTCGACCCCGACGCGCGCAGCCTGCCCGAGGAGACGATCCCGGCTGGCGTCACGGAGGGGAACAACGGCGCTGGACGCCCCGGATACACAGGACCATGTCCGCCACCGGGTGACACGCCACATCACTACCGCTTCGTGCTGTACGCCCTCGATCAGAGAATCACGCTCGCGCCCGGCGCGTCGATCGATGACCTGCGCGGCGCGATGAAGGGTCACATCCTGAAGCAGGCGCGCCTCGTCGGGCGCTTCGGTCGCTAGCTGCCGGGGACGGGCGCGGCGGCGACCGACGGGAAGCGCGGCTCGGACTCACCGACGACGATCTTGTACAGCGGGAGCGGCTCGTCGAGTCCCTTCAGCTGCACCGCGCCCATCGCTTCCATCGGCGGCGGGTCGTCACCCAGGAGCGGGATCATCGACTCGGGGATGACGATCTCGCCCTTGCCGGCCTGGCCGCAGAGGCGGCTGCCCACGTTGACCGTGTCGCCGACGACGTCGTACTGACGACGCTTCGCAGCACCGATGTGCGCGGCCACGACGTCGCCGCTGTTCATGCCGATGCCGAAGAAGATCTGCGGGACACCGATCTTCGCGAGCTCCGGCACGAGGTCAGGAGCGCGCCGCTGGATGTCCATCGCGCAGTCGAGCGCGCAGCGCGCGTGGTGCTCGATGGGGAGCGGCGCGCCGAAGACGGCGAACACCTCGTCCCCCACGAACTTCATCACCGTGCCGCCGAAGCTCAGGATCGAGTCGGTCACCAGCTCGTAGAACTCGTTCAGCATGGCGCGCACCTGCGACGGCTCGAGCGTTGCGGACAGCGAGGTGAACCCGCGCAGGTCGCAGAAGAAGAGGGAGACGTCGAGGCGCTCGCCCTCGAGGTGCTCATCGAGGCTGCCCGACTCCTCGAGCGTCTTGGCGACGGCCTCGGGCACGTACTGAGCGAACAGCGACGAGACGCGGCGGCGGTGCCGTGTCTCGGTGAAGTAGCGGACGGCGAGCGCGATGACGAAGGACGCCAGGATTGCCACGAACATGTAGACGAAGTTCATGACGCGACCGGCGTCGAAGCGCGCGAACCCGATCACGAGGTAGAGCGCGGCGATGATCACGGTGGCGAGCGCTGACATCCACACCGGAAGGAACACGACGGCCAGCGCGACCAGCAGCGACACGAACCCGATCCAGAGCACGGTCTCGGTGTCGCCGACCGGCGAGAGGTACGACGCGGTGAGCATCGTGTTGAGCGCGTTGGCGTGGATCATCACGCCGGGGAACGTGTTCGACTTGTCGACCGGAACCAGCTTGCTGTCGCCGAGGATCGACGCCGTCGCGCCGATGAACACGACCTTGTCCTTGAAGCGCGACGCGGGCACCTTCCCGTCCAGCACGTCGGCCGCGCTGACGACGTTCTTCGCCTGCTCGCTCTCGAGGTTCTTGGCGAAGTTCAGCCGCAGCTGGTGGTTGCCCTCGGTCGGGATGAACCGACCGGCCACCTGCACGCCGTCGGGCCGGACGAGCACCGGCCCGGTCTCGCCCTTCATCGCGCGGAGCGCGGCGAGCGCGAGCGACGGCATGAGCTGGCCCTTGTTGTCGACGACGACCGGCACCGTCCGGATGACACCGTCGGTGTGGTCGGGCGTCACCAGCGTGTGCCCGATCGTGGTCGCCGGGCCGCTCGCCAGCGCCGGGATCGGCGCGCCGTCGACGCGCACGACGTCGAAGACGTTGCGGTCACCGGGCTTCGCTGACACCGCCTCGGCAAGGACCGTCGAGTTCGCGATGCCGAGAGCGGAGGCGAGCTCGTCGTCACCCGGACGTGGTGCGGTGAAGATGAGGTCCCAGGCGATCACCTTGGCGCCGGCCTCGGCGATGCGACCGCCGAGGGTCGCGTCGATCGAGCGCGGCAGTGGGACCTCACCGACGCGCTGGATCGTCTCGCTGTCGATGCCCACGACGACGACGTCGGAGTCGCTCTGCGCCGAGGGGAAGAGCGAGTCCGTCGCGCGCCGCTGGAATCCCGCGAAGGCGTTCGCGCTGAGCCCGAGGGCGCACAGCGTCGTCACGACGCCGGCGACGAGGAGCGCCGACAGGGCGCGACGAACGACCTTGTGCACGGCGTCAGGTTACGGGGCGCGAGAAGGCCCCGTCGGTCACGGTGCGGCGTCGATCCCAGCGAGGGCGCGGCTCGCGCGGATGGCGAGCGCGACGATCGTCAGCGTCGGCCCATAGCCCGTGGACGTGGGGAACACCGACGAGTCCGTGATCACGACGTTCTCGACGTCGTGCAGGCGCTGCCACTGATCGCACACCGACGTGCGCGGGTCGGTCCCCATGCGCGCCGTGCCCATGATGTGGCGCGAGATGGGCGTGGGATCGCCGGGCCCGAGCATCTGGTCCTCGAGTGGCGGTGAGGTCACCCAAAAGGTGCTTTCGGCGCCCGCATCGCGCAGGACGGCCTCGAGCCGCGGCGCCCAGTGCTGCGCGCACGCGGCCTCGTGCCGGTGCGGCAGGTACGTCGCGCGCCCCGCGGGCAGGCCCCACACGTCACGCACAGTCGGATCGAGGTCCACGCGGTTCGTCGCCTGCGGCAGGTCCTCGCCCTGCATCGTGAACGCGGCCATCCGGTCGCGCATGGGCGAGTCGAGCATGAGATCGGTGTGCAGCTCGCCGGACGGCAGGTGGATCGACTCCATGACCGGAAGTGACGCGCCGCCGTGCTCGACGATGCCGCCGCGGAAGTAGGGGAGCCCGGCCTCGCGCGCTGCGGCGCTCGCGTCGTCGTCGCTGACGATCGGGTCGTCCATCAGGTGCGTGACCGCGCGCCCGCGGTGCGCGTGGAGCCGGAACGGGAAGATCCCGAGCACGTACGTCTGGAAGTGGTACATGAGGAAGCGTCCGACGACGTCGGGGTTGCCGATGCCCGAGCGCAGGAGCAGGCGCGGCGTCTCGAACGCGCCCGCACCGAGCACGACCGCGTCGGCTTCGACCTCGTGCGTATCGCCGGCGGCGTCGAGGTAGCGCACGCCGCGCGCGCGACGGCCGTCAACGAGCACCTCGGTGACGATCGACTCGGGCCGTACCTCACAGCGCCCGGTGCGCAACGCGGCGCGCAGCGGCGCGACCGGATCGCCCTTCGCCTCGATCGGGCAGCCGAAGTTCGCGCAGAAGCCGCAGTTGTTGCAGGCGGGTCGGCCGTCGTACTCGACGCTGTTGACGCCGGTCGGCGCGCGGTACGGGTGGTAGCCGTGGCGCGTCGCGGCCTCGGCGGTGAGCACCGCGCAGTACATGTCCGCACCCGGCGGCATGGGGTACGGCCCTGAGCGCCAGGCGGCGAACGGGTTCGCATTCGCGTCGCCGGCGACGCCGACGACGCGCTCGGCCTCGGCGTAGAACGGCTCGAGCTCGTCGTAGTCGAGCGGCCAGTCGACGACCTCGGCGCCCTCGATCGGCCCGAGCTCGGTGCGAGCCCGGAAGTCGACCTCGCGGAAGCGCGGCAGCTTCCCGTCTGCATGGAAGCCGCCGCCCCCGACCGTCGACGGGAGGTTGTTCACCCCGCCGGTCCAGATGCGGTCGCCGTCCTCGGCCCGCAGCCGGAACGTGCGTGGCTCGGTCAGTGGATCGGGCCCGAGGAAGTGACGGAACTGGAACTTCACCTCGTCGTTGCTCACGTGCCCCAGCGGACCGAACGGCGCTTGGAGGGAGAGGAGGTGGTTGCGGCCCTTCTCGAGCATGAGCACCGACTGGCCGGCCGCGGTCAGCACATGCGCGGCGGTCGAGCCGGCGGGCCCGCTGCCGACGATGATCGTGTCGAAGTCGCGCGCGCTCACGTCTTGGGTGCCGCGCCGGCGCGCGCCAACAGCGCGTCGACGGCCTCGATGTGCTGGGCCTCGACGCGCACCATCGCGACCATCTGGGCCGGTGTGGCCCAGAGCTGGACGATCACGGCACCGCTCCGGTCCGGCTGACCGCGGTCCACGCGCAGGCGCGCCGGGAGGAAGCGCTTCGACTCGTCCAGGAAGAAGATCTCGAGGACGTGACCGTCGAAGGTGATCGTGTCGCCGTCGCCGTTGACGACGATCGTGTCGTCGCCTGCCTCAGGCACGTCCGCTCACCTCCTCGTCCGTGTAGCCGCGCGGCTGCACGTCACCTGCGAACTCGATGGCCTGCCAGCCGCGCTGGTCACGGTTGCCGCCGTAGACCGGATCGCCGTACGCGCCCTCGCACGCGTGCGTGTACAGGAGCGTCTTGAGCTCCGGCACCGCGTCGAGCCGCGCGTCCTGCTCGTCGGGGGAGAGCGACGCGAAGTCATCGCCGAGATCGGCGAGCCCTTCGCGGTACACGTCCTGCCAGCCGCGCACCGGGCCGTTGATCTCACGCTCGGCGATGCCGCGCGATCCCTCGATCCGCGTCCGCCATGCGAGCTCTTCGACGCGCCCGAGCTCGAGGAACCGCTCGAAGCCAGCCTCGCCGCCATGGCGACCGGAGAACGGGCCGCCGGCCCAGATTCGCGGTGGGTCGACGGAGAACGCGCCGAGCAGGCCGTCGACGTAGTCCGCGACGCCGAGCGCGGCGCCGCCCGGGTGCTGTCCCTTCGGCGGGATGAGGCGGTCGGCCGCGGCCGTGACGGTCGCGTGCTCCGCGGGTGTCAGCCAGACGGGCACGCCGCGACGATCAGGGCAGCTCGAGGTCGTAGTTGCCGGCGTCGTCGACGCGTGCGCGGCCACCGGGCGGCACGACGACGACGGTGAACGGCTCCTCGATGAGGGCCGGCCCACGAACCTCCGCGCCGGGACCGAGCTGCGCGCCCGCGTACACGGGCGTGTCGATGAAGCCGCCGCCGAGGAACGCGCGGCGTGAGCCGGTGCGCGCGGAGTCGGCGAGGGTGAGCGTGCCGAGCTCGGCGAGACGGGCCGGCTTCGGCGTGTGACCACGCGCGACGAGGCGGACTCCGCGGAGCAGCGGCTGCTGGTTCCGGAACGCGAAGCCGCGCTCGGCCTGGTGCTGGTCGTGGAAGCGCTCCGCGAGATCGAGCAGGCCCGGGTCGTCGATGGCTGTGTCCTCCGGGACGGGGACGCTCATGTCGAAGTTCTGGCCCGGGTAGCACATCTGCGCGAACAGGCCGACGTCGACCTCGCTCTCGGCGAGCGCGGTCGGCTCGAGCTCCTTGGTCGCCTCGTCGCGCAGCTCGCTCATCAGGTCGCGCACCCGCGTCAGGTCGACCTGCGACAGCGGGACGACGTAGGCGCGCACGAGGTCGACGACGTAGTCCGCGACGAGCACGCCGAGTGCCGAGAACGCGGGCGCCGCCTTCGGCACGAGCACGCGATCGATGCCGAGCTCTGCCGCGATGGCCCAGGCGTGCACGGCGCCGTTGCCGCCGTAGGCGATCATCGACAGCGCCCGCGGGTCGCCGCCGTGCGATGCGAGCACCCGGCGCGTCGCGTTGGCCATGTTGGAGTTCACGATGCGCTCGATGCCCCAGGCCGCCTCGTCGACGTCGATGCCCAGTGGCGTCGCGACGTCGCGCTCGATGGCCGCGCGTGCCGCGTCGACGTCGAGGCTCATCCGGCCTCCGGCGAAGCCCTCCGCCGGGATGTACCCGAGCACCGCATCCGCGTCGGTGACGGTCGCGAGCGTGCCGCCGCGCCCGTAGCAGACGGGGCCGGGCTGCGATCCTGCGCTCTCCGGTCCGACGAGCAGCGCGCCCTGACGGACGCGCGCGATAGACCCGCCACCCGCGCCGACGCTCTGCACGTCGACCATCGGGAGACCGATGTAGTAGCGGTAGCGCCAGTTCCAGTCGGTCTTGATCTCGGGCTGGCCGTGACGCACGAGGCACAGGTCGAAGCTCGTGCCGCCCATGTCGACGGCGACGAAGTCGTGGACACCGACCTTGCTGGCGGCGAGCGTCGCGCCCATCACACCGCCCGTCGGACCGGATGCGAGCAGCGAGACGGCGCGCTTGGCGACGTACTCGGGCGGCATCACGCCACCGGTCGACTGCATGATCAGCAGCGGGCCGCCGTAGCCGGCAGCGCGCAGCTTCTCCTGGAGGTTCTGCACGTACGACGCGATGCGCGGCGCGACGTAGGCGTTGACGAGCGTCGTGGACACCCGCTCGAACTCGGGGCCGCGCGCCATGACCTCGTGCGAGAGCGAGACGTGATCGACGTCCGGATACTCCTCGCGGATGATCTCCGCGGCGCGCCGTTCGTGATCGGCGTTGACAAACGAGAACAGGAACATCACCGCGATCGAACGGACGCCGAGCGCCTGGAGCCGGCGAACACCGCGCCGCACGGCCTCTTCGTCGAGCGGCAGCACCGGCTCGCCCTGGAAGTTCATGCGCTCGGGGATGGGGATGCGCGCCCGGCGCCGAGCGATGGGCGGCGGTGCCGGGTAGGAGGGATCCCAGATCTGCTCCTTGTGCACGCGGCGCATCTCGATCTCGTCGCGGTGGCCCTCGGTGACGAGGAGGCCGGTCGGCGCGCCGTTCATCTCGATCATCGTGTTGTCGGCGGTGGTGGTGCCGTGCACGAGGATGTCGAGGTTGCCGCAGAGGTCGGCGAGCGAGGTGCCGAAGCGCTCGGCGAGCTGGCCGAGCCCCGTCATGACCCCCGTCGACTGATCGTCGAGCGTCGTCGGTGTCTTGTCGAGGACGACGTCACCATCGGGGGTGACGCACAGCAGGTCGGTGAACGTCCCCCCGACGTCGACCCCGACGCGATAGCCGCTCACGCGGCTCCGCGGCGATGCCCGCGAAGTCGCGTCGTTGCGTCGTCGTCGACGGCGAGCGTGAGGTCCTCCAGTGAACCTGTGAGCACGACGCCGTACTCGCGCTCCGCGCCTTCGACGCTCACGTATTCGTCGAGCACGTCGTCGAGCACGGCCTGCGGGTCGCGGTCGAGCGGGTCGCCCCAGCCGCCCCCGCCGCCGTAGTCGTACATGACGCGCTCGCCGGCGCTCAGCGGCACCCAGTCCGCAGTGTGCTGCACCTTGTACGGGTCGTCGGACCCGTAGCGGATGATGAGCTCGTTGGGCGCGCCGGACTTGCCACCGCAGATGCCCGGCATCGGGTACTTCATGCCGACCACGTACGTGTAGACCTTCGCGTCGACGAGGATCTCCTTCTCGTAGTGCGAGCCGCACAGCCCGCGCCACTGACCCGCGCCGCCGGAGTCCATGCGGTAGTCGCGGCCCCACTGGATGTGCGGGAACAGGCTCTCGTTGATCTCTGCCGTCGCCTTCCAGAGGTTGCCGAACGACGCGGCCTGCGCGCCCCACGCGTCCATGCCCTTGGCCGCGTTGCACCAGCCCGCGTACACCTCGGCGGAGTGATCGGTGAACGTCTGGCCTGTGCGCGGGTCGACGCCGACGATGATCGTCGGGATGCCCGTCTTGTAGACCTGCGGCACCGCCTTGTCGGGCAGCACGTCCTGCATCGCGACGGCGATGACCTCGCCGACGTCCGCGCCGGGATGGTGCGTGCCTGCGCTCACTGGCTTGCCGGGCGTCGGGTTCAGCACGCAGCCCTGCGGCACGACGAGCTTGATCTGATCGAAGAAGCCCTCGTTCTTCGGGATCTCCGGATCCATCATCGCTGCGATCTGTCCGACCGTGTACCCGCGCGTGTTGCCGAACGTGGACCACGCCTGGAGCTCTTGACGGTCGTCGGAGCCGGTGAAGTCGACGGTGAGGTTCTCGCCGTCGACAGTGATCTTGACGTGCAGGTGCACGTCGGGGTTGCCGAGCGGGTCGTGGTCGACGTACGCGTCGCCCTCGTACACGCCGTCGGGCCAATGCGCGACCTCTTCACGGAAGCGGCGCGCCGCGTAGTCGATCATGAAGTCGACCGACTCCTCGACCGCGTGCACACCCCAGTGCTCGATGATCTCGCCGAGCCGTTCCGTCGCGAGCTGCGCGGCGCCGATCTGCGCGCGCAGGTCACCGATGTAGTCGGGGATGCGGTTGTTCGCTTGCAGCGCGTACAGCACGTCGCGACGCTCGACGCCGCGGTCGATGACCTTCACGACCGGCCAGCGCGCGCCCTCGCCCCACAGGTCCGTCGCGGTGACGTTGTAGCCACCGGGCACGGCGCCGCCGGTGTCGCCGTGGTGGCACTGGATGCTCGCGATGAGCACCATGCGCCGCTCGCCGGTGCCGTCGTCGGCGAAGACGGGGGCGAAGACGTTGTAGTCGGGAAGGTGGCCGCCACCGTGGTACGGGTCGTTGGCGACGAACACGTCGCCCTCGCGGAACTCGTCGCGGCCGAGGAAGTCGAGCGCGAACCGCACGGGGAGCGTCGAGGTCAGCATGAACTGTGGGATCCCGACCGACAGGGCCGCGAGGCGCCCTTGCGCGTCGAGGATGGTCGCGTTGCGCTCGTTGCTCTGGTTCAGGATGGGCGTCGTCGCGGTGCGGGAGACGTAGGTGGCCATCTCGAAGCAGATGGTCTCCATCGCCCCGCGCACGACCTCCGCGGTCACCGGGTCGACGGTGGGCTGCTCGCTCAGGCGCCCGCGGCTGCCGGCCAGCTGGACGAGATCGACGTGCGCCATCGGTTCCCCCAGTGCTTTCGTCGGTCCGCTCCGGCGGATCTGACGCTGCTGTCACCTCCATCGTACCCGTGGCGGCCTCGGTAGCCTCCGGCCGTGGCCGCCAACCGGACCGTCGCCGACGACCTCGCCGTGCTGGAGCACGGGCTCGAGCCGAAGGCCTCCCGCCCGGCCCGGGTGATCGTCGTGGGGGCGGGCATGGCCGGGCTCGTCGCGGCGTCGGAGCTCGCGCGCGCGGGACACGACCCCGTGCTCATCGAAGGCCAGCAGCGCGTCGGCGGCCGCGTCCTCACGCTCCGCGAGCCGTTCGCGCCCGGGCTGTGGGCCGAGGCGGGCGCGATGCGCATCCCGAAGACGCATCTGCTGACGCACGCGCTCATCGATCGCTTCGGCATCCCGACGCAGCCGTTCACGATGGACAACCCCGAGGCCTACTGCTTCTTCGGCGGCTGCCAGGTCCGCCACCGCGACCTCGCGGGCGATCCCGAGGCGCTCGGCTTCATGGTCTCGGAGCACGAGCGCATGCCCCCAGGTCAGCTGTGGGCGCGCGAGCTGGAGCCGTTCCGCGCGCAGCTCCAAGAGCTGGGCGACGACGCGTGGGTCGACATCACGCGCGACTACGACCAATACGCGATCCGCGAGTTCCTCGAGTTCCGCGGCTGGTCCGAGGGCGCGATCGAGATGTTCGGCCTCCTGTTCAACCAGGAGGCGCTCATGAACTCCTCGTTTCTCGAGATGCTGCGCGAGGAGCTCGGCGACTTCTACACCGATCTCGTCTACCTCGCTTTCCAGCACAGTGGGATCCGAAGCTTGGAATTCACGTGACTTGAAGTCGCG
>JADMIO011432822.1_pt1 | contig 19800 bp, 26 predicted proteins | sample 8958161 | NCBI WGS metagenome assembly JADMIO01 (sample SAMN16585339, study PRJNA669376) | soil metagenome | isolation source: Crop rotation soil | place: USA: Cullars Rotation, Alabama | collected 2011
GCAGATCCCCGCCAGCAAGCAGACCGTGGTGATCGAGATCTCCGAGCAGGCGCTGATCGACAACCCCGACGCGGTCCTGCACGCGCTCACGCGCTTCCGCATGGAGGGCTGGGGCGTGGCGATCGACGACGTCGGCGCCGACTCGCGCTCGCTCGCGCTGATGCCGCTGCTCTATCCCGACGTGATCAAGCTCGACCTGCGCCGCCTGCAGGAGCGCGACCCGGCCGAGGTGGCGCGGATCGTCGGCGCGGTCGGGGCCGAGTCGGAGCGCCGCCAGGCGCTGGTGCTCGCCGAGGGCATCGACTCCGAGGAGCAGCTCGCCGCGGCGCGCGCGTTCGGCGCCCAGCTCGGCCAGGGCTTCCTGCTCGGCGAGCCCGCCCCGCTGCCGGGCGCGCTGCCCGAGCCCGGGCGCAAGCTGCGGCTCACCGACTCCGGCGGCGACCTGGCCGGCGACCCGCCGTTCCGCCGCGTCACGAACTGGAAGCGCCCGGCCACCGGCACCCGCGAGCTGGCCGAGGCGACCGCGGGGCTGATCATGCGCCAGGCGCTCGCGCTGGGCGAGACCGCCGTCGTCCTCGCCGCCTACCCCGACGAGTCGCACCTCCAGCCCGAGCAGGCCGCCGAGCTGCGCGAGCTGGCGGCGTCGGTGGCCTTCGTCGGCGCGCTGGGCGCGCCGGCCGAGCTCGCCGACGCCGGCGTGCGCACCGGCCAGCTCGCCCCCGACGACCCGCTGCGCGGCACGTGGACCGTGACCGCGCTCGGCCCCGGCCTGGCCGCCTGCTTCGTCGCCTGCGAGGCCGAGAACGGCTCCTTCCAGCTCGCCACCTCCTACGACCACGACCTGGTCGTGGAGTCGGCGCTGCTGATCATGGCCCGGCTGCGCCCGCTCGCTCCGCCAGCTCGCTGATCACCTTCGAGAGCTGCCCGCCCTGCCAGGCCAGCGGCGAGGCACCCGGCTCCTCGGAGCGCAGCTCCGCGCCCGGGATCGACTCCGCCCAGCGCTCCCCGATCGCGTACGGGTGCCCGGGGTCGGCCTCGTCGCGGCTCGCCACCACGATGGCCGGTGCGTCGACGGCCTCGAGGTCGGACCACGCCTGGAAGACGCGCGAGCGGGGCGTGACGCGCAGGGCGTCGGCCACCGCGTCGGGGTGCTCGTGGGCCGACAGCCGCTGGTGGAGCACCTTGTCGATCGTCGCCTTCCACTTCTCCGGCACGTCCGGGACTCCGTAGGCCTCCACGAACCCCTCGACGCCGCCGTCGCGCAGCCCGTCCGACAGCGCGTCCCAGCGCGCGAGCGCCTCCTCGCGCTCCTCCTCGGGGTCGTAGGCGGGGGTGGCGAGCACGAGGCCCGCGACCCGCTCGGGATGGTCGAGCGCGAGCCGCAGCGCGGTGTGCGCGCCCATCGAGGCGCCGGCCAGCACCGCGCGGTCGATGCCACGGTCGTCGAGCACGGCGACGAGGTCCTCGACCAGGTCGTCGTAGTCGTAGGCGAGCGGGTCCGGCGCGGGGCTCGACGCGCCGTGCCCGCGCGCGTCGTAGGCGACCACCCGGTGGCCCGAGCGCTCGAGCGAGCGCGAGCCCATGACCACGTAGCGGCGGGTCGCGGTGATGCCGTGCAGGAGCACGACGGGGATCCCCTCCCCCGCCTCCTCGCCGGCCAGCGTCGCGCCGGCCGACTCCACGCTGAATTCGGCCACGCCGGAGTTCTACCCTGGAGCCATGATCCGCGACGTCACCGAGGCCACCTTCCAGCAGGACGTGATCGACCGCTCACACGAGGTGCCGGTCGTCGTCGACTTCTGGGCCGCCTGGTGCGGGCCCTGCCGCCAGCTCACGCCGGTGCTCGAGGAGGAGGTCCGCAAGCGCGAGCCGGCGCTCGACCTCGCCAAGCTCGACACCGACGCCAACCAGCAGATCTCCGCGGCCTTCCGCATCCAGGGCATCCCCGCCGTCAAGGCGTTCAAGGGCGGCAAGGTGGCCGGCGAGTTCGTCGGCGCCCAGCCGCCGCCGAAGGTGCGCACGTTCCTCGACTCGCTGCTGCCGAGCGAGGCCGACGCGCTCGTCCAGGAGGGCGACGAGGACTCGCTGCGGCGCGCGCTCCAGCTCGAGCCCGCGCGCGGCGACGCCGCCGTCGCGCTGGCCCGGATCCTGCATGAGCGGGGCGAGCGCGACGAGGCGCTCGCGGTCCTCGGCAACGCCACCGGCTCGTACGCGGCCGACGGGCTCGGCGCGCGCATCCGGCTCGAGGACGACCCGGAGCTGGCCGGCGCCTTCGCCGCCCTCGACGACGGGCAGCAGGAGCGCGGGCTCGACGAGCTGATCGCAGCGATCGCCGCCACGAGCGACCAGGACCGCAAGGACGAGCTGCGCCGGGTCGTCGTCGGCGTGCTCGACGAGCTCGGCACCGAGCACCCGCTGGCGCGCGAGTCGCGCCGCAAGCTGGCCTCTGCGCTGTACTAGGCCGATGGAGGACCGACCGTCACGGCCCTGGCTGCTGGCGCTGGTCCTCGTGCTCATCACCGGCGGCGTCGCCTACGCGCTGCTGACCAGCGAGCTGTCGGGCACCGACGCCGCCAACGTCGGCGACGACGGCCGGGCCGACCTGCCCGCGCCGGCGGAGCGCGCGGGCGAGGACCGCGACTGCAAGCCGACGCGCAGCAACCCCGGCGGCACCAACAACTACATCCCGGACGCGCCGGCCGCCGAATCGCTCGGCGACGGCTTCATCATCACCGGGCTCGTGCGGCGGGCGGAGGACTGCGCGCCGCTCGAGGACGTGCGGGTGCAGGTGTGGCTGGCGACCAAGACCGGCGGCGAGCAGGACAACCGCGCGAGCGTGCGCACCGACGGAGACGGCCGCTACCGGATCGAGACCGACCCGACCGTGGCCCAGTTCGGCGAGCCCAACATCCACGTCGGCTACGACGACGGCGAGTTCGGCGAGGTGTTCATCCGGCGCGTGGTCGACCTCGACGACAAGCGCGCGGTGGTCGACCTCACCCTGGCTCGTTGAAGCCCCTTCTCGTGTTGATGGTGCTGGCGCTGCCCCTGGCGGTCGCCCTCACCGACGCGCACCTCGCCGGCCAGCCCGCGGCGCTGGTCATCTCGACCGCGGCCGCCGCGCTGGCGGTCTCCGCGCTCGCCCTCCAGCCCCTGCTTGCCGGTACCGGCAAGCTGCGGTGGCACCGGGTGCTCGGCGGCGTGGCGCTCGGGCTCGTCCTCGTCCACCTCGGCGGCCTGTTCATCGTCGGCGCCGAGGACACGCTGTTCGCGCTCTCGCTCGACGGGCCGACCCGCGGGCGGATGGCGACGCTCGCCACGGCGGCGCTGATCGCGGTCGTCGCCCTCGGCGTGCTGCGCCGGAAGCTGCCGCTGGACGGCGCGACGTGGCGGATCCTCCACGGCTTCCTGGCCGGGATGGTGATCCTGCTGGGCTTCGGGCACGCGGTGCTGACCGACGGCGCGCTCGACGGCCTCGGCACCGTGCTGCTGCTGAGCTTCGGGGCCGTCGCGCTGCTGGGCGTCGGGAGCGCCTACGCGGCTAGGCGACGGCGCGCTCGTAGTTGAGCCGCAGCATCGCGATCACGTCGCGGACGTCGTCGTCGCTCTCGATCCGGCGCGCGGCCCAGCCCTTCTTGTCCGGGAACACCGGGTGGTAGGTGATGCGGCCGGCGTCGTAGAGCTCCTGCCACACGGCCTTGGGGAAGCCGAAGTGGGCGGCGTGGTCGCCGTGCAGGTGACCGATCTGCTTCTTGCCGACCGTGAAGCCGTACTCGCCGCGGCGGCCGATGCCCGCCTCGACGCCCGGCCACGAGGTGACCTCGTCGGTGATTGTGTCGCTGGCTGACATGACGGCATCGTCCCGCGCGGCGGGTCGCAGCCGCCAGTGGCAATTGGTCCTAGGCCTAGAGGGCCAGGGTCATCTGCGGCGCGTCCTCCGCCGCCGCGGCGTCCTCCTCGAAGGCCGCCACGCGCACGCCCAGCAGCCGCACCGGCCGCGGCGGGGCGTACTCGTCGAGCAGCGTGCAGGCGACGTCCCCGACCACCGCGGGATCGTTGGTGGCGACCGGGATCGTGCGGGCGCGCGTGACGGTGGTGAAGTCGTCGAGCCGCACCTTGATGCCGATCGTGCGGCCGCGGCGCTCGTGCTTGGCGAGCCCCTCGCACAGCTGCCCGGTCAGCCGCCGCAGCACGGCGACCTGCTCGTCACGCGCGGCGACGTCCTGGTCGAACGTGGTCTCGCGCGACTCCGACACCGCGATCCGCTCGTTGGAGACCGGCGTGTCGTCCTCGAAGCGCGCCCGCGCGATCAGGTACGGGCCCATGCGGGCGCCGAAGCGCTCGATCAGCACGTCCGGCGGCGTGGCCGCCAGGCCGGCGATGGTGGCGATACCCAGAGACTCGAGCCGCTCCGCGGTCTTCGGCCCGATGCCGGGCAGCAGCCGCGGCGGCGCGCCGGCGAAGCGCTCGCACGCCTGCTCGCGCGTGAGCGCGACGAAGCCCTGCGGCTTGTCGGCGTCGGAGGCGACCTTGGCCACGAGCCGGTTCGGCCCGATCCCGACCGACGCGGTCAGCCCGGTGTCGGCCTTGATCTCCGACACGAGCCGGCGCATGGCGGCGCGCGGCGCGACGAGCCCGGTCAGCTCGAGGTAGGCCTCGTCGAGGCCCATGACCTCGACGGTCTCGACCTGGGCGCGCACGCGGTCCATCACGCGCCGCGACATCGCCCGGTAGGCCTCGAAGTCGGGAGGGATGAACGTCGCCTCCGGGCACAGCCGCCGCGCTCGCGACGCGGGGATGGCGGAGAACACGCCGTACTTGCGGGCCTCGTAGGAGGCGGTGGTCACCACCGCCCGCGGCCCCATGCCGGAGACCACGACGGGCCTGCCCCGCAGCTCGGGGCGGCGCATCAGCTCCACCGACACGTAGAACGCGTCCATGTCGAGATGCGCCACGCACCGCTGCATGCGAGGCAGGCTACGCCGTGCTTCGGTCGCTACTTGGTGCTCTGGATCGCGCCGTGACCCTCGAAGCCGAGCCGCTGGGCGGTGGCCTCGGTGAGGTCGTACTCGCGGCCGCCGACGTAGGGGCCGCGGTCGATGACGCGCACGCGGATCACGCGCCCGCGGTGGCGCAGCGTGACCTTGCTGCCGCACGGCAGCGACTTGTGCGCGACGCCGAGGTCGCCGGCGTCGAGCGTGCCGCCGCAGCTCAGGTGCCCGCCGTACAGGCCGGGCCCGTACCACGAGGCGTAGGCCGAGCGGTAGACGTTCAGCCGCCCGATCCCGCGCGAGCCTTCCGGCCCGCTGACGACCTTCACGCGCGCACGAGCGCTGAGCGGCCGCTTGACGCGGTCGCGGAGCACGTACGTGCCGCTCGCGTCGGTGCGAGCGCGGTCGAGCGTCTTCCACCCCTTCTTGCCGCGGATCTGCAGCGCGACGGTCGAGCCGGCGGGCTGGATCCGGCCGCGGACGACGGCGCGCCGGCCCATCCGCACGTTCATGCGGCGGTCGGTGACGCCGACGGTCGAGGCCGTGGCGGTGGGTGTCGTGCCCTGGGTTTCTTGAGCGGGCGCGGTGGCGGGCACGGCCACAGCGCAGGCATACGCTAAGCAGAGCGCGCCGCCGGTCAGGGCAGCACGCCAATCGAGCTTGGGCCTCAAGACGAGGTCCTCCTTCGGTTGTGTGTCAGCGTCCGACCAGGCGCCTGTGGGTGACGGCCAGGGCGCTTCCGGCCCGGCTCTACTCGGTCCCCCACCCGGCCGGGCATCCTGCCCACGCCGGCTCGGCGGTCGAACGGCTGTTCGATACTAGCGAAGCCCGGTCAGGCGGCTTCGTGCGCCAATGCAGGACATTCCTGCCGCAACCGCGCGAGGCCGAGGCGCAGCCGGCTCTTCGCGGTGCCGAGCGGGACCTGCTCCCGATCGGCGATCTGGTTGGCCGTCAGGCCGCCCCAGTAGGCGAGCACGAGCGCGTTGCGCTGTGGCTCCGGGAGCTCCTTGAGCGCGTCGATCACCGTGTCGCGGGTCTCGTCGCGCTCGGCCTCGACGGCGGGCGACTCCACGGTCTCCGGCGCCGCCTCGACGACCAGCTTGAAGCGGTCCGACGCGCGGCCGGCCGCCTGCCCCTCGCGCCACAGGTCGAGCGCGCGGGAGCGCGCCATCAGGCGCAGGTAGGTGGCGAGCTCGCCGCGGCGGGCGTCGAACGCCTCCGGGCGCCGCCACACGCGCAGGAACACGTCCTGGACGACGTCCTGGGCCTGGGCTGGGTTGCCGAGGATCCGCAGCGCGGCCGCATACACGCCGCGCTCGTGCTCCTCGAACGTCCGGGCGAAGGTCTGGGGGTCAGCGAGATCCATGTGTTGAGACAACTATACACAACGTGTTGAAGGTTGAAACGTGGACAATCAGAAACGTGACCAACCCCGACCGGCTCACCGGGCTCGACGCCTCGTTCCTCGCCCTCGAGGACGCCGGGGCGCACATGCACGTCGGCTCGTGCCTGCTGTTCGAGGGCCGGGCGCCGGGCTACGACGAGTTCGTCGCCCAGCTCGACTCGCGCCTGCACCTCGTGCCGCGCTACCGCCAGAAGCTGGCCTTCCCGCCGCTCACACAGGCGCGGCCGGTGTGGGTCGACGATCCGCATTTCAACCCGGGCTACCACGTGCGGCACACCGCCATACCCGCGCCGGCGAGCCTCGAGCAGCTGCGCAACGTCGCCGGGCGCGTGCTCGCCCAGCGGCTCGACCGCACGAAGCCGCTGTGGGAGATCTGGCTCGTCGACCACGTCGAGGGCGGGCGCTTCGCGATGATCACCAAGACGCACCACTGCCTGGTCGACGGGGTCTCGGGCGTCGACATCGCGACCGTGCTGTTCGACGCCGCGCCCGACCCGCCGGCGCCCGTGGACCCGCCGCCGCCGTGGTTCCCCCGGCCCGAGCCGAGCCCCGCGACGCTGATGGCCGACGCGCTGGCCGAGCGGATGAGCGCCCCGCTCGACGCCGCGCGGCTGGCCGCCGACGCCTTCGCGCACCCGGAGAAGGCCGCCGAGGTGGTCGGCAAGGCCGCCTACGGGCTCGGCGCGATGCTGCGCGCTGGGCTGCAGGGCGCGCCCGCGAGCCCCTACAACGTGCACATCGGCCCGCACCGCCGCTTCGCGTGGGCGGACGGCGACCTCGCGCAGTTCAAGGCGATCAAGGACGCGCTGGGCGGCACCGTCAACGACGTCGTGCTGACCGTGGTGACCGGCGCGCTGCGCACGCACATGGAGGCCAACGGCCACGCGGTCGACGGCGTGGAGCTGAAGGCGATGGTGCCGGTCTCGGTGCGCGCGGAGGCGGAGCGCGGGGCGCTCGGCAACCGCGTGACGTCGATGTTCGCGCCGCTGCCGGTCTACGCCGCGGACCCGGTCGAGCGCTTCGGGATCGTCCACGAGGCGATGCAGGGGCTGAAGGAGTCCGGCCAGGCGGTCGGCGCCGAGCTGCTGACCCAGCTCACGGGCTTCGCGCCCCCGACCGTGCTCTCGCAGGCGTCCCGGCTGCAGTCGCAGCAGCGGGCGTTCAACGTCGTGGTCACCAACGTGCCCGGGCCGCAGTTCCCGCTCTACATGCTCGGCCGCAAGCTGCTGCGGATCTACCCGCAGGTGCCGCTCGTGCGCAACACCGCGCTCGGCATCGCGATCATGTCCTACGACGGGACGCTCAACTTCGGGCTCCTGGGCGACTACGACGCGCTGCCCGACCTCGACGACCTCGCCGGCGCGCTGCGCGACGCGATCGCCGAGCTGGCCGCGGCGGCCGGCCTGCCCGCGGCGAAGACCCACGCCAACGCATGATGGTTGATCCCACGACCCCCGCACCCGCCTGCACGCGTCCCGCGGCGCATGACGGCACCCGCCGGGAGGGGGCTGTGGCGCTGCCACTATCCCCCTCCGGCGTGCACCGCCCTGCATCCACGCGCCACGCACATCCGGGCACGGCGGCCGCGGAATCAACCATCTAGTGCGCCGGATCCTCGGCGGGCTGCTGATCGTCGTGCTGTCGCTGGCGGCGGTGGTGGCGGTCGTGATGCTGCTGCAGTCGCGCGACGACGCCGAGGTGGGCAGCGGCGGCGGGCCGGGCGAGCGGGTCGAGGCGCGGTGCCCGGACGCGCGCGCCGGGATCACCCGCGACGCGCGGCCGCTGAGCGAGGACCAGATCCGGCACGCGACGTCGCTCGGCAACGTCGTGCTGCGCTACCCGGGCTCGCGCCCGCCGGCGGCGCTGCGCGAGCTGCAGGAGGAGCTGACCGGCCCGTTCGACGCCGAGATCGCCGCCGCGGGGCAGGCCGTGATCCTGGCCGGTGGCGGTGACGGGATCGAGGCGCTGGCCTGGGGGCGCCGCCAGAGCGCGAGCACGCCGGACGACCCGCAGCTGCGCGCGTTCGCGGAGGCGTGGCTGGGAGAGGGCGCGAAGGAGCCCTGCCCGCGCGGCTAGCGGGGGCAGGAGATCCGCGGGTCCGGGGCGGCGTGGCGCGCCACCCGGGCGGTCTAGCCCTTGCGCGCCTTCGCGCGGTTGTTGGCCGCCTTGCCGGCCGACACCGCCGCCTTGCCCGCCGCCGTCGCGGCCGTGGCGAGCGCCTTCGCGGCCTCGCCGGCCGCCTTCTTGGCGTCACCGAGATGATCCTGCGCGTCGCCCTGCCGGCGCGTCGCGGCGGCCTTCTGGCCCGCTGCCTGGCGCTCTGCCTGGGTCTGTGCCATCTGCGTGTCCTCCCTCGGATCCGGTCCCTGCGGATCTGTTACCCGGGAGGCGCCTCGCGCACCGCGACGGTCATCCGCACGAGCGCGCACACGCGGCCCTCGTCGTCGGTGATGTCGACCTCCCACACCCACGTCGTGCGACCGCGGTGCCGGCGCCGCGCGGTGGCGTGGATCGTGCCGCTCAGGATCGGCCGCAGGAAGCTCGTCTGGTTGGAGAGGCCCTGGGCGCTCTTGCCCTCCTGGCTGACCGCCTTCCAGGTCGCGAACGAGGTCAGGCTCTCGGCGATCGAGGCGTAGACGCCGCCATGGACGAGGCCGCCCGGCTGCAGCACGTCCGGCCGGACCGCGACCTGCGCGGTCGCCTCCTCCTCCCCCAGCGAGAGGATCTCGAGCCCGTAGAGCGCGTCGAAGCCGGTGATCTGCAGGGGTAAGTGCGTCTTAGACAAGGTGGGCACACTACATTCACATGCCCGCGATGACCCTTGACTCCCTTGCACCGGACCAGCGCGCCGTGGTCCAGCTCGTGCTCCAGCGGGGGCGGTCGTACGAGCAGATCGCGGAGCTGCTGAAGATCTCCGAGGACGCCGTGCGCGCCCGTGCCCACGCCGGGCTGTCGGTGCTGGCCGGCGGCGTCGAGCTGCCGGCCGACAAGGTCGCCCCGCTCGCGGACTTCCTGCTCGGCCAGCGCAACGGCGCCGCCCCGCACGAGCTGCTCGAGGGCAGCCCGGCGGCGCGACAGTGGGCCGAGACCGTGCGCGAGAGCCTGGCCGAGGTCGGCGAGGTGCCCGAGCTGCCGGACGCCCCGCCCGCTGATACCGCCCCTCGCCCCCGTCCCCGCCCACGCCGCGAGGCGCGGCCTCCCAAGCGGCCGGTCGGCAACACGGAGCGCGAGGGCGTCGCTGCCGCCGCCTCGTCGCGGCTCGGCGGCGCGCTGCTGCTCGGTGGCGCGGTGCTGGCGATCGTGGTGGTCGTGCTCGTGCTGTTCGTGTTCGGCGGCGACGGCGACGACCCCGGCACCAAGAACGCCTCGGCCACGCCCACGCCGACCGCGAGCGCGACCCCGCAGCCCGTCGGCCAGGTGGAGCTCAAGGGCGCCGGCGCCGCCCGCAAGGCCAACGGCGTGTTCGCACTCTTCCTCCAGGGCGAGCAGCAGCTGCTGTTCGCGGTCCAGATCCAGAACATGCCGCCCACGCCCAAGGGCACGCGCTACGCGCTCTGGCTCACCGGCCCGAACAACCGCGCGAAGTGGATCGGCGACACGCCCGACGTCGCCAAGGACGGCGTGCTGATCGTCCAGGGCCCGCGCCAGCAGGACACGAACTTCACGAAGGACATCGGGCGCTACCGCCAGGTGCTCGTGACCAGCGAGCGCGGCTCCGGGCGCAAGCAGCCGGGCACGACGCTCGCCCGCGGCACCCTGCAGCAGGGCTAGCCGGCCAGCAGCTTGCCGGGGTTCATGATCCCGGCCGGGTCGCAGCGGTCCTTGAGTACCCGCAGCACGTCGTGGCCGAGCGGGCCCGTCTCGGCGCGCAGCCACGGCGCGTGGTCGGCGCCGACCGCGTGGTGGTGGGTGATCGTGCCGCCGGTCGCCACGATCGCGTCCATCGCCGCCGTCTTCGCGCGCGTCCACTGACCGGCGGGGTCGCCGTAGTCCTGCGCCGCGAAGGCCGTGAAGTAGAGCGAAGCGCCGGTCGGATAGACGTGCGACGCGTGGCAGAGCACCATCGGCGCCGCCAGACAACCCTCGAGCGCCCGCGTTACCGCCGCCCGCAGGTCCGCGAGGTTCGACCACGTCGTCGCGGTCTCCAGCGTCTCCACCATCACCCCGCGGTCGAGCAGGTCGTCGCGCAGGTGCGGGCCGGCGTAGCGGGTCGCCGCCCACGCCTCGCCCGGCGCCTGCCCGAGCGGCCACCCACCCGCCGCGCGCAGCGCGCGGACGGCCAGCTTGCGCCGCACGGCGACCGCGGTCTCCGTGCCCTCCCACCCGCAGACCAGCACGCAGCGCCCGCGCAGCACCGCGCCCATCGCCCGCGCCTTCGCCCCGGGCCCGGCCAGCGCAAACGACAGCCGCGTCTCCGCCTCGTCGGAGAGCCGCGCGATGTCCGGCGCGCTGTCGGCCTGCGCGAGCCCCCGCAGCGCCTCGCAGCCGGCCTCGAAGTCGCGGAACGCGAAGCCCTCGTAGCGGCGCGCCTCCGGCAGCGGGTGCACGCGCAGCCCGACGCTCGTGATCGCGCCCAGCACGCCCTCGGAGCCGATCACCAGCTGCTTGAGCGCCGGCCCCGCCGCGGTCCCCGGCACCGCCAGGTTCTCGAGCGGCCCGGCCGGCGTCGCGCACCGCAGCGCGACGACGTTCTCCTCGATCCGCCCGTGGCCCGTCGAGGACTGGCCCGCCGAGCGCGTCGCCACGCAGCCGCCGACGGTCGCCCACTCGTAGCTCTGTGGCGTGTGGCCGAGCATGACGCCATGCGCCGCGAGCGCGTGGTCGGCCTCCGGCAGCCGCGTGCCGGCGCGCAGCCAGGCCAGCTGCGAGCGCTCGTCGAACGCTTCGACACCATCGAGCCGCCCGAGATCCAGCGAGACCAGCGCGGACCACGTCCCGCGCAGCGGCTCGAGGCCGCCGACCACGCTCGTCCCGCCGCCGAACGGCACGACCGCCACACCCGCCTCGTTGCAAGCGTTCAAGACGGCTTGGACCGCCTCCGGCGTCCCCGGCGCCACCACCGCGTCGGGCGCGTCCTCGCAGTCGCCCGCGCGCTGGCGCAGCAGGTCGAGATAGGACTTGCCGCGGCAGTGCACCACCCGCGCCTCGGCGTCGTCGCGCACCTCGGCCAGCGCGGCCAGCTGCTCCCGCAGTGCGCCGGGCAAAGAAGGCTCCCGCAGCCGCACCTCCTCCAGCGCCACCGCCCGCGAGACCACCTCGCCCGACACGCCGAGCTGCGCCCGCAGGAAGCCCGCCGCGTGATCGGGCAGCGAGGGGCCGGCCCCCGGCTCCCCCCACCCCCACCACACGCAGTCGCGCCGGCTCACTCGACCAGCCCCGCGAGCCCGGCCAGCGCCTCGTCGGCCTGCTTCTTCGCCGCCCTGCGCAGCATCACGCCGCCGAAGCGCGCCCACCCGCGCGGCCGCTGCCGCGTCTCCAGCGCCACCTCCGTGCCGCCCGGCACCGGCGCCAGGCCGACCTCGAACACCACCTCGTTGAACAGCGGCTCGAACGGCGTCCCCGCCAGCTCCTGCGACCACACCCGCCGCTCGCCGCCCTTGGACAGCTCGACGCGGTAGTCGGCCCGCACCGAGCGCCCTTTCTCGGTCACCAGCACCGACGTCCAGCCACCCGAGTTGACGCCCTCGACCCGCTCCGTCTTCGGCCACCAGCGCGGCAGGTGGTACGGGTCGCGCACGACCCGCCAGACGTCGTCGACCGGCGCGGCCACCGTGCGCGAGCGGCGGACGACCAAGCTCTAGTCCCCGGCGTAGCGGAGCAGCGCGTGGACGTCGTAGCCCTCGAGCCGGCGGCGGCCCTCGAGGAACTCGAGCTCGACCAGGAACGCGAAGCCCGCCACGTTGCCGCCCACCCCCTCGACGAGCTCCGCCAGCGCCGCCGCGGTGCCGCCGGTGGCGAGCAGGTCGTCGTGGATGAGAACCCGCGCGCCGTCGGCCAGCGCGTCCGCGTGCATCTCCAGCGCGTCGACGCCGTACTCGAGGATGTACTCGGCCGAGACGGTCTCCGACGGCAGCTTGCCGGGCTTGCGCGCCGGCACGAAGCCCGCGTCGAGCTCCAGCGCCAGCGCGGCGCCGAGGATGAAGCCGCGCGCCTCGGCCGCGACCACGAAGTCGACCTCGCGCGGCCGGGCCCAGTCGGCGAGCTGCGCGACCGCGCTGCGGACCGCCACGTGGTCGAGCAGCAGCGGCGTGATGTCCTTGAACAGGATCCCCGCGGTCGGGAAGTCGGGAATGTCGCGGATCAGCGCCCGCAGGTCGGGCTCGGTCACTTCGCGATGCGGCGGAGGTCGCGGACCAGCAGCAGGTGCTTGAGGTGCGACGCGACCGCGGCCAGGTTCTCCAGCGCCTCGACGGCCTCCTTGCGGCGCTCGGGATTGCGCGAGCGCAGCGCCGGGGCGAGGATCTGCTGGAGCAGGCCGGACTCGCGCTCGGCCGAGGTCTTGAAGACGCGCAGGTTCCGGCCGCCGACGCCGTAGCGCGACAGCTCGGTGACCGCGCGGATGATCTCGCGCTCGGTCTCGTCGTAGTAGCGCACGTTGCCGCGCAGCTCACCCGCGACGATCCCGAAGTCCTCCAGCTCGGCCACCAGCTTCCGCTCGGCCCCGGTCTCCTCGACCACGTCCTCGAGCGAGTACAGCGCGCCCTTGTCGCGCAGCGAGAACGTCAGCCGGCGCAGCGCCGCGCCCGGCCGCGCGTCGGAGCCGGCCTGCGGCGAGGCGACGGTGTCCGCGCCCTCGCTGCGACCGGCGGCCAGCTCCTGGCGGATGATCCGCAGGGGCAGGAACTCGTCGCGCTGCAGGCGCAGGATCGTGCGCAGGCGCGACACGTCGGTCTGCGAGTAGAGCCGGTAGCCGCCGGGGGTGCGCCGGGGCGTCAGCAGCTTCTGGTCCTCGAGGTAGCGGATCTTGGAGATCGAGACGTCCGGGAACTCCTGGGACAGCGCCTTGCAGACGGCGCCGATGGTCAGCGACTTCTGCCGCTGGACGGGCTCGGGCGCCTCCGCGCCGTCGGGCGCCACCGCGTCGGTGGTGGTCTCCTGCTCGCTCACCGGGCGAAGAACGTGAGCTTGAACTTGCCGATCTGCAGCTCATCGCCGTCGGCGAGGCGGTGCGAGTCGACCCGCTGGCGGTTGACGTAGCTGCCGTTGAGCGAGCCGGAGTCGTCGAGGAACCAGTCGCCGCCGCGGCGCACCAGCGTGGCGTGCTCGCGCGAGACGGTCACGTCGTCGAGGAAGACGTCGGTCTCCGGCGAGCGCCCGATCGTCATCCGCTCGCCGGTGAGCGGGAACGACTGGCCGACACGGCCGCCGCCCGATCGCACCACGAGCGCGCCGCTCTGGGCGGCGACGTCGCCGACGTCGACCGGCTTGAGCTCGCCGGTCTGGTCGTCGATCACGTAGGTGGCGGTCGTCACGTCCTCGTCCTTCGGTTCAGGGGCACCCTGAAACGCACCGCACTTGGGGCAGTAGTTCGCGCCTTCCGCGACCATGAAGCCGCATTCGGGGCAATGACGGGCCACGCTCGGGCTCCCCCTGCCAGGGGCCCTCAGGAGTCGTCTTCGCTGCCGGCGCGGCCGGCCAGGATGTCCGTCAGGCGCTGGACGTCGGCGCCCGAGATGACCTCCTCGCCGCCTTCGTGCTTCTTGCGCAGGCGGTTGACCAGCTCCGCTCTCAGGATGTCGATCTTGCCGTGCAGGATGCGGCGCCGGTAGGACACCTCCTGCTCCTCGTCCGTGAGCTGCTGGATGAGGTCCTTCAGCTCCTGGTCCGAGAGCGACCCCAGATCGGGGAAGGTGTCCATCATGGGTAAGTTCCTCTCCTCGCTCGGGCTACCACGGGTTTCACTCTAGCGGTTCAAGCTGAGCTTGAGGGTCCTTGCTCGCGGCTCAACCGGATCGCTTCCCGGAGGTAGAGAACGGTCGCTCCGATCACCAGCACGAGCCCGACGTAGAGGCACGCATCGGCCACCCAGCCGACCCCGGCCATGGCCAGGAACAGGGCGGTCATGACCGGCCACACGCCGGCCCTCCCCCACCAGTTGACCTTGACGTTCAGGCCGCGGTTGAGCCCCCAGCGGACGAGCCCCATCACGAACAGCTCGCGGACCACGAGCACGGCCAGCGCCCAGCGCGGGAGCAGCTCGAAGTGCCAGCACACGACGACGCCGGAGATCACCAGCAGGCGGTCGACGAGCGGGTCCAGCAGCGCCCCGAAGCGCGAGTACTGGCCGGTCAGCCGGGCGGTGATGCCGTCCAGGTAGTCCGACCAGCCGATGATCGCGAACACGATCAGCGCGCCCAGGTCGGTGCCGTCCTCGGAGCGGAACGCGAGGATGAGGAAGACCGGGATCAGCGCGAGCCGGACGAAGCCGATCGCGTTGGGGAGCGTCCACACCCGCCACGGCTGGCCGGCGAGCGTCTCCGGCGGCGGCGGGCCCGAGCGGTCGAGCCCGGACAGGCGCCGGAACGTGAGGCGCGCCTTCTCGGCCGCCTCCTGCATCTGCTCGCGGGCGCGATCCGCGCCGCTCTGGTTCAGGCCAGGGTCCGCCACAGCTCAGCCGCCGCCTCCGCGGCTCCTTCCAACGGCAGCGCGCTCGACTCCCGGCCGCGCCGCACCTGGGCCTCCAGCTCGCCCGACTGCAGCGACCGCTTGCCCGCCGTCAGCCGCAGCGGGCAGCCGAGCAGCTCGGCGTCGGCGAACTTGCCGCCGGGCCCGACGTCCTCGCGGTCGTCGTAGATGACCTCCAGGCCCGCCTCCTGCAGCTCGCCGTAGAGCCGCTCGGCCAGCGCGTGCTCCTCGCTGCCGGGCTTGCCGAGGCCGACGAGGTGGACGTCGTAGGGGGCGAGCGAACGCGGCCACGAGATGCCCTGCTCGTCGGCGAACTGCTCGACGGCGGCCGCGGTGATGCGCGCCGGGCCGATGCCGTAGGAGCCCATCCAGATCAGCTGCTCCTTGCCGGACTCGTCGAGGTAGGTGGCGCCGAACGGCTCCGAGTAGCGCGTGCCGAGCTTGAAGATGTTGCCGACCTCGATCGCCGGCTCGATGCGGATCGGGTGGCCGGCGACGGTGTCGCCCGCCACCACCTTGCGGACGTCGGCGCGCTTGAACGGGAAGTCGCGGCCGGGCTCGACGCCCTGCAGGTGGACGCCGTCGCGGTTGGCGCCGGCGACGTAGACACCTTCCCCACCCACCCGCACGGCGTCGTCGAGCAGGATCGGCGCGTCGGCGCCGACCGGGCCCATCGAGCCGGGCGGGCCGATGCGGGCGGCGAACTCGTCCTCGCGGGCGGCGCGGAAGGGCGCGCCCAGCGTGTTGTGGAGCTTGATCTCGTTGACCTGGTGGTCGCCGCGCAGCACGACGAGCACGAGCCCGCGGTCCTCGACCATGACCGGGAAGCTCTTGAGCAGCGCGCCCTCGGGCAGGCGGAGGGCGGTGGCGACCTCGGCGATCGTGGTCAGGCCGGGGGTCGGCACGTCCTCGGGGGCGTCGCGCGGGGCTGGCAGCTCGACCGGCTGCGGCTCGGCGCTCGCCACCTCGACGTTGGCGGCGTAGCCGGGCGCCAGCGCGACATCGTTCTCGCCCGCGGGGCACGGCGCCATGTACTCGTGGGCGCCGATGCCGCCCATCGCCCCGACGTCGGACTCGACCCGATACCACTCGAGCCCCACGCGGTCGAAGATGCGGTCGTAGGCCTCGCGGAAGCGCTCGTAGTGCTCGTCCAGGCCCGCGCGGTCGCGATCGAAGGTGTAGGCGTCCTTCATGATGAACTCGCGGGTGCGCAGGATCCCGGCACGCGGCCGCGCCTCGTCCCGGCCCTTGGTCTGGAAGTGGTAGGCCGAGAACGGCAGCTGGCGGTAGGAGCGCACGATCGAGGCGACGTGGAAGGTGAGGACCTCCTCGTGGGTGAGGGCGAGCACCATCTCGGCGCCGCGGCGGTCCTGGAGCTTGAACACCTCATCGATGCTGTAACGGCCGGAGCGCTGCCACAGATCAGCCGGATTGAGCACCGGCATCAGCATCTCCTGGCAGCCGATCGCGTCCATCTCCTCGCGCACGATCTGCTCGGCTTTGCGGTGCGCGCGCCAGCCCGCGGGCATGAAGGTCCACAGCCCGGCGCCGAGCTGCCGGACCAGGCCGGCGCGGACCATCAGCTTGTGGGAGAGGGCCTCGGCGTCGGCCGGGGCCTGCTTCTCGGTCGGGAGGAGGTATCGCGAGAGACGGGTCATCTGTGACGGAAAGCTATCTTGCAAGCCCGTCCTGAATATGAAGGAGGAGCTCCCATGGCTTATGAAGTTCCGCCGCTGCCCTACGACTACGACGCCCTCGAGCCTCACATCGACAAGGCGACGATGGAGTTCCATCACGACAAGCACCACCAGGCGTACGTCGACAAGGCCAACGACGCCCTGGCGGGCACCGACTGGGACGGCAAGCCGATCGAGGAGGTCCTCCAGAACCTCGACTCGCTCCCGTCGGACAAGCAGGGCCCGGTGCGCAACAACGGCGGCGGCCACTACAACCACTCGCTGTTCTGGGAGTCGATGAGCCCCGACGGCGGCGGCGAGCCCTCCGGCGGCCTGGCCGACGCCATCAACTCGGCGTTCGGCTCGTTCAGCGACTTCAAGGACAAGCTGAAGGCGACCGGCGTGGGCCAGTTCGGCTCCGGCTGGGCCTGGCTCGTGCACGACGGATCGGGGCTGGCGATCGTCGGCACCCCGAACCAGGACACGCCGCTCTCCAACGGCCAGACGCCGCTGGTGGGCGTGGACGTGTGGGAGCACGCCTACTACCTGAAGTACCAGAACAAGCGCCCCGACTACATCGACGCCTGGTTCAACACGATCAACTGGGACAAGGTCTCCGAGCGCTACGACGCGGTCGCCTGAGGGCGGCGGCTTCGCTCGCACTGCTGGTCTGCCTGGCCGCCGCGGCTCCGGCGGCGGCCTCGCGGGACCAGGAGTCGATCTTCGAGGACGAGCACCAGCTGCTCGACCTCGGGCCGGAGGCTGCCTCGCGGGCGTTGGACGAGATCGACGCGCTGGGCGCCGACACCGTGCGCTCGGTGGTCGTGTGGTCGCGCCTGGCCGACGCGCCGGCGTCGGCGTGGGATCCGTACGACGAGCTCGTCCGGGGGACAAAGGCCCGGGGCCTCGGGCTGCTGCTGTCGCCGACCACCCCGGGTCCGCGGTCGGCGTCGCGCTGCCGGCCCCGGCGGGGGTCGTGCAAGCCCTCCCCGCGCGCGTTCCGGCGGTTCGTCACCGCGCTGGGGCGGCGCTACTCGGGCTCCTACCGAGACGAGAACGGCGGCGTGCTGCCGCGGGTTCGCCGGTGGTCGCTGCTCAACGAGCCGAACCAGCCCGCGTGGCTGACGCCGCAGTACGACCGCCGCGGACCCGTCTCGCCGCGCCTCTACCGCGGGCTGGCCCGGGCGGGGATCGCGGCGCTGCGGGCGAGCGGCCACGGCCGCGACCAGATCCTGCTCGGCGAGACCGCCCCGATCGGGCGTACGTGGGGCGCTCTGGCGAGGCGGCCGATGCCGCCCGCAGAGTTCCTCCGCGAGCTGTTCTGCCTCCGTGGGGGTCGGTGTGGGGCGCGGCTGCGAGTCACGGGCTTCGCGCACCATCCCTACTCGCGCGGCGGGTGCCGATCCACTACACCGAGTTCGGCTTCCAGACCGACCCGCCCGACCGGCTGTTCGGGGTGCCGCCGCGGCGGCAGGCCGAGTACCTCAACCAGGCAGACTGGATGGCGTTCCGCGACCCGCGGATCCGCTCCGTCGCGCAGTACAAGCTCGTCGACGAGCCCGCGCTCTCGAGCTTCCAGAGCGGGCTGCGGTACGTCGACGGCCGCCCGAAGCCGGCGTATGACGCCTACCGGCTGCCGATCTGGATCTCGGGGCGGCGGCTCTACGGCCAGGTGCGCCCGGCGCGCAACGGGAGCCGGCCGGTCGTGAGCGTGCAGCGACGGCGCGGCGGAGCGTGGACGACGGCGAAGCGCGTCACGGTCCGCTCCCGCCGCGGCCACTTCGTCACCCGCATCCCGCGCGGTGGTGTGTGGCGGCTGGAGTGGAACGGGCTGGTGTCGCGCAAGGCCTCCCCGTGAGCGACTTCCAGGACTTCTACACCGATGGCTACTCGCTGCCGGACCCGGAGGAGGCCGCGCGCATGGGCCGCTGGCGGGCGCTCGGCGCTCGCTCGAAGGCCGACCACGTGGTCACGCTGTGCGCCCGCGCGGGGATCCGGCCGCAGACGCTGGTCGAGATCGGGTGCGGCGACGGGGCGCTGCTGGCCGAGCTCGGCGCTCGCGGGGTCGCGCCGGTGCTCGACGGGTTCGAGCTGTCGCCGCCGGCGGCGGAGATCGCGCGTGAGCGGGGCGTCGCGCGGCGGGTCGAGGTGTTCGACGGCCACGAGGTGCCCGCGGAGGACGGCGAGTACGACCTCGCGGTGCTCTCCCACGTGCTCGAGCACGTGCCCGAGCCGATGTCGCTGCTGCGCGAGGCCGCGCGCGTGGCCCCGGCGGTGCTGATCGAGGTGCCGCTCGAGGACAACCGCTCGGCCCGGCGCGACGACAAGCGGGCCGAGGCGGCGCGCATCGGCCACATCCAGTTCTTCGACCGCAAGGCGATGCACGCGCTCGTACGGGTCGCCGGGCTGCGGATCGCCGCCGAGCTCTCCGACCCCCTCCCCCACGCCCACCACGCGTTCTTCGCCGAGACGCGGGGCGAGCGCGCGACCGCCGCGGTCAAGACCGGGGTGCGCCGCGCGGCCTGGCGGGCGCTGCCCCGTGCGGCAGAGCGGCTCTTCACCGTGCACTATGCATGCCTGGCATGTCGCTGACCGTCCGTGAGCTCGGCCCCGGCGAGACCCACCTCGCCGCCCGCACCCTGCTCGAGCTGCGGGGTCACCACGGCAGCCCCGAGGCGCTCGTGCGGCGGATCGACGAGCGCCTGCGGCCGGCCGGCTACCGGGTGATCGGCGCCTTCCAGGACGGCATAGAGGAGGCCGGCGCCGTGGCGGGCTTCCGCATCAACGAGTTCCTCGCCTGGGGGAAGCATCTCTACGTCGACGACCTCGTGACCGCCGAGCACCGGCGCGGCCATGGCCTGGCGGACCGCCTGTTCGCCTGGCTCGAGGACGAGGCGCGGCACTGCGGCTGCACGCAGTTCCACCTCGACTCGGGCCTCGGCGAAGACCGTCAGGACGCGCACCGCTTCTACTTCCGCCACGGGCTGCGTATCACGGCGTTCCATTTCCACCGCGAGCTGTGACCAGGGGCGAAGGCCCGCCCCGCGGACGCGGGACGGGCCTTCTGTGGGGAGCCGTCGGGGGTGGCTACGCGGGGACGGGA
>JADMIO011411917.1_pt1 | contig 19798 bp, 16 predicted proteins | sample 8958161 | NCBI WGS metagenome assembly JADMIO01 (sample SAMN16585339, study PRJNA669376) | soil metagenome | isolation source: Crop rotation soil | place: USA: Cullars Rotation, Alabama | collected 2011
ATCACGATCGAGCCGAACGCTCCGAGCCACTGCGCGGCGAGCGGCCTTCGCGTGGATACCTCCCGAGCGGCGAGGCCGACCAGAAAGAAGAGCGGCAGGGTCTGGATGGGGTCGGGCCCGAGCCAGACCTCCGCGAAGAAGCGCGCAAAGCGCATCGGGCTCATCCCGTGGCTCTGAACGGCGACGCCCGCACGAAACGTCCCCTTCATGAGGGGAAACAAGAAGGTGTCGTTCGACCGGTAGAGGAGCACGAGCCACGGCAGGACGAAGACGCCGACGAGCCCGAGGCAGATCGCCCCTTCGAGGACAAGGGGACGGATCCGCCGCAAACGGTGTGCCGCGAGCGCGTACGAGCAGAGCAGCACCATCGCGACCGTGGCCTGATAGTTCTGACGAAGCGTGCATAAGGCTGCACCGGTCAAGGCGATCGGAACGAGGCGCGGCACCGCCGCACGCGGGCCCAGGATCTCGCCTTGTGGAAGGCCTTCGAGTGTCTGGTAGAAGGCGAGAAAGAAGGCCAGGCCCGAGTAGAAGCTCGCCGAATTGATGCTCGTGTTCGGCAGCAGCACGAGGAAGAAGATGCTGACGAGACGCGCGAGGAGGGGCACTTTGCGACCCTCGACGCGATGGGAAGCGAGGAGCCCCGCCGAGAGCACGAAGCAGATCGCGCGATCGAACACGTTGAGATGCAGCACATCGACCCGGACGAGCATCGCAGCGTGGTAAAGCGCCTGCCCTCCGAGCGTGCTCATTCGGCGGAAGCTGAAGGGATCGAGGAGCGTGCCGCGATCGAGCAGCTGCCGCGCGAACGGGTAGTATGCGATGTCGTCGTCGTAGGGGTTCGAGGACAGGTCGCTGGCGCCACCGAGGTAGTGCGCGAGCACGGCGGCGGACAGGAAGAGGACGACCGCCGCAAGCGGCAGCCTCGGACGCATCGCCCGGAAACGCGCGCGCGCTTCCCGGGCGAGGTCATCGCGTCGGACGACCCAGGTCCGTGCAAGGAGCACGGCCCCGACGAGGAGCCACGCGACGAGCAACGGTCGCGACAACCCCGAGACCATCGCGACGAGACCGCCGGCGAACGCAAGGAGGCTTGCGCCCCAAACCGCTCGGAGGGCGATGCCCACGCGCTGATGCGCCCAGCAGCGCTCTGCGATCAACGTGCCCCATCCCGCACACGACCCGAGAAAGGCGACTCCCCAGAGACTCGGCTTGACCAGACCGTCTCGCGCGAAGCCGCCAAGTTGCGGCACGACGAACGAGAGCGCGAGCAGCGCGCACATCCCCGCGGCCAGCGGCGTGGCGAGGGCGTCCGGACGGCGCACGCGAAGCGAATCCGCTCTCGGCATCGAAGCTAGCAAGCCCTCAGTCCGCGCCGGAGTCGATGAGCTGTCGGCTCGACTCCGCGGCAATCACGTTTTCGCCTTGGGCCGAGGCCGCACTCTCGACGCTGCTCCGAACGATGACGCCGAGAGCTCCGCCCTCCGGTGCCGCATACGCGACGTCCACCATGGGCAGGCGGACGGGCGCGGCCTTCCCGTCGAGCTGACGCTGGACGGCCGCGAGGACCTCGGGCACCTCGATGAGCTGCATGCACACGTTGACCCCGGCGCAGGGGGGCGTGTCGATCTCGTGCGCGCATGGGCTGCAATAGACGGCGTGGTAGATCGTCTCGACGTTCGACTTGCGCACGCCGTAGTGGTCTGGGCTCACGGGACCGAAGAGGCAGACGGTGGGCCGATCGAGGGCGATCGAAAAATGCATGGGGCCCGTGTCGTTCGTGACCGTGCAGGCCGCGCCCTTGATGAGCGCAAAAAGCTCGCCGAGCGAGAGCTTGCCCGAGGTGTCCACGACGCGCCCGCGCGCTGCCGGGGGAAGGAGCGCCACGATCTCCCCGACGTACGCCGCTTCGGACTTCGCCCCGACGAGGACCACTTGCTCGCCACGGCGCGTCAGGTCGATGATGAGCTCCACGTACTTGTCGAGGGGCCAGCGCCTTTCGAGAAGGAGGTCGGAGGCGTTCGCGTTCACGACCACGTACTTCGGATCGAGCCCGAGCCCGTGCTTCGTGAGGGTGCTCGCCAGGCTCTCGATGTCGGCCCCGGACACGGAGATGGGGCCATACTCGGCCGGTCCGCCGATCGTACCGCCCACGCAGAGGTGCAGCTGGCGGTAGATCGCGGCGATCGGCACGCGAGGATTGAAGACCGTGAGGTGGGTGTAGAGGCCCTTCTTGAAGCGTGCGGAACCGCGGTAGAATCCGACGCGATTGCGCGCGCCCGAAAGCACCGAGAGGATCGACGCCCCCGCCGAGTACACCTCGAGATCGAAGTAGAGGTCGACGCGACGCGCCAGGAGCTGACCGATCGCCGTCGCCGTCGTCGTCGCGAGGACGGGCGGCGCGGAGTCGTCGACGTAGATCCCCTCGTCGACCATTGCGAGGCGTTCGATGAGGCCACGGTTCGCCTTGGTCGTGAGAAAGACGATCTTCGCCTCGGGGAAGCTCCTGCGGAGATCGTGGAGCATCGGCGTCGCCTGGATGATGCTGCCCATGCCCAGGAGCTTCGCGACCGCGATGCAGCGGACCTCCGACGGCTTGACGGTGTGATCGCGCTGGAGGATCGGCCCAGCCGTGCGCGCCGCAAGGTTCGTTGCCCACGCGAGCGGCAGCGCGACCGTGCGATCGATAAGGAATTTGGTGTCGGTCTTCACGTCGTGCTCGCTCCGCCGGGCGCGCCATCCGCGGCGCGGGCCGCGTGGGCGAGGAGCCGCGTCACGTACCGGGCGGCACCGTCCTCGAGCGAGGTGAACGGCTTCGTGTAGCCCGCGGCGCGAAGGCGCTGCATCTTGGCCTCCGTGAAGTACTGGTAGCGCTCGCGAAGCTCCACCGGCATGTCGATGAACTCGATGTTCGGCTCCTTGCCTAGAGCCTCGAAGGTCGCGCGCGCGAGGTCCGCGAACGTTCGCGCCTGCCCCGTGCCAAGGTTGTAGATTCCACGCTTCACCGCGCCCGAGGCCGCGTGCAGCAGCACGTCGACGACATCGTCGACGAAGACGAAGTCGCGCTTCTGCTCGCCGTCCCCGTATCCGGCCTTGTGGCTCTTGAAGAGCTTCACCTTGCCGACCTTCTGGATCTGGTCCGACGAGTGGAGGATGACGCTCGCCATCCGGCCTTTGTGGCGCTCTCCGAAGCCATACACGTTGAAGAACTTGAAACCCGCCCACGCCGGTGGAGCCTCCCCCGCCCGCTCGCGGTCGAGCACCCAGAGATCCACCTTCTGCTTCGAGCGGCCGTACGGGTTCAGCGGTTCGAGCGTCGTGAGGCGTGACTCGTCGTCGTCGTAGCCGGACGCGCCGTCACCGTACGTCGCCGCGCTGCTCGCATAGACGAGGGGCACGCGCTTCTTGGTGCACCACGACCAGAGCATCTTCGAGTACGCGACGTTGAGCCGCTCGTGGACACTCTCGTCCAGCTCCATCGTGTCGCTGCAGGCACCGAGATGAACGACCGCCGTGATGTCCTCGGGGGCCTCCCTGGCCAGCCAGGGCTCGAGCGCGTCGATGTCGAGCGTCGTGCCGAAGTCGATGCCTTGGTGCTCCGGACGGCTCGAAAAGGCGCTCTCCGCGGCCGTGTCCACGTCGACGGACACGACGTCGGCCCCGCGCTTGCGAGCCGCCTCGACGAACCGAGCGCCGATGAAGCCCGCCGCGCCCGTGACGATGTACCTTTCCGCCATCGCCCCTCTTTAGCACGCCTCAAGCGTCGCTGAAGGACGCGAGGAGCTCCTCCGTGGTGACGGCAACCGTGCCCGCACGCCCGACGGCGATGCTCGCGGCGTGGCTTGCCAGGACGAGCGCATGCTCGATGGCGACCTTCGCGGCGAGGGCCAGGGTCAGTGTGCCCACGACCGTGTCGCCGGCGCCTGTGACGTCGTAGACCGAGCGCGCAAGTGTCGGGAGGTGAAGAGGTTCGCGGTCCGGGGCGATGAGCGTCATGCCGTGCGCGCCGCGCGTGACCAGGATGGACGACCCCTTCACGTTCGCGAGGAGCGCGCGGGCCGCAAGGACGATCGCGTCGTCGTCGTTGTGCGTCGATACCCCCGCAGCCACCTCGAGCTCGAGGACGTTCGGCGTGATGATCGTGGCTCCGGCGTACTTCGAAAAATCGCGCGTCTTCGGGTCGACCACGAGCGGAATGCCGCGCGCCTTGGCCGTCTCGATGCAGGACGAGATGACGGCGTCCGTCACGACGCCCTTGGCGTAGTCGCTGATCACCAGGGCGTGCGCGTTGGCGGCCGAAGCCTTTATCTGCGCGACGAGCTTCGCTTCGCTCTCGGCCGCGAGCTTCGCGCGGGACTCGACGTCGACGCGGACGATTTGCTGCGTACGCGCGACGATCCGGAGCTTGTGCGTGGTGGGCCGCTCGCTCGTGGTCACGAGAGCGTCCGTGCCGATGCCTCGCTCCTTCATTGCCGTACGGAGGTGATCGGCTGGACCATCGGCGCCAACCACCCCGACGATCGTGGCCTTGCCGCCGAGGCTCACGATGTTCGCGGCCGCGTTGGCGGCGCCGCCCGGCATGAGTTGACGCTCGGTAAGATCGACGACCGGCACGGGCGCCTCGGGCGAGATGCGTGCAACGTCACCCCGCACGTATTCGTCGAGCATCACGTCCCCGACAACGACGACGTGCTTGCCGTGAAACGACGCGAGCACCTGCTCGGCAGCCTTGTGAGTCAGCTTTTCCAAAATTTCTCCATCGACGAGAGAAGCGCGGCCCAGTCGTCGCCGCGATGGTGAGGAAGATCGAGCGCCGCCCCTACCGGGGAGGCGTCCTTGCCTTTACCGAGCAGCGCGGTGATGCACCCCGCGGCGCGGCCCGCCGCGACGTCGGACATCTTGTCACCGACCATGATCGACCGCGGCAGCTCGATGGCGTGCTCGCGTGCGGCCTGCTCGATCATCCCCGGCCTGGGCTTGCGGCAAGCGCAGTCGGCGCCCGGGAGATGGGCGCAGTAGTAGGCCGCATCGAGCGGCACGCCCTTTTCCGCGAGGATCGCCTTCACGCGTGCGTCCACCTCGGCATGCTGCTCCGGCGTGATCAAGCCGCGCGGGATCCCGGACTGGTTGCTCACGATGACGAGCATCATGCCCCTCGCCCGGAAGCTGCGGAGCGCATCCGTCGCCCCGGGCATGAGACGGATCCGCGATGCATCGGCGAGGTATCCCTCGTCCTCGATGATCGTTCCGTCGCGATCGAGGAAGACCGCAGCACGCATGGTCAGCCGGTCGTCGGGGAGGTCGGGGCCGCGAGGCGGGCCGCGATCGAGGTCGTGGAGAACCCATCGACCAGCGGCAAGAACTCGATGCGACCGCCGTAGGCGCGGACCACCGCGGCCTCTGGAATGGGCGCTCCATGCGGGGGGGCGTAGTCGGCCCCCTTGCAGTGGACATCGGGCTTGAGCCTTCCGAGCACCTCGGACGGCGTGGCCTCGGAGAACGGCAGCACGTGATCGACGACCTCGAGCGCGCTCAGGATGGCGATGCGATGCGCGAGGCTGTGGATCGGGCGGTCCGGGCCCTTCACGCGCTTGACGTGCGCGTCGTCGTTGACGCCAACGACCAGCACGTCACCGTGCCGACGCGCCGCCTTGAGGCTCTCGATGTGACCGACATGCAAGATGTCGAAGCAGCCATTGGTCCACACGACGACGCGCCCCTGCTTGCGGTAGTGCTCGCGTACGGGCAAGAGCTCTTCGAGCGCGACGCCCTTCGTACCGGCGCGCAGAACGACGGGCGGAGGAGCGATGTCGCACAGGTCCGCTTCGGCGATGGCGCAGATGAGGTGCCCGACCGTGATGTGGAGCTCCTGGATGCGAGCGGTCTCACGCGTCGGGACAATCACCGCCGCGTCACACATGGCGGCGAACTCGCGACCGGCTGCGCCGGTGAGCCCGACCACCTTCATGCCGATCTCCTTGGCCGAGCGAACCGCCCGCAAGATGCTCTCCGACTTTCCGCTCGTCGTGATCGCAAACGCGACGTCTCCGGGGCGTCCGAGCGCACGCAGCTGGCGGTCGAAGACGTGCTCGAAGCCGTAGTCGTTCGCGATGGCGGTGATGGCCGACGTGTCGACGGTGAGCGCGATGGCGGCGAGCGGCTTGCGGTCCACCGTGAAACGCCCGACGAGCTCCGCGGAGATGTGCTGGGCGTCCGCGGCGCTCCCGCCGTTGCCGAACAAGAGGATCTTGCCCCCCGCCCGCAGCGACTCCACCACGAGACGCCCGCAAGCAACGACGGACGCCGCCTCGGTGGCGAGCGCCGACCTCACGCTCGCGCCGTCACGAAGAGCGTGAAAGACCCACGAAGAGTGATCAAGAGAAGTCATCGCTACTCCAAGCGCCGAAGCGCAAAGCCGTTACGGGCATAACCATAGCTCGTTTCTCGCGTCGAGCCCGGAGGCTGGGGCGGATAGCCCCCGTCGTGTTGACGCGCCCACGCGATTTTGTGTAAGAAGTGCCGCCCATGTCGAGGTCGGCATCCCCTGCGCGGCTCGTCCTCGTCTCGGTCGGGGTGCTCGGTGCGTGCCTCCTGCTCGTGGGTTGCAAGAGCCGCGACCAGGATCGTCAACGCCGGTTCGACTGGGTCATGCAGCAGACGATCTCGAACAACCTTCACGTCCGGCAGTTCCTGAGTCGCCAGGGCGACTACGAGTACGCCGACGGATGGTTTCCCGTGGAGACCGATCCCAAGAACGGCAACGCCTGGCGGTGGATGGAGCGCCGCGGAATCATCCGCCTTCGCACGACCGTCGGAGACGCCCCCGCGCGCGACATGAACCTTCGCCTCTTCGGCGCGGTTCCCTGGGAGCTCATCGGCGATCGGTTCATCGAGATGGAGTTCGCCGTGAACGGGCATGTCCTTGGGCGCTTCGATCCCCCGAAGGGTAACTTCGAGCATGACATCTTCGTCCCGCGGTGGCTGCTCGAGCAGAGCGAGATGGTCGACTTCGTCATCGCCGTCACCCACACGGGCCGTGCCCCCGGCGACTGGCGCGACGTTGGTTTCGTGACCACGGGATTCCATTGGACGCCGGTGGGGAAGAACTGACTCGCCCCGGGGGAGGTCGCACTGCGACCAGCCCCACGCGGCGTAGCGTTGCCCTCGTCGCGGGGAGCTGTGCGCTCCTCGCGCTCTGCTTCGTCGTGCCTTTTTTACCGCGCGTCCCGAAGGAAGAGCTCGTCAAGACGAGCCTCTGGGGGCTCGCCGTCCTTGGCGCGTGCGGCGGTTGGGGCACGCTCATCGCCCAGCAGTGCTGGCCGGATCATCGCGTCTCGCTCTCTCTGCGAACGGTCTGGGGGGCGAGCTCGCTCGCGTTCGTAGGCGGGCTCGCGGCGATGGTCTCGGGCCTCAATGCCGCCCTGATCCTCGCGTGGCTCGTCGTAGGCGCGGCCCTCCTCGCCCGCAGCTGGACCGTGAGACCCAGCTTGGCGCGCACCGAAAGAGCAGCGCGCGCAAGGCTACGCGCGATGCGGATGAGCCTCCCGCTCGCCGCGGTGGGCCTCTTCCTCGGCGCCGCCGTGTTGATGCATTACCTCGGCGGCGCGAGCGACATCTCGTCGAACCCTTATGACGACGACGTCACGTATTACCCGTTCGCGAAGCAACTCCTCCAGCGCGGAACGTTGATCGATCCGTTCAGCTTCCGCCGGATGAGCACCCTGGGTGGCCAGGCGCTCTATCACGCGGTGTTGCTCGTTCGGGTCCTGCCGCTGCACCTCAACGTGTTCGACCGAAGCATGTGCTTCGTGCTTTCGGTCGGCCTCCTCGGGTCGCATCGCGTCGGTGGGCGCCGCGTACCGCTCCTCGCGCGGCTCCTCAGCATCGCCGTGCTCGTGACGCTACCGAACACGAGCATCAACTCGGCAAGCTACTTCTCGGGGCTCGCGCTCTTCCTCGGTTTTTTCCAGACGCTCGAGCTCTTGCCCGGCGACGGCTTCTTCGGGAGCCCTCGCGAAGCCGCGCGCCGCCTCGTGCCGTTGGCTCTCACCGGGGCCGCGCTGTGCACGCTGAGACAGAACTACCAAGCTGCCGTCGGGCTCGTCGTGGTGTTCTCGTACGGCCTCGCCGCGATCCGTCTGCGCAAGACCCCACAGAGGCGCGCCGTGCTCGTCGACGGCGCGGTGTGTCTCGGGCTCCTCGCGCTCTTCGTCCTTCCGTGGCTCGTCTTGCTCTATCGCTCGAACGACACGTTCCTCTTCCCGATCATGAAGGGGACGTTCCGCGAAGGCGTCGCGGTCGCCAGCCAGCACATGACGGTGCTTCGGTTCTTGCGCTTCTTCGCCGACATCTGGCTGCAGCCCGATCCCCTCTTCACGCTGCCGCTCTTCATGTTGGTGGGCCTCTTCGTCCGCGAAACGTCCGGGAGACGGCCGCTCGCGGCCCAGTGGCTGGCCGCGTTCTTCTCGATCCTGCTCCTTTGCCAGGCCTTCAGCCTCTCGGACGCCGGAAACCTCGCCCGGTACGACTACGGGTTCGCGACCGCTTCCGCCTTCCTCACGTGGCACACCGTGGCAACTCAGGCGGGAGCGCACCGGCGCATGGAGCGTTTCGCGTCGGCGTCTGCTGTCGCCCTCCTCGTCTTCGCGCTTTGCGCGCCGCTCCTTCACCCCGAAAACCGGAACCGCACTCGCAAGACGATCGCGGCCCGCCTCCGTGATACCGAGGAGATGCTCCGGCGCACCGTGCCCGCGCAGGTCGAGCCTCCGATCGGGGGCGTCTATCGCCGCTTGCAGACCTCCGTTCCCGCGGGCTCACGACTGCTCATCATGCTCGACGAGCCGTATTTCCTCGATTACGCCCGGAACGAGATTTGGAATCTCGATATGCCGGGTACGGCGAGCCCACAGCCCGGGATCCCTTGTTTCCAGGGCCCTGAGGTCGTCGCCGACTACTTCCGCGCGCAGGGAATCCGGCACGTGGCGTTCGTGCTCCCCGATCGGTCGACCTTTCTCTACCGGCGGGAGATTTGGTTCAACCACATCTACGATCCCGACGAGATCTGGCGCGTCTACGCTCCGTACATCGTCGACGTCATCGACAACCTCGTCGCGCTCGCGTCGACGCGCAAGCATCTGCATGACGAGGCGGGAATGCTCGTGCTCGACCTCGAGGCCCGGCAGTGAGCCGCGGCACCTGACCCGGATGGGGGCACGATCGCGCGCGGGAGTGACGACGCCGCTCGTCTACGTCGCAGCTCAAGCGCTCTCGCTGCTGGCGAACTACGGATTTCAGGTCATCGCCGCCCGCTCGCTGCCTGCGGGCGACTACGTCGCACTCTTCGCTTGGCTCTCCAAGATTGCCGCGTGGGGGATCCTCTCGGCGGTCACGCTCAACCTCGCGATCCTCCGTCCGTCGCCACGCGCGCGCCGAAGTGTCCTGCGCCTGGCGACGGCTGGCCTCGCTGCAGTCGCCGTCATCCTCGCCTGGCTTCGGCCCGAGACGTCGTTCGTGACGACCATCGCACTCGCCGTCGCCTTCGGGTACTGGGCCGGCGAAGCCCTCGCGCGAGAGCGAATCTTGCGGTGCGCCCTCGCGTCCACGGCGGTCTTCGTCACGCGCGTCGGCTGGTTCGCATCCTCGCCGCGCCTGGATGTCGGCTACCGCGCCACGATCCTCGGTTTCGTGATCGGTCTGCTCGTCCTCGTCGTGCCGCTGGACGACGGCGCGGAGGACCCTGGCGCCGGGGCCCCTGGGAAGAGGGCCCCGACCAAGGAGCTGATCGCGGACGTCGTCCGTGCCAGCGTGCTCAGTGGCATCCAAGCGGTCGCGCCCGTCGCCGACTACCTCCTCCTTGCCCCATCGATGCACGGTGACCAGGTGATCGCGTGGGCGAGCAGCAGCTTGCTCGTCCGCGTACCGATCGTGCTCGGACTCGGTGCGCTCCAGGTCACGCTCGCGAAGCGGATCGCCGGCGCACGCACCGGCGCGCGGCTCCCGGCGTGGGTCATCCCCATCGAGGTCGGCATGCCGCTCGCGCTCGGGGTCGCGGCGCTTCTGCCCATCGAGCGCGTCCTCGTTCCGCTCGGCGCCTACGCCCTCGGAACGCCGCGGGATGCGCTCGCCGCAATGCCGTTTGGTGCGATGACATGGTCGGCGGGGGCCATCCTCGCGGTCGTTGCCGCGTGCCAGGTTGCGCACACGAAGCGCCGCATCCTGCGCGCGACCCTGGCGGTCAACGTCGCGGGGGGAGTCTCCCTGATCGTATCGATGGCAGGAGGCCCCACGCTTTCACGCCTGGCCTCCCTCGGTCCGGCAAAGATGGTCGTGCTCGCATCCGTGTGGACATTGCTCGCAGCCGTGCTTTGCTGGCTCTCTTCTCATGGCAGAGCCTCTCGTGTCGGTCCTGGTGCCAACGCTGAACGCAGCGAAGACCCTTGATCTCGCGTTGTCCGCGGTACGAGGGCAGACCGTCGGCCACGACGCCGTAGAGATCATCGTCGCGGACGGCGGCTCCACCGACGACACCGTTCTCATCGCGAAGAAGCACGGCGCCACCGTCCTCCACAACGAGCGCGTGCTTCCGGCCTACGGCATGAGCCTCGGCCTGCAGGCCGCCAAAGGCCGGTACGGCGTGCTGCTCGGAGCCGACGAGGTCATGCTCCTCGCGTCCTCGTTCGAGCAGAAGATAGCGATGATGGAGCGCGAGCCTCGCGTTCACAGCGTCATTGCGACCGGCCTCCTCGTCCCGCCGGGCTACGCGAAGATCACCGACTACGTGAACCGCTACGGCGACCCGTTCTCCCTTTTCATGTACCGCGTCGACGGAGGGGATCAGTGGACCAGCCTCCGTCGCAAATACCGCGTCCTCGCCGAAGGTCACGGCGGGTGCATCATCGCCATCGACGAAGGCAAGCCGCTGCCCCTGTGCGACGGCGGCGCGCATTTCTTCCGCCTCGAGGAGCTCCGCAGGATCGCGGACGTATCCGACTCTACCGTGATCGTGCGCCTCTTCGATTTGCTCGCAGCCAAGCACCGCCTGATCGGTGTCCTCGAGAGCGACTACGTCCACCACTACTCGAGTGCCTCGCTCCGCGTGGCGCGCGCCAAGATCCAGACGCGCATCCTCGCGAACGTCTACCAGTCGACGAGCGGCATCTCGCAGTACGGCGCGCGCGAGAAGGATCAGCCGCTCGGCTTCCGGCTCAAGAAGTACTTCTACATTCCCTACTCGCTCTCCGTGGTCGGGCCGCTCGTGGACGCGCTGTCCTTGTCGGTTCGCCACAGGAACGCGGCGCTCATGTGCCATCTCCCCCTCGCGGTAGAAACGGGCGTGCAGATCCTGAAGCACAAGGCGAAGCAGGCGCTCGGCGGCCACTCGGACGTCAAGCGGTACGGCTGAACACCGATGCGGTCCCGGTTTTCCTGGGGTAACCTCCGCCCGTGACGCCTGTAGCCGTTGCGGGCACGCGGCTCGTGAGCATCGTCGTGCCTCTCTTCGACGAGGCGAAGAACGTCGAGCCGCTCTATCGCGCGCTCGCCGAGGTCACCTCGCGTATCGACGGAACGACGTGGGAGTACGTCTTCGTCGATGACGGCAGCCGAGACGACTCGCTCCTCGTCCTCGCCCGCCTCGCGAGCGAGCATTCGCGCGTGAGGGTCGTGTCCCTCGCGCGTAACTTCGGCAAGGAGATCGCGCTGACGGCCGGAGTCACTTACGCGCAGGGCGAGGCGGTGGTCACGATGGATGCCGACCTGCAGCATCCGCCGGATCTCCTTCCCAAGCTCGTCTCCGAGTGGAAGGGCGGCGCGGACGTCGTCGTGGCCCTTCGCCGCGCGACTGCCCGGAAGACGATCGTACGTAGGGCGTCTTCGCGAGCCTTCACGATGCTCGGACGGATACTCTCGGGCAACGACCGCATCGAGGAAGGCGGGACGGACTATCGCCTGATCGACAAGAAGGTTCGCGCCGCGTTCTTGCTCGTCCGCGAGCGTCGCCGGGCCTACCGGCAAATCGTCGACTGGCTCGGCTTCACACGCGCGACCGTGACCTTCGACGCCGGCGAAAGGCACGAGGGTCGATCGACCTACTCGCTTCCGAAGCTATGGAACCTCGCCATCGACATGATCGTCTCGCGCTCGTCGGTGCCGCTTCGGCTCCTCCTCTACATTGGATTCTTGATCTTCGTGGCGTCGACGCTGTCGCTCGCGTGGATGTTCCTGGCCCTCCGGTTCGTCGGCCCCAAGTGGTATTACACGCCGCTCGCGCAGGCGGTCGTGTTCAACACGCTCCTGATTGGCATCTTGCTCACGGCCATCGGTGTCGTGGGTCTGTACGTCGCGCGCATTCACGAGGAAGTGCTGGCGAGGCCCCTCTTCACCGTGCGCGCGACGCTCAACGTGCCGCCTCCGGGCGAAGCTCGATGACCCGAGCATGATTACCTTCTTCGTCGGGACCGCCGCGGAGCTCGTGAAGGTGGCGCCCGTGATCCGCGCGGTGAAGGAGAGAGGCGGACGGTTTTGCGTCGTCTCGTCAGGGCAGAACGATTTGCGCGGGTCCGAGCTCTGGGAGCTCGCAAACGTCAGCGGTCCCGACCTCGTCCTGTCGACGCGTCCGATCGCTCCGAACGCCGCGGGCCTCGCGTCGTTCCTCGCACGCGCGAGCTTGAGCGGGCTCGGTGACCTGCGCCGCGCGCTCGCCTCGCAAGAACAGAAGACGACGAAGGGTGTCGTCCACGGAGACACGGTCTCGACGCTGATGGGTGCCTCCCTGTTCGGGGCGCTGGGTGTACCCGTTCACCACGTCGAGGCGGGTCTCCGGAGCTTTCATCTCACCGAGCCCTTCCCCGAGGAGATCTGCCGCGTCGCCGTCTCGAGGCTCGCGCGCGTCGCCTACTGCCCCAACGAATGGGCCGCTGGCCACCTCGATAAGCGTGGGCTTCGCAAGGTCCTGACGGGAGGCAACACACTTTACGATGCGCTCGCCCTCGCGCGCGTGGCGAACGGTTCCGAGATCGGCGCGCTGCCCATCCCGAGCAAGCCGTACTTCGTGCTCGTCGTTCATCGGCAAGAGAACCTGTTCGGGCGGCGGAGGCCCGGCCAGCCGTCGTTCCTTCGTGCCATCCTCGGGAAGATTCGGGCCGCCCCGAACCGGCCGACGTGCGTCTTCGTGATGCACGCACTCACCCGCGCCGCGCTCGAGCGCGAGGGCATGATGCGCGAGCTCGAGGCCGATCCGACGTTCTTTCTCCTCCCGCGGCAGCCGTACGTCACCTTCGCGAACGTGCTGTCGCACGCCGAGTACCTCGTCACCGACGGCGGCTCGAATCAAGAAGAGGCCTACTATCTCGGAAAGCCGTGTCTCCTCATGCGCCGCGTCACGGAACGCATCGAGGGCCTCGACCACAACGTTCTCCTCTCGCCCGAGCCTCTCCGGGAGATCCAAGCCTTCATGCGCGAGCCGGGTCGCTGGGCGCGGCCACAGGTGAAGCTGGGCGCGAGCCCCAGCGCCATCATCGCCGACGATCTGTGCGCGTCGTCGTGATGGCTCAGCGACCGAGGCCCCAGACCTCGCCCGTTGCCCAGGTCGCGTCGAGAAGTGCCGTGACCACGTGCACGACGTCCGCCGGTGAGCCGAAGCGGCCCAGCTGCGATCGCGCCGCGAGGCGATGCTGCCGGAGTGGATCGGCGTCGGCCTCGGGATCCGCGACGATGCCGAGCTCGACGATGTTGACGCGGACATCGGGCGCAAGCTCGACGGCGAGCGCGCGCAATCCGGTCTTCACCGCGCCCTTCGCGGTCAAGTACGCGACGTGGTGCTCGAACGGACGCGTGGTGCCCGCGTCCCCGAGCCCGACCACCGCGCCGCGTGCTTTGGCGAGATCACCCGCCAGCGCGTGAACGAGCAGGAGCGGCGCGACGGCGTGGACGGTGAGCGTGCGCTCGAAGTCCTCGCGGCGGAGCTCGTCGAACGGGGTCCGCGGAAACGGACCGCACGCCAGAACGATGTCGTCGATCGAGCCGCGCCCGTCGACAGGCGGAACCGCGGCGCGAAGACCCCGAACGATGTCCTCGACGGCGTCACGATGGGAGAGATCGGCGCAGACGAACGGGGCCGGAGCGCGCCCGGACCGCGCGAGAGAGGCGCTGAGCTGCTCGAGCTTGTTCGGGTCACGCGCCGTGAGGACGACCTGGTCCCCGCGGGCGGCGACCGCCTCCGCGATGGCTACCCCAAGGCGGCCCGTTGCGCCGACCACGAGTACCCGTCGGCTCTTGCGCCCCGCGTCCGGCATAGCCCCGGTATAGCGGAAACCACGCTCCGGCGGGGCCTCGAACGCAGCGCTGGCCTCGAGGTTGGTCGTCAACGGCCACCGGTGCACGGAAGACGGTGTGGCCGGAGCCAATCGCGTGTAGAACAGGTGGGCATGAGCGAGAAGGGCGCCGCCGAGTCTCCCTATCTCTCCCACGCGGAGATCACCCAGCTCTGGGCGAAGTTCCGGGCGGGGGACGTGATCGCCTGCCCGCGCGACTCCGCGGGCGTGGCCCTCGCGGTCGACGGCGCAGCCAAAGCGTATCGCCTCGTCTGCACGCAGTGCGGGCTCGCCTCTCCGTGGTTCGGGACGACACCCGCAGGGCTCGTCTTCCGCAGCCCGCCAGCGACGCTCAGCCCGGGCAGCCCCGAAGGCTGATCCCCCTTCGCCTGCGGCGGTAGCCGGCTCCGAGACGGCCGGCTCCTCGCTGTTCCGAGCCGCCGGCCCCGCGCACCTGGGCGAGTGCGCGAAGGTGCGTTCGCCGTGGGCTCAGCCCCTTGACATAAAGTACATGGGACTCAATATAGAGTTGTAATGACTCTTTCTGAGCTCTTCGTCGTCGCCTCGGGCGGTGTGACAGGCCGTGAGCACCGCCGCGCGGAACGTGACGGGCAGGACGGCCAGGCGCTGATCGTCACGGACCACGCGCTCGGAATCGTGGTCACGGACGGCTGCTCGAGCGGTCGCGCGAGCGAGGTTGGTGCGCGTCTCGGGGCCGCGTTCATCGCAGCGCTCGTCGTGCAGTGCTTCCGAGGCGTGGCGGACGAACGTTCGGCCTCCGCGGCAGCCGCGAACGTGGCGTCCCAGCTCGTGCAGCGCCTGGAGGTGCTTGCCCGGAGCCTCGACCCCGCCGGGAACATCGACCCGTCGCGCGTGGGAGAAGGCCTGCTCTTCGGATACCTCGCGGCCGTGGCAACGCCCGACGTGACCATCGTGTTCGGCGTCGGTGACGGCGTGGTCCTTACCGCCGGCGCGCACCCAGTGCTCTCCGTGATCGACCCAGGGCCCGACAATGCCCCTCCCTATGCAGCCTACGGTCTGCTCGGCGCGGAGCCGGAGGTGCGCATCCACTTCGTCGGGCAAACCGCGAGTGTCGACCTCGTCGCGGTGGCGACGGACGGGCTCGTGCCACTCACGACGGGCGCGCCATCCTTGCCCACGCTGTTCGAGGTCGCCGAGGACGTGCGCTACGTCGCGAACCCCTCGTTGCTGAGAAAGCGCCTCCTCGTGCTCGCCGCCCAGGGTTGCTTCTCGGACGACGCAACGCTTGCGGTCCTGAGACGGAGGCCGGCGTGACGACCACCGTCTTCATGGGTGGCCGGCGCCTCTGCCTTGCCGACCGCGATCTCCTCGGGGTCGGCGGCGAGGGCCGCGTCTATCGCGTGCGAGACCGCGCGATCAAAGTCTTCTTTGCGATGAGCGACGAGCGAAGGCGAAAGCTGGCCGCGTTCCCAACCGGCCTCGGGTCCCGCGTCGTCGGTCCGCTCGAGCTGTGTACCGATGCGTCTGGCGAAATCGTCGGCTATGCCATGCGCGCGCTCGCCGGAGCCGTGGACATCCAGCGCGCGGGCCAACGCAAGTGGCGTGAGGCCACGCTTCGCGCCGACGGCGTACTCGCCACGTTTCGCGACCTCGCGCGCTCGGTTGCCGAGCTCCATGCTCGAAACGTCGTCGTCGGCGACTTGAACGACGCCAACGTGCTCCTCACGCCGCCCGCCACGGCTGGGCAAACCAGGAAGACCGACGACCTCTGGGCACCCTGGCTCATCGACGCCGATTCGATGCAGTACGCAGGCTTTCCGTGCGTCGTCGCCCACGAGCGCTTTCTCGACCCGCGCCTGTTCGGCATCGACCTCAGCCGCACCTCGGCCCTCTCGCGGGAATCGGACTGGTACGCGCTGGCCGTGCTCCTGTTCGCCTCGCTCGTGTTCGTGCACCCGTTTGGCGGCGCCCACCCGTCGTACCCGACACTGCTCCGCCGGGCGGAAGCCAGGCACAGCGTGCTGCGAAGAGACGTCAAGCTTCCGCACGCGGCACAGAAGCTCGACGTGCTCGACGACGACTCTCTCGCGTGGTTCGCGGACGTCTTCGACCGTGATGCGCGCGCTCCGCTCCCCGCGTCTCTCCTCGCGTCGCGCTTCACGCGTTGCTCCTGCGGAGCGGAGCACGCACGACGGTCGTGCCCGCAGTGCACCGCGTCGGTCACCGTACCCGCGGCCGTACGCGCCCGCGGTCACGTGCGCGCAACGACGGTCTTTCGTGGCACCGGGGGGGAGCGCATCGTCGCAGCGGCCGTGCAAGGGGGCCTCAGGTATGCCGTCCTCGACCCTCGCTCGCTCGCCCTCCGCCGGGAGGACGGACGGCGCGTGCCCGGCGCGCTCGCACACGCCGGTCGCGCGCGCATCGCAGGACCGTCGACATGGCTCCTCGGAACCTCGGGCGGGCGGGCCATGCGGGTCGAGCAAGAGCACGTCACCACGGATCTACCTCTCGCGTCCGTTCACGGTGAGCCCGCAGGCGATGCCGGCCCTTTCGGTCTCATCCATGTCGACGGCGAATGGCTCGTCCGCGCGGCAGACGGGACACGCATCGGACAGGTCCTCGAGGGCCAGACCCACGTGCGCACTGGCCTGACGCTCGGCCTCGCCTTCTACCGCGCCGGCGCGATCACGATGCACTTCGTCTTCGACACGCGCCGCGGCCCCCTCCGTCAGATCGATCTACCTTCGCTCGAAGGACGATTGGTCGACTGGAGCGCGTCGTTCGACGATGGCCATGTCCTCTTTTGCACGGCGACGGAAAAGGCCGGTCGCGTCACGTACGCGGCACACCTCGTATCGGGCACGGGGGAGCTTCTCGCGAGTGTGACAGGGCCGGAAGGCTCCTCGGCCATGCTCGGTACGGCGGCCTTCGTTGGAGGCAAGTGCGTCGCGCAGGGCGCCGTGCTCACCGCGACCGACGACGGCCTCGTCCTCCTCCGCGCCGACCTTCGCACCCGCACGTTCGTTCCTGTCCGCGCGTTCCCCGAGACGCGCGATATCGTTCCCCCCGACGCCGACGTTCTTGTCGGCCCGGGAGGTTCCGTCTACGTCGTCACGCACGACGAGATCGTCCACCTCTGCTTCGAAGGGAATCCGTCCAAATGATGCCGCTGCCCAGCTTCTACGACGCTTCCAAGGTCCGAGACATCTACGTCGAGCGCGTCGCTCTCGTCGCGGAGGCCGCCGAGGACTATCGGAAGAAAGAAAAGACGCGTCCGTCCGCGCAGGACAAGAGCCGCGTCGCCGCCTTCGGCATCGACTGCCAGGTCGGCTTCTGCGCGCCGGGCGCGAGCCTCTTCGTGCCTGGCGCCGTGGAGGACACGTCCCGCACGATCGAGTGGCTCTACAGGAACCTCGACCGCATCACGCAGGTCGCGTTCTCCCTGGACACACACCGCGTCTTCCAGATCTTCCACCCCGCCTGGTGGATCGACGACGAGGGCAAGCACCCGGCACCTTTCAGCTCCATCACGCTCGCCGACGTGCGCGAAGGGCGCTGGAAGCCGGTCGCCCACCCTGCCGAGTGCCTCGAATACGTCAAGCGCCTCGAAGCCGCCGGCAAGTATGTCCTCACGATCTGGCCGTACCACACGCTCCTCGGAGGAGTGAGCCATGCCCTCGTGCCCGCGCTCATGGAGGCGGCGATGTTCCACGCGCTGGTTCGTTCGTCCCAGACGCACTTCGAGACGAAAGGCACGCACGCGATGACCGAGAACTATTCGGTGCTCGCGCCCGAGGTTCGCGAGCTCGGCGGCAAGAGCGTCGGCACGTTCAACGCGGCGTTCTTCAAGATGCTCATGGAGTTCGACCGCGTCTACGTCTTTGGACAGGCCAAGTCCCACTGCGTGCTCTCGACCTTGCGCGACATGCATGAGCACATCCGGGGCACGGATCCGAAGCTGATGGACAAGATCTACATCCTCGAGGATGCGACGAGCCCCGTTCCGGCGCCGCCCATCGATCCGCTGCCCCCCGCGCTGGACTTCCCGCGCGTCGCGGAGAAGGCGTTTGCGGAGCTGAAAGCGGCAGGGATGCACATCGTGAAGACGAGCGACCCGATCGTCTTCTGACGCTCGCCGGGCGGCGACCGGGAAACAGGGGTGGTCCGAAACAATCGTGGTGCGCCACGTGAAGGGAAACGTCCATGTCGAATACGAAGAACATCAACGGAATTTCTGCGAGCAACGTGCATTCACTCCTATCGTCGGCGACTACGGCAGGCACGCTCAGTGCGGCGACTTCGCACCTTTTGACCGGCAACCTTGGTGCGGTCGTCATCGCCGGTGCCGCCGGCAAGGACGCGGAAGACATCGTCGCGTCGGACGTCACACTCGTGACGCTCCTCGTCGACGCCTCCTCCAGCATCCACGACTACAAGCTCGAAGACGCCGTACGCGAGGGCCAGAACCTCCTCGTCGACGCGCTCGGCGACACCCGAGAGCGCGACGCGATCTTGATGGCTTTATGGACGTTCAACGACGAAGTGCGCGTGATCCATTCGTACGTGGGTCTCGACGACGTCACGCGCCTCGACAAGAAATCGTACGCGGCGCTCGGGTGCACTCGGCTCTACGATACGTGGTGCGACGCGCTCACGGCGAACGTCGCGTACGCACAGCGCCTCCGCGACTCCGGAACGCCCTGCAAGAGCGTCGTCGTCGTCGTGACGGATGGCGAGGACGTCGGTTCGAAGCGACGCGCCCACGACTGTGCGCGCATCAGCCGCGACTTGCTCGCCTCGGAGCAGTTCACGCTCGCCTTCGTCGGCGTGGGAACGAGCGACTTTCACAAGGTCGCGCGAGAGATGGGGGTACCGGACGGGTGCGTCGCCGTTCAGGCGCAGGCGACCCCGAGCGCCGTGCGGCAGGTGTTCCGCATGGTGAGCCAGTCGGCCATCCGCGCGAGCCAGGGTCTCGTCTCTCCTGGGCCGAACGCAGGATTCTTCTCGCCATGACCGCGGTCACGACGAGGGGCGGACGGGGCTCGGACGGGGCTCAGCGCCCAAACTCGGCGTAGCAATCACGCTCCTTGGCGCAGTCCGTCCCCGCTCCGTTCGCGCAAGACGTGAAGGTGTCGCGCTTCGACGAAGTGCTCGTCTCGCAGAGCGAGCGGCAGGCGGCGTGCTCCGAGGCGCTCACGCACTTGAAGAAGAGGGCCGTTCCGCAGCTCTGCTGGCAATCGAACACGGCAAATCCGTTCACCCCACCGTCGAGGGCCTGACCGGCCGCGCCGGCGCAGGCCGAGGGCATCTCCTGACACGTCGAGCGCCCCACACAATCGAGGTCCGCGACGGACGACGTCGACTCGCACTTCGAGACGCAGGCGGCGCGGTCCTTGGCTTCGACGTAGCCGCAGGCGATGACCTTGTCGCAAGCGCTCGGGCACGTCGTGGCGACCTGCGCGTCGCCTCCGTCGGGGTTGCCGAGGTTCAACGAGGACTCGCAGCCC
>JADMIO011627981.1_pt1 | contig 19798 bp, 25 predicted proteins | sample 8958161 | NCBI WGS metagenome assembly JADMIO01 (sample SAMN16585339, study PRJNA669376) | soil metagenome | isolation source: Crop rotation soil | place: USA: Cullars Rotation, Alabama | collected 2011
CCGCGACAACTTGTCCACGTGGAATTCTAAGCTTAGGATCCCAATGTGCTGGAAAGCGGTTTGTGTGATCGTGTGATCGGTGGCGTAGTCAGCGATTTCGTCCTGCCGCTCCTGGGGCAAGGTTTTGAGGCAGCCGTCGGGGCGAGGTTTTGTGCTCATGGTTTGAAGTTGGCTGGTGGTTGATTGCGGAACTTTATTTTTTGGTGCGCTCGTCAAGACGGGCGACATTGGAGTGGAGTTCGGTCAGCCGCTCGTGGACGGATTTGCTGAGTTGGTCCACTTTCTCGGCGAGAGCAGCGAGCCGAGCGTCGAGTTTATCGCCGAGGGAATTGAGCTCGGCCTTGGTCACGAGGTCCGAATCATTGCGTTTGAAAAATTTCTTGCCGACTGCCGTCATGGAAAGGATGGCAGTAGCGGTGATGAGAAATTTCTCGATGTCACCGGGCGCGGGAGTGGGAAGCTGAGAGATCATATTATTTTTGATTTTAGATGATTTTAGATTTTGATTTGCGATTTGAGGGAGGGGACGGCGTGACACGAACTAGTTAAATGCAGATTGCAGATTGTCGAATGAGGGCCGTGACACGAATTACCACCAATTAACACGAATTTTGATTGGGGACCCGGGTGGAACGGGTCCCTACCATGTTGAAATAATGGTTATGGCTTGGCGCCCTGGAGGGCGGCGCGGACGGCGGCTTCGGTGACGGCGCCGAGGGCTTGGGTGGAATCGTTTTGGTAGCCCTCGAGTTTTACGCGCCGGATGCCATTGGTGTCGCTGTCTACGGACAGCGATTGGATTGATGTTTTTGTACCGAGTGAGCTGCGGGTGAAGTGCTCGCCGTGGGGGCTACTATAGGTTAAGACCTGGCAGCCAGTGAAAAGTGCGAGCGCAGGGATCAGTAAGAGCAGGCGCACTTTTGGTTGAGAGTTGAGGGTTGAGGGTTGAGAGTTTTTTGATTGGAGGCGCATAAGTATTTCGTGGTTAATTTTTTGTTTGTGGATTTCAGGAAAGGGGTTCCCAGGTGACGTCGGAGGGGCGCTCGTATGTGAAGCTGCCGCCGATGCGGATGCTGGGAATGATGAGGTATAGGAGCAGGTGACGGCCGAAAGCCCGTAGGATTTCGTGTGGTCGACCGTAGAAGTCGACGGCGGTGGACAGATCTTCAATGAGGATGCGGAACCCGGTTCCCATATTTTTGAGGAAGGTCAGTTCGGGTTCGGGAGAGGCCAGGGCCAGGGTTGCCTGGAGATCGTAAACCAGGGCGAGTTCCTTCAGCGTTTCGTTTTTAACCTCGGGCGTTTCGTAAGGGCTATCGATAATGGCTTCGAGCTGGCGCTGCTTTTTGCGGAGAATCTTCGCGGCATCGGCTTCGGCGAAATGCCGGGTGAGCCAATGGAGGTCGCGGTTGAAGTCGCGGTTATTGCAGAACTGGGCCCAGACACGGGAGGCGAGCGCTGGTCCGGACAGCGGCTGGTTGGGAGGATTGCTGAGGAGATAGGCGACGTAAAAGAGAACGGGATTTTGTTTGAGGACGGCGGGGTACCCGGCAAAGGTCAGTTCCCAGAAACCGGAATCGTTCCTCAAGGAAAAGCGTTTCGGCGACGGATTGATAATTTCCGGCTCGATAATTTCCGGTTCGATGATTTCTCGTCGGTGAATGTCGGGAATGAGACGGGCAACAGGAAGGTTATGGGTTGGGACCGGGCAAAGGGCGCCCAGATTTTGTTCCGCATTGTCGGCACTATCAAATCTGTTTTTCATATTGGTTTCTTTCAGTTCGCCAGCGTTGTTTGTTGTTCTGGCCTATACCTAGCGGGAGTGATCCGCTTGGAGGTGGTTCGAAATCAGTAAATCCTTAATTTTGAATTATTTGTGCAAGCGGATCGCGATCCGCAAGTGATCCGCGGGGCTGGTTGCGTGTGGGTGAGGGCCCGGCACTGGGTAACCGGGTTTGCTTCTGCGCTATCAGCGACATTAAATTTGTTTTTCATATTTGTTTCTTTCAGTTCGCCAGCGTTGTTTGTTGTTCTGGCCTATACCTAGCGGGGGTTTTCCGCGGAGAGGCGGTCGATTTTGTATAGAAGATTGAGAGGGAATGACTTACACACGCGGAAAGCTTTCCGCGAGTTTTCCGCGAATGAGGGGAGAGGTGCTGTTACTTTCGAAAAAAACTACAGGGGTAGAGTATTAAACTCACCGGAATGGCGGGAAGGATTACTGGAGCGGACGAAGGCGTTGTTTGCGGAGGATGAAAAGGGGCGGGCGTTCGTGAGAGCCTAGCTCACTGGTGGCGGAGCCAAACTCCGTGCCGCGTGTTCGGCATTGCCGATTATCATTCCGCGCCGCAAAAGGTGCTGTGTCAAAAGCGCCAACGGATACAGCACAGCAAGGTAGAACGTCATGGAATAAAGGATTATTGCGAGCGGAAACTTGTAAAACGCTTCACTATCGAGTGACTCGGTCAGAGCCCAAGCGCAGGGAAGGAGAAAGCCAAAGACTGTTGTGCCGACGAGCAGCGTTAGCAATGGAAGCACATACCAACGCCAGCCCGACCAGCGCATGATTGGCACGCGGAAGGATATGCCCACAACAAAGGATGTAAGGACGGCACAGGCCAAATGCCGCAACCACATGCCTCCCAATACTGGTATCCAGTACCCGAAGACCGCGGCGATTAGAAACCAGCCCACGCCTGATAGCAACAATAGCATCGAATAGCGCAGCCTCATGCCGAACCGTTGTGCTCAGGCAAGCAGGGTCGAGCATGGCCAAGAGCGGAGGTGATCTCGTTGCCTGGTGCACGTTTTTTAGGGTAGGTCAGAGGCAACTCAAACCGCATAAGAAACTTCCACAAACTGTGGGTGGTTACAGTCCTAATTGTTCCTAAACCGGGCTTGTTCAAGTATGGGTTAGAACCGCCCGCTCATCTGGTGGCCCCCGGGAGCTTCACGGGCACCGGCTCCCACTTCCCATCCCGGTACATCATGCTCGCGAACACCTCCCATTCCTTGGTCTGTCTGGACTTGCCCAAATAGAACACATAAGTGCGTCCCCCGTCCGGCGCGTTTGTGAAGTATGCGGTTAATCCGCCCAGTTTGCTGTATGGCCCGAGCGGTTTCGCTGGCATACTCCAGGGTATCGCTTCAAAGCGGCTGGAAGGAGGGATGCCCTCGACCAAGCCCTTGTCAACCGCATCTCGTGTAGCCTCCAACCTATGGATGCTCGTGCATCCCGCCAGCCACACCATCGCAAGGGACATCAGTAGTGTGCGCTTCATATTGACACCTCGTTCCAACAATATGTTTGGCCTGAAGTCCACCCGGAAACCCTAAAGCCAGCGACGTTGAACCTCTTCATACGGGAATTCTGATTGCTCAGGAGGATTTCGTCAAGGAAGCCAAGGAGAAACCCCTCTTTTAAATGCTGATTGCAGAATGCAAAATCTAGAATGAGGCGAAAAAGCGGGCCAACCCTTTGCTGAATGATTTTCATCCCCTTGGGATGAAGGAGGAGAATCTGTTCATTCTCCCTTAACAAAATGCGGCACTCCCGTAACATCGTTCACATACACAATGAAGGGACCGCCATATCCCTTTACCTCAAAAAGCATCTGCCACGCACCCTTCCATTCTACAAACATGGGCCGCGACGGCCCCCTAACAATTTCCCATCGCTTCTCCTCTGCAAATTGTTTTCCGATTCGTAATACTTCCTCTTCGGTCAGAATAGTGCGGGGAGAAGCTGATGGCTGGGGAGTTATCACTGAAACCGGCTCTTTTGAAGTTGGTATTTTGGAGGTCGCACATCCGGCCGCGACACCCAGCATAACACCAAACATAATAAAACGCTTCACTGGAGAACCCACCAACCAATATGCATCATATTTAATATAAAAAGCAAATCGAGGCAGGCGAAGGGCTCATGCGTCACTACGCGACGCTGATTGATTTTTTATTTGGTAACCGTGGACTGAAGGTCCACGGCTACCCTCATTTTGACCGCTACGCGGTCGAGGGCGCTACGGGCTGGGCAAATGCATAATAAATTAATCGAAGGAGTCTTGATCGTCATCGGGTTGGTTGAGCGCGGCTTCCCCTTTAATACGGCGGGCGCGCGAGTCGCGGAATTGGCTTTTCACGTTTTCAAAATGGCCGGAGAGCTGGCGAAAATATTTCGGGTGCTTGCCAGTTCGTTCCTGGATTTGTTTTAGCCGGCGGTCCACTGTTGCCACACCACATTTCAGCTCCGCAGTGATTTGGGGGATGCTCCAACCTTTCATGCAGTAGAGTCGGAAGACTTCAAAGGCTTTTGGTTCGACAGCGCTCTCTTTGTCGAGTTCATCAATTAATGCGAATGCGGTACGGAGGCCATCCGCTGCAGTTTCATCGACGGGCTTGGGAGCCAACTTTGAAAAGAGCTCACCCGGAGGCCGGGTGGTGGTGAGTGTTCCGTTGTGAGTGACACGGACCGTGTTTTCGAGAGAAAAGAATTCCGCCTGAGCATTGGCCAGGAGTTCCTGAGCGTGGGCATCGATATGGAGGTTTGTGGGTGCGAAAAGAATGAATGGTCGACGGAGACGGTTTCCCAAAGCAGCAATAACCAGGTGGAATGCGTCGGTTTCGCATTGGATGGTGAGGATTACCGGGACGCAGTCGCTGGACCATGAACCGATTTGCCTCGTGGGCGGCAGATAGAACTCAACCATCTGGGGATTGAGATCAAAGGCGCGGCATAAGGCACGGCCGAGGCGGCTCCAGCTCAGTCGAAGCGGGGTGATCTCGGCCAGGGAGAAGGCGGCATGAGGGCAGCGGATCGGCTCCCTTTGACATGTGCCGCTGAAGGTTCCGTTGGGTTCGGGTGTGATGGCGTAAGCGCAGCCACGCCCGACTGGGCAGGGATAGAAATAAGGCCGCCGAGTGTCCGGCTCTAGGCAGAGCTCTCGGAATTGCGGGAACTGGTCCTGCATCCAATCGCGCCAAGCTGCGGGAACGGCGGTCAGGCCGGGAAGTTCTTCGAATGAGCGCCAGGGGTTTTGCATCTGCTTGTCGTTTCCCCTGCGCCGTGTTCGCTGATGGGCTGTACGAAATGAGAGGAGGCAAACCAACGCCGAATCTGGTCGGCATGGCCATCCTCTGGAAATATGAACAAGTCCGGGACCTGAATTTCCACCGGGATAGGTTTGGGTGAATCGGCAAAGTGAAGCATCAGGAGGGCCCCGGTAAGCTTACCGGTTTTAGGTATGTTCATTACCTGGTGCTTCTCCGTCTCCAAGGCATCAAAGACGTCGCCCGAGTTGAACACTTTGACGTCGTGAAAGGTATTTTGGTAAGTGACCTCGACTTTGCTTAGTCGAGCTGCCTGAAGACCGTCGATGCCGGATGTGCTTAAGGCATCCCGGCCTTCTGTCCGTAAGACTTCGAGTGAAATTCCCTGCCCTGACACCATAGGGACCTGCGCCTTAAACGAGCGCGCGGATCCATCCGCCAACATATCTACTTCTCCAACTTACAACCCAGCCGCATCTCGCTGGCCCTACCGAGGGCCCGCCCGCATATCCGAGGTGCGCCTTAGTTGCACTTACTTTAGCCTGTCGGGCATACGGGTACTAAAAAGCAGGTGACATGCCAAGTGGCTGTGGCTGTAAGGCGCCGAGGAGGGGCAACTGACGCTGCGCCTGTTAGCCCCCAGAGGGTGTCCAAAAATGAGATGGGAGCGAAGGCATGCCGGAAGAAAACGACGTCAGTGGCAGGACTCGAGAAAGAGGAGATTTGGCAAAACACGCGTAGCGCCAACTCAGTGGACGATGCATGGCATGGCCGGCAGGGTTAGGCCGCCTTGTCATGTCGTCTGACTGGTAGTTTCGTGGCTACCTCAAGTGACTCCGCGAGCAACTCGATGCCTGATGGAATACTAGCGACATGCTCGCGCCGTCCGTCGGAAAACTCAATGCTAACCTCCCATGTCCGGGCCACGAATCCGCTGCGCACGTGACGCATGTGAATCTCGCGGCTGCCGACCAACGAAATGCGGCGGTCGTGAGAACGGAAGTAACCTCGCGTCCTCACGATCAATTCCTGTCGGGTCGAATCGAATAGAATCTGAAGCTGTGCAAACCAGATAAAAATCCAAAATGCAGCAATCGCAAGGCAAGCAAGCGAGCCAAGCAACGGTGAACCGCCGTCCGACATGGGAATCCCCAAGCGCATACCAAACAAGGCGTAGGCCGCAAGCGCGGCGGCAAACCAGACCATGAGGAGGCCGAAGGCCACTGCTGGAACGCGAAACCATAAAGGAAATCGGCCTGAATCAAAAAGAAGAACGTCCGAAGTGCTCATGACGTAGCGGAGGCATTGGTCCGCCTCTGCCTAATTGGTGCAGGGCGATTTGTTTCACCTTTTCTTATTCAGAGCAATAGGGCGAGCATCGCACCGATAATTAAGAGCCAACCGAAAAACCATGCCACCAGGACTTTGCAGTTCATTACAAAGTGCGAGCGAACGGCGTCGCCATAGCGTGGCGTAACGAAATCAAACCATAGCCAGCACAGGAAAACACCTGCTATTCCTACTAACCACCCTCGCATTTTCAAACAAGGCTTATTTACGTGACCCTTTCCGACCACGCCGGAATGTGGCCGTGCCGTTCATGAACTCACGTTACTGTAATTTCGGCTTTTGACGGGCGGCAGGGGCTTGCTAGCAGAATTGAACTCGTCCTTGAAAGGTTGAAAGGTTGAAGTCATGAGGGGCTGACTTGTTCACACGGAAAATCTGTTGAATGCGGAGATTGCTGTCAATCCTGGGTGACTTGATGTTTGGGCAGGTAGGCCGGTGGAATGGACGTTGAAAGCCATTGTGAGCAGTGATCCCGGCCCTAATGGTCTCTAGATCAAAAGCCTTTTCAGCAGCCACGACTTGACGGCCTGGGTCAGTCCGACATAGAGCCCAAGGGTAAGCAACAATAAGGGCCAATACCGGCCAGGCAAAGGCACAAATCCCAGAGCGGCAGCCAGTGGCGAATACGGCAGATAAGCTCCAACCGCCATGATGCTCACCGTCATCAACGTGAGCTGCCAGCTTGCCCGGGATTTCACGAACGGAAGCAAATTCGTCCGAATTACGTGGATGATGAGCGTCTGAGTCATCAGTGATTCGACAAACCATCCGGTATGAAACAATGCTGCCGCGTAGGTCTGGTCCGGCGAGGCCGCTCCCATAAAACGTGCCGCCAACTCCGGTGGCGGTGGCAGCGTCAACTGGCTACACTTGAACACGAACCACATCATCGCATAAGTGGTATAATCGAAAATAGAACTGATCGGTCCTATGAACACGATGAACTTTGATATTTGCCCGATGTCCCACGGGCGTGGCCGGGCGATTGCCTGCGGCCCGACATTGTCGGTCGGAATTGGCACCTGAGAAAAATCGTACAGCAAGTTATTGGTGAGCACTTGAATGGGTGCCATAGGTACGTACGGCAGCCACGCGCTCGCGCCGATGACGCTGAACATGTTGCCGAAGTTGGAACTGGCTCCCATCCGAATATACTTCAGAATATTCGCAAACACCTTCCGCCCCTCCAGGACGCCCTCTTCCAGGACCAGGAGATTTTTTTCCAGCAAAATGACATCCGCCGATTCCTTGGCAATGTCCACCGCGTTATCAACCGAGATGCCGACATCCGCCGCCCGCAAAGCGGGGGAGTCATTGATGCCATCACCCATGAAGCCGACGACATGGCCGCGGTTCTGCAGCGCATTTACGATGCGATGTTTGTGTGCCGGCGAAAGCCGCGCAAAAACGTCTGTGCATTCGACGGCAGCGGCCAGTTGCGTATCGGTCATCGGCTCGACCTGGCTGCCGAGCAGGATTTTTTCAGCATTGATGCCGACTTCCGTGCATACCTTGCGTGTAACCAGGTCGTTGTCTCCGGTGAGCACTTTGACGGAAACGCCATGCTGACGCAGGGCGGCGATTGCTTTGATGGAAGTGTCTTTGGGCGGGTCCAAAAAGGCCAGATACCCGGTCAGGACCAACTCGCGCTCATCCGCTTTTGAATACGCGGAGCGCTTGTCCAATTGCTTGGTTGCGACCGCCAGCACGCGAAACCCATCCTCACTCAAGTCGTTGACTTGCTCGACCAGGTTGCCCGCCAGGATGGGCTCCATTTCGAAGATTTCGCCCTCGCTTTCGAAATGGGTGCACCTGGCAAATACCGCCTCCGGTGCGCCTTTGGTCAGCAACTGCCGCTCGCCGCCCGGTCCTTCTACAGCAACCGACATCATCCTTCGGGAAAAATCGAACGGGATCTCGTCGACCTTCAAGTATTTGTCGAGCGAGAGTTCGTGGTGCAACTCCTGGTGATGGAGCACCGCTCGATCGAGTACGTTCTTCAGGCCGGTCTGGAAATGACTGATAAGGTAGGCATCCCGCAGTACCTCATCATTTTTCTTTTTGAAGACGTCGCAGTAAATCTCGAGGATGACTTTGTCCATTGTCAGCGTGCCGGTTTTGTCCGTGCAAAGAACATCCATGGCGCCGAAGTTTTGAATCGAGTTGAGCCGCTTGACGATGACCTTCTTCTTCGACATTGCCAGCGCGCCTTTGGACAGGCAGACAGACACAATCATGGGCAGCATTTCGGGTGTCAGACCTACTGCCACTGCCAAAGAGAAGAAGAATGCCTGGTGCCAATCGTGCTTGGTCAACCCGTTGATCAGAAACACCAAAGGCACCATCACGAGCATGAAACGGATCATCAGCCAGGTGAAGCGCTTGACTCCTCTTTCGAACGCTGTTTCGGGTTGATCTCCGGCCAAGCTGGAGGCCACGCTGCCGAAGTAGGTTTGCGGACCGGTCGCGACAATGATGGCGCTCGCCGAACCGCTTTCGACGCTGGTTCCGAGGAAGCAGAGATTGTTGCGTTCGATCGGAGACACCTTTTCTCGGGTATCCGGAGCATCCGTCTTCTCGACGGGTAACGACTCGCCCGTGAGCGTCGCCTGGGTGACGAACAGGTCCTTGGCGGCAAACAGGCGCACGTCACCGGGAATCATATCGCCGGCGCATAACTTCACGACATCGCCGGGCACGAGATCCCTGAGGGGAATCTCGCGAGCATGTCCGCCCCGAACAACCGTGGCGGTGACGCTAATCATCGCCTTCAGCTTTGCGGCGGCATTGTCCGCTCTGGTTTCCTGGATGAAGCGCAGGGACAAGCCCAGGACCACCATGAGGAACATCACCGTGCCTGCGCGGACATCACCGGTGGCGAAGGAGAGGATCGCCAGGACGGAGAGCAGAATGACGAGGGGGTTGCGAGAAGCGGTATAGAGCCGGTGCCACCAGGTGTGTTTCTTCTCGTACGCGACTTCGTTCGAGCCAAATTTTTGAAAGCGTTCAGCGGCCTCCGCCTCGGTAAGCCCTGCCTTAGAAGTGCCGAGCAGTTGAAGAATTTGTTCAGAGGGTTTGCTCGATGCTTCGACCAGCCGCGTTGCGGTTGGAGTCGCGGCCTTTGATTGGGTGGTCGCCATCTATTGATAGATCAGTGCTTTGCCCGCGACCCCGGACTGACGTCTGCCACAGGCTATATACGAATGCAGAGAAAAGGTAAAGGACGGCTCCCGGGGATGGGTCAACTGCGCGGCGTGGCGACTGTTGTCTCAAGCGGGCGGGTTAGCTGCCGTTGACCCTGAAGCCACTAAGAATATAGTGGAATGCCTGCCCACCACCCGCCGGTGGCGCCGACACCCGCTGGTCTATAAAGCACTCGGTTGGATACCCAAGCACCGGATTATACACAGCCCAAACCTGTCTGCACCCGGTTTGCTGAGCACTGCTGAGCGCCCCGAATAGTTCCTCCACAGATGGAAAACTTGCAGGATCAGGTTGCGCAATCGGTTGACCGCCTGCCTGAGCGTTGGTGATCACCTTCTGCCCAGCGGTAACGGTTACGGTGCCCGTCAGAACGGAACCCCAGTAATCGACAGACGTGAGGTCAAATTGATAACTCAGGTTTGTGTTTGTAGGCCATTTCGCCCTGGCATCATCAACCGTCGTTCCAGGCACCCGCAGCCTGTAAAACCGACACTCGGAAGGCGACGTCAGGCGCTCAATAAAGAACGTCGGACTGTTGGTTGAGGCAACATCAGCGACCGCATTCCATGTGCGCAAATCTTCCGAACCCTCCAAGGCAACCCAGTTCGTTGTCTGCGGGGAAAAGCCAACGAAAACGTAATTACTGCCCACGAAGCTCAGTCTCGTGATACTGGGTGAATTAGCGCGGACGCTCAAAACCCCCAGTTTCAGGACGACGCAAAGGACCAAAAATCGAATGACGGAAATCGTTCTCATGCCACCTAACTGGTAAAAGACCTCATATTTGACGCAACGTAGGACGTCATAAGAGACAATATTTCTGGTGAAACAGAGTGTCCACAGGTTTCCAGGTGGAAAATGAGCGCTCCTAGATCGGAGTAGTCCCATGTTTGTGGCGACGAGCTGCGGCCTGAAATCACCGGGTCGCTCAGGAGCGGCTCGGGCTGGAGCAGCCACAGAAGTTCGGAAGACGTGAAGGGGGTTAAATCAAGGGAGAAGGGTGAAGCTGTTAAATGGCTTCCAACCCGTGGGGCCGTTGGCCGGCAATTTCGCTGCGCCAACCGAGCAGGACGGTGGTCGCGGTGTATTGATGAGTGTCCCAGAAACTTACTTTTGCCCCGGGAGGTGATTTCCCCATTATGCGAAAGTTCCTCAGGTACTAATCTGCCGACCTTAATCTGCCCATAGATGCCCACAATAAACACGATCCTCCTGGCGGATGACGATCCGAACGATGTTTTCCTCGTTAAAACGGCCTTTACTCGGGCGGGTTACGATTTTCCCTTTGTGGTGGTTCGTAATGGGGAGGAAGCCATTAACTACTTCAAAGGGATTGGGAGATACTTCGACCGCGTGGCGTGTCCTATTCCGAAGTTGTTTCTTTTGGATCTTAAAATGCCGCGTCTGGATGGTTTTGAGGTTCTCCGCTGGCTCCGCAGCCATCATGTCTGGCGTGCGCTTCCGGTGATCGTGCTTACCAATTCCTGCTCTGGCGGCGACATCAATCAGGCCTATGATCTCGGGGCGAATTCTTTTCTTACGAAACCTGAGGATAGCGACTCATATATCCGGGCTGTAAAGCAGATCGCCCACTTTTGGCTGATTCAAAACACCTTTCCGAAGATTGGCTCCTTCGGCTTCCTGTCCGAAAACCCAGGCGATACTTCGGCGACTGCTGCGGCTGCCGTGTCCGACCGGCGGCAGGAGGAAGCGGGTGTCCCGGGACTTCCCAGGAGCGCAACCGGTTCCGCAGAAAACGTTCCTTTGTCTCCTTAGGCTCCCGACAACGGTGCCAAAGTTCCGGTACGCTCGGCTGCGGCCTGGATGGTTTAGAGGTTCGGAGCATAGGCAATGAATTCCCGATAGGTGACCAGGATACTGCGAAGCGCCGCCAGCAGTGCCTCTTCCTTCAGGTAAGTGGGCGCTTGTGCGGGTGCTTCCAGCAGGATTTCAAACGGACGAGGACGGACTCCCGCAGGCGCGCTGAGCATTCCGGGATACCCCTTGCGGATAATGCCATCACGCGCGTGGAAGCCATCAATGAGCTCCGCGCTGTTAACTGGAAGCACGGCGGCTGCCGCCTCCAAGGCAGGCTTCAGCAAATGCCGCGTGAGGGTGGCACCGCGGGCGAACCCATAAAAACCATTGCTCGTGTCATCGCTGTGCAGCGAAACAAGTCCATCCAACGCGTGCAGCAGGATTTCCGATTGCAACATGCGCACTTCCGGTTCCTGAGTCCCGGACCAGAATTCCCGGTTCAAATCTCTGCCGGAGATCGAATTGCGAGTCCTGGATTCGAACCCGCTGGGATTGCACACTGGATACAGGAACAAGCAGTAGCCCTTCGCAATGTCCGGCTGTTTTTCCAGTAATTGAACAAAATTGAGCAAGGCATAGGTGCCCTCCGGTTCATCTCCGTGAATACCCGCGAACAGTCCAATGCGAATTGGCTCTCCGCCAGAACGCGGACCTACATAGAGATAACGTGGCAGTAGATATTCACGGCGAGCGACTTCGAAATGGCCGCAGTGATTCTGGATTAAGCTGGCGGAAGTTCGCGCCAAATGTTCAAGCGGGGCCAGCACGGCGCTCAGTGAACGTTCAGGAACGTGGACGTCCGGGCTGGCTGGACCAGTCTTTTGCAGACTGGCCCAGTCGCTGCCTGAGCCATGACGCTTCAAGGAGGCTGAGATGAATGTTTGTTTCACAGTACGTGGTTGGTTTTTGTGGTGCGGAGGCTGTTCTTAAGGCGCGATATCGGTGGAGAGCTGATACCGGCGCCAGTTGTTGTCCTGGACTGAGCGCCAGGTGCGATTGGTTTGGATACTGACGGCATGCCCATCGGCAAAGGTGACATTGGCTGTGCCTTTGACATGGCGGCCGAGCATCCGGGCCTGGGAACTTACGTCAAAAGCCCACGGTTGCGGGTACATCCCTCCGCGCGAAGGGGTATTATCCGAACGCCCGGCATCCGCCAGCAAGATGAACTCCGTGGACCTCGGCAAAGAACTGGCCGTGATGCTCTCATTAAAGCCAAAGTCGGGATGGCTGAGATACCATGCCTGCTGAGATGCTCCGGGCAAGTTCGATTCGTTGTGGTTGTTACCATAATCGGTGTTGAACCATGCGCCCGGCTGCGGGTCAGGCCAGGGCAGTCCATCCGGGCACTTGAAGACATTTGTGCCGGCACTGATGTACGGAATCAAAACCTGCCGGTACGAATAGGGAGCACGGGCATCGGCGGTATCGGGTGTTCCGGCCGGCGCAGTTCGCTCGGTCACATAGGCAGGAAACCGATCCAGGTTATCGATGAGGAAACCCTGGTAAGCCAGACCGATCTGGCGGACGTTATTGAGGCAACTGGTTTTTTTGCCGGCCTCTTTCGCGCGGGCCAGCGCCGGAAGCAGAAGGCTGGCGAGAATCGCGATAATTGCGATTACGACCAGCAGTTCAATGAGCGTAAATGCCCGCTTCCAACGTAGGGCATGAGTGAGGTAGTTACGGCGTTTCAGTATGGATTTCATGTGATGGATTCTCTGTTGTTTGTTTAGTTACTTGAGGAAGGAGAGGAGACTGAGCAGACAGACGAGCTGGAAAGACGAACGAAACTGCGAAGCAGTTCGACGGTGTGGATGCCGCCGCTTAACGGAAACGGCGGGAGATTAATTATTCCCCGTGGAGGGATTAAGGACTGGCCGAGGGCCGGGCTCCAAAAGTTTCGCATGATACAGGTATTTGTTTTGCATACGAACTTCCGGTGGTCCGGTCAGTTTCCTGGCTTATTTGTTTCGGCGCATCCGTTTAGTGTGCGCCGTCGATTCGCGTTTTTTCATGGCGATCAATTTGAACCACTTTGCGATCATGGACGGTGATTTGCACCGTTCCGAACTTGAGCGTTTCAACTTGTTGCCTGGTCAATTTGAGCCAACTCGGCAGGTTGTCATCTGCCTGAAAAGCCCCATTTTTTGACCGAACCTCATCGCCATTCATAAATGTCTGTGCACCGTAATGCTAATATACAGTAAGTCAATAGAGATTCTCAGTTGAATGCACATGTTTCTATACTGCAATGATTTAAAGTCGGCGCAAAGAACAGCCTTTGGAAATTCTGCCGTCCCGCCGGGACTCGGTCTTCTTTTTTTATGAGTACCCAGCGTTGAAAGCGCTGGGCTATTTTTCGGGCGTCCCTTTCGGGACTACGGAGGCCCAACGCCTCAGAAATATCTTTGCCGGCATCCCCAAATTGTGAGGACTAGTGCTGCGAAACATCGCTCAGAAATCGGTGGCACAATCGTCGAGCTTTCGAGAGAAGCGGAAGGCGATGGCCCCTGCCAGCACGCAGATAATGCTGCCGGCCCACAAAAAGTTGGTAGCCTCTCGAAATTTGGCTGGGGAAGCGTCCCGCGTGACCTGTTCTGACCGGCTCCGCCGACCGAAGCCGTGGTGGTAAATGGCGTGGCCACTGATCTCGTTGGACGCCGCTCGAACGCCGAGAACGCCACTGAGAACCACGAATCCGATAACGGCGAAGAGCGCCTTGCCCGATGCGCTTGGCGATAAGGCTATTGCCATTGCAATGGAGCCGAACACCAGCACTCCAATTCCAGCCCACATCTTACCGACGGCCAGCAAGCCAATACCCAAGACAAGCACGGCAGCAATGCCACCGTAGCGTGAGGGGCCTTCAGTCATAGCGCCTTCCGTCGTGCGGGAGCTGACTTGTTCACACGGAAAACCTGTTCAATGCGGAGATTGTTGTCATAGCGCATCTGGTAACTGCTCCAAACGCCTGATAAAGCGTGCTGCGTCAAAACTGTGTCTGTAGTGCACCACTTCTTTTTCTTCGGAATCTATTACGGAAACCACCAATCGCTTGGCTTCGGTGGCAGAGTGCCCCTGGCGTTCAAGCCTTTTAACGGTGCGACTCGCCAGCACCGCCGCTCTGAAGAAATCGTCCGATTCAGCCATGCGGGCGGGTCATTGGCGATCTCCAACTCGGGAAGGTGTTTCATCAGGTCCGTCCCACGGCCAGTGCACATTACGATTGAGAAAACTCCAGATGAAAAAAGACAAAGCAACGCCAAACAGAGGCCAGAATATCCAAAGTTCGAGCGTGGCTGAAATCGCTGTGGGAATCCCAAGAATCAAAAGCACCATTGCAGCCCATTGCCAATCGGCCAGAGGACCATCCTCCGTTCCATTTGAAATTTCTAGCGCGCCTTCCAGTCTGTGCCTATCAATCGAGCAGGAGGTGAACTCGTCGGAATATTCCTTGCCGCAGTATGGGCACTTTCTCATAACGTCTTCCTTACAACTGCAAGATAGACTGTGAAAGCGTTCCTCACCAGCATTACCTAGTAATAAGTCACGGGAAAAGAATTAGGCCTGCAAAAACGGAGACAATGAGAACCCAAACGACTATTAACTGCAGCAACGCCAGGATTTTCGCCGGCCAGTGCCTGAGCGGGCAAGTCAGAAAGGCCCAAACGGTTATAGCGCCAGCGGCGAGGCAGAAAAGAACATCAACAGGCGTGTTCTCAAAGAGATGCGGCGAGTATAGAATAAAGCCAAACATTGCGGCCATTGATAAGGCGGTACGCGCGTAGGATCGCGCCTGGGGGTGTGCTGGCCAAAAACCGATGGTATTCATATAGTGATTCTAAATCCGAACGCTCGGGCTCGCAAGATGCGGCCGACCGGCAGTAATCGAGTAGTAAAGCGTCGCGGCCGTCCCGCATTCGGGGTAGTGCGGTTTTACGACTGAACGTCTTTCATTCACCATAATCTCGAAGTGCTTGGCCTCATCCCGTTTTGGTAACAGAAGCACTAAACGGGAGTCGTGAAATTCCAGCTCATAAGGTAACGAATGTGCTCGAAGCCGCTCGATCATGCGGGTGAATGTTGCGTCAGGGTTGGAGTCATGAAATACCAGTCCCCGAACCTTTTATCGCGAAGCCTGTGGGCTTCTGTATTTATAGTACCCCAGTCCTGCGACTTAAATCCCAGGGTGCCATCTGGCTCCTGTATTGTTTAGCCCCATGGCCCAGACGCTCAACCGCAGCCCAGAGCTCTTGCTGGATCTCGCGGTTCTCGAAGCGAAAGGATGTAGCGGGGCCGCTCATGATGCATACCTTTACCTTTGGCCGGAAGTCAGGCGTGACAGCCTGAAGCTGGTGACGGTGAGCCTCCTCATACAAAAATCCTCATGGTCGGCAGGGTTTACTTAAGTAAGGCAAACAAACATTATTTTTAATTCCGATCGTTTCACGACCCACCGTTGATTGCAGGATGGCTTATCGCATAGGATATACCAATGCGACTTTTCGTGGCAGTTAGCTGGAGGCAACTCGGGCTCATCACGCTCGTGTCCCTAGTACTCATGGGATGCAAGACCGGTGGCAGAAAGAATGCATCGGTAGACCAATTACCGGCGTTCGCCCAGAGTCTTTCGAACTCATCGCCGGACGCGGACCAAGCCGAAATTGAGATTTTAATTCGATACGTACAACTATTTCGTCAAGGCCAATCGATTCACGCCGACACCTCAAATTATACGAGGCACCCGGCCGATGATGGCCTGATAGACACCAAATGGCAGCCGTCCAGTCTCGACCTCGGCAAGTAGCCCATCTCGCTCAACCCAACTTTCATCCTTGAACAGCGCCGTGATAATCGAACCGCCGCATTGTTAGCCGGTTTTCTTCTCTCCAATATACTTCTGAATCCACGTGCCTCTGACAGTGTCGCTGTCTCCGACGTTGAACACGATGTCCGCGACCGGTGACAGATTCTTATAAACCAAGCCGCGAAAAATCTCACCGCGCTCTGGCTCGCCTCGTCGCCCCGGCGTGCGCCGGCCGCCGGCAAACTCCCGCTCCTCGTCTGGTGCGCCAAAGCGGGCAACTACGTCCGATGCCTTTCGTATACCGCGAAACAACTCGAAGATGCGGTGCTCCTCTTGTTGCGTCACGTGGGCGAAGAAAGATGCCCGTCGCGAATCGGGAGTGCGGCCGCCGCAGAACGGGCAGTAATAAACCATCATGCGGCCACCCTTGCCGTGGGCGATGTAAAACTCGTTCATCTGCTCGTTCCAACGGATGGCGTGGTCTGGCTCTTTTGCGGCATTCTCCAACGCGCCGCAATCGCAAATGTCTTTTCGTTGAGGTGCCATGACGGGTGGACCCAGTTCAGTCCCGATGCCGTTTATCGGGGTTATCTTCTATTAAAAAAATCAGAGTCTTAATCAGGTCCCATATGGCTTTGAGCTTCAAAACCGATTTCCGTCCATAGCTGCCGTGGGCCTTTTTCGATTTTCGTAATACTTCAGGGTCGTACAACTCCGCTATCTGATTATCCGGTGTAATCGCCTGAGCACCGGCTTTTCCGTAGATACCGCCGATGCTTTCCCCCGCGTCATGGGCTTCCTGATCAGGCCACCTTACCCAAGCGCGAATCTCAAGGATGGCATGTCGGCATTCCTTAATGCCGAACGCGAACCCGGCCGCAAGTTCGGGAAGCCGTCTGGCGCCGACCAGCACGAGAGTCAGAGCCAAAATCAAAAGAATTTCCCCTCCCTCAAGGTTAAACAAAGCCAGAATGATCGCAGGAGCTATCATCACTTGGACATCAATAATTATCCTATTTGAAGGGCATTTACAAGCGCTGTGCGCTGAACCGGCCCTTCGGCTAACGCCCTGATATAAGCGGCCAAGCCGGGAACGTTGAGCCTCTTCAAACGAGAAGCCTGATTCCTCGCCAGGGTTTAATCAAGGAAGCCAGAAATGTTGGAGAATGTGCCGGACAAAGGAGAAACCCCTCACCCTTTTATCCCTCTCCCCACTCGTTCCTCGCGGGGAGAGGGAATGTTTTTGGGGTTTGGTAACCCAGGGTGGCGGACGTCCGAAAAAGGAAGCAAGAGAGTGGACGTCCTGACCCTGGGCTAATTTCTGTCACCCCGCTGGGGTTTTCAAATAGTCGAATTTTGCTGAGCCGCAGGTGGGCTTTAGTCAAGGAGGCCAGAAATGTTGGGGACTGTGCGAGAAACGGAGAACCCCTCAGCCTTTAATCCCGGGAAAGCTCCCCTCATCCTTGATCGTGAGACTTCCCAAGTCCGCCACCAGTTTGCTGCCCTAGTATAGAAAACGCCTCGCGATTCCTGGTCTCCCCCGGGGAGAAGGAAAATTATTTTTTGGTGGAGGTTACCCAGGGTGGCGGACGTCCGAAAAAGGAAGCACGAGAGTGGACGTCCTGACCCTGGGCTAATGTCTTGCCGCCCCGTTGGGGCTTTCAGTTTGTGACTGCGGCGGCGGCTCGGGGATTAGGATTGAAGCGTGCGGTGAAAAAGGGCAATTTAATGTCGCCGCCGTGCACGCTGCTGTTTCCACATACGCCGTTGTTATCCTGGCGATTTTATTTCTGCCGGGGTTTCGCGCGCAGGGGACTCCGGGGCAATCGATGGAGGAGGCGCGGAAGCATTGGGCTTATCAGCCATTGCGGACGCCGCGGGTTCCGACGGTGAAAGCGAAGGGACTCGTGCAGACGCCGATTGATGCGTTTCTGCTGAGCAAATTGGAAGCGAAAGGACTCGGCTTTGCACCGCGAGCGGACAAGGAGCAACTGCTGCGGAGGGTGTATTATGATTTAATCGGGTTGCCGCCGAGTTTCGAAGAGCGGGAGGCGTTCCGGCAAAACCGGGCGGCGGACGCCTGGGACAGGACGGTGGAACGGTTGCTCGCATCGCCGAGCTATGGCGAACGTTGGGGGCGGCATTGGCTGGATATTGCGAGGTACGCGGATACGAAGGATCTCGTGCTCACGTATGGCAAGGATGCACTGCGGCCGTATGCGTATACGTATCGGGATTATGTGATTCGCGCGTTCAACGAGGATTTGCCTTACGACCAGTTTGTGCAGGACCAACTGGCAGCCGATTTGGTACAGCCGAGGGTGCCGCAATGGCGATTGGCTGCGCTCGGGTTTCTGACGCTGGGCCGCCTGTTCGATAATAATATCCATGACCAGATCGATGACCAAATCGACACGGTGAGCCGGGGATTTCTGGCGCTGACGGTGGCGTGCGCGCGGTGTCACGACCACAAGTATGACGCGATTTGGCAGAGTGATTATTATGGGCTTTATGGCGTGTTTGCGAGCACGGAGCGGCCGTACGAACTGCCGCTGCTGGAGAATCCGACGAACGTTCCGGGCGGCGTGCAATTTGAGGAGCAGCTCAGCAAGGCGCGGGCGGAACTGGAAAACCTGCTGGAGACGGAATACAAAAAATTATCGGAGAATTTCCGGCTGCGGATTGGCGATTACCTGGTGCGCGCGGCGACCACGAAGCCGGACATTACCGAAACGACGCAGTTCGGGTTATCCCTGACGCCGGAAAATTTTCGACCGGCACTGGTGCAACGAACGCGTCGGCTGCTACAGGAACGCCTGCAGACCAACGACCATGTGTTCGGGCCCTGGGCGACTTTGCAGCAACTACCGGAGGCGGATTTTGGAGCGGGAGCGAAGAAGCTGAGCGGGGAATGGCTGAGCCAGGCAAAAAGCGGGGGGCAGGGTTTTAACGTGCTGGTGCTGCAGGCGCTGGAGCATGGCGTGATGACGAACAAGGATGATATTTCGCGCATCTACGGGGAGACCCTGGTGAAGGTGTATGAACGCTCGAAGAAGGATCCGGCAATCCCGCGAAGTGCGGACGAAAAGGAGCTACTGGACCTGGTGATTTCGAAAGAGAGCCCGGTCTGGTTCGCACGCCGAGACACGCCGGAGCATCTTTCCCGACCGGAAGCGGACCAGTATGGGAAACTGGTGGGAAACCTGGACAAGATCGCGGCCCAGGCGACGAATGCGCCGCCGGCCAGGGCGATGGTGGTGGCGGACCTGCCGGAAGCTTACGAGCCGCACGTTTTCAAACGCGGCAATCCTTCGCGCCCGGGGGAAGCGGTGCCGCGGTCGTTTGTGCGGGTCCTGACGGGAGGCGAACCGCAGGCGTTTCGCAAGGGGAGCGGGCGGCTCGAGCTGGCGCAGGCGATTGTGGCGCCGAACAATCCCTTAACGGCACGGGTTTTGGTGAATCGGATTTGGATGTGGCATTTTGGCGAGCCGCTGGTGGGCTCGGCGACGGACTTTGGAGTGCGCAGCACGCCACCGGCGAATCCGGAACTGATGGATTGGCTGGCCACCG